>JGI24708J26588_10003694_pt1 | contig 10930 bp, 9 predicted proteins | sample BioPla1DNA2_FD_26588 | JGI IMG/M metagenome (IMG submission 26588) | reverse complement strand
GGGGTACCACCTGTTCCCATCCCGAACACAGAAGTTAAGCCCTTCAGCGGTGATGGTACTGCCACATCTCGTGGTGGGAGAGTAACTCGCTGCCAAGATTATTTTTAAACCCTACACTTTATGTGTAAGGTTTTTTCTTGTTTTCAATTTCTGAAGGGGAGGTGACTTAAATGACAAATTAATCGGTGGGAGGAGTGGACACGAATAAATTGACGATGAACTTGCTCCTGTACATATTTCTATTTTTTGCCGCAGTTTTTGCTTATTTGGCCTTTTTGCTGGGACGCAATGTTTCAAATACATACCTTTGGTTATTAGTTCCTGGTGTGTGTTTTTTGGCGTACTCAGCTATTGGGAATACCGTCGCTTAGAGCGTCAGAAGTTACTGGCCAGGTTGCGGAGTGAGTGGGGTGTTTCGCATCTGAATAAGAAACGGGACTTCTCTGAAATCTCTGCCCTATTTGAGCAGAGTCAGCACACTAATAACGTGATCGATGATTGCCCTTTTACGTTATTTGGGTTATCCGGAAGAGATTACAAAGCAAGGCTAACTAAGTAGAAGGTAATCGGGAGGATTGCAGGTGCGGGAATTATCTATTGACAATCGGATCCCACAGATGTAATATGTCTTTAAATGTGAATTTTCTCGCAAAAGATAATGGAGGGTGAAAATTTGAGTCAAACAAAACTTACTGGTTTACTGCTTGTTGTGGTTGTTTTGCTTAGTAGCACGTTTGCCTTTGCCCAATCTGTAGATCCGCAATCTACTTTGATACCAATTCAGATGAAAGTTCTAGATAACGGATTACGTGTTATTGTTAAGGAGATTCCGTCGTATCCCATCGCTACGGTGAACGTATGGGTCAATGTTGGTGCAAAAAATGATCCGGAAGGTTATTCGGGGCTTGCCCACTTCTTTGAGCATCTATTATTCAAAGGGACTACCACGAGACCCCCTGGGCAGATTGCTTATGAGGTTGAGTCTCTAGGTGGTTACCTAAACGCAATGACGAGTCTTGATTACACTACGTATTTCATAGTGGTTCCGTCAGAATATGTTGACAAAGCAATGGAGGTTCAGGCGGATGCAATTAGAAACTCCGTATTCGATCAGGCAGAGATTGACAGGGAACGGACTGTCATCCATGAGGAAATTCGTTTAAGAATTGACTCCCCACAAACTCATTTAGTCGATATGGCGATTCGTGAACTTTTCCCCGGAACCGTCTATGCACGACCTGTAATCGGTACCTTTGAAGAGTTGGCCAACGTTAATCGTAGGGAAATGTTAGACTTTCATGCCAAGTACTACGTGCCCAATAATATGGTGTTAGTGGTGGCAGGTAACGTAAATGCGGCAGAGGTTTTTTCCCAGGCTGAAAGGCTTTATGGGGATATGGTTCCCAGGTCTATGCCGAGCCCTGATTATATTAGTATGCCCAACCTGGATAACGTGATCTACTTACACGAGGAGCGTCCTATTCAGCAGAGCTATGTCTTCCTAGGTCATCCTGGACCTGGCCTGAACACCCGCGATGCTGCAGCGCTGACCATGACTGGGATTATCTTAGGTGGAGGTCGCTCATCTCGTCTTTATCGACAATTGGTGGAAGAAGAGCACATTGTAAACAGTGTTTCGGCTTCCTATAGTGGGTTTTCGGAGATCGGATTGTTTGCCATTATGGCCCAGCTTGATCCGGAAAATCGCGATCGATTTTCAGAGATTGTCAAGAACGAACTAACTAGATTGCAGAATGAGCTTGTTAACGAGGATGAGCTGTCACGAGCTCGGACTATGGCTCGAAGCCAATTGGCTTTTTCCACAGAATCCAGTACTAACGTAGCTATGTATCTTGGCCAAATGGAGATTTATGGCGGGGTAATGGGTGCTGTGAACAGAAGTGCTATCTTGGAAGGCATAACGGCTGACGACATTCAGCGGGCCGCACAGATGTATTTGGATCCGGATGCTTATATCTATAGTGAGATTATGCCGGTGGGGAGGTAATTAAAAGTGAAGAGTAGAGTACGGTTATTTTTCTTATCGCTGTTGTTACTGGTCCTCACTTCTGGCTCAATTTTAGCCTCAGGGACTTTCAACTTTACGGCAAATGTTCAAAAAGTGGTCCTAGATAACGGAGTAACGTTGCTCCTGAAGGAAAACCCAGCTTATGACATTATTGCTATTAGTTTGATGACTGGGGTTGGCACAGTTCATGATCCAGAAGGATTAGAGGGACTAACTTACCTTACTCAGCGGAACTTATTGTCCGGGACTGCCAATCGTACCGCTCAAGAGTTGATAGTTGAGTTAGAGTCTTTGGGTGTTCAGGGACAGACTGCGGCATCCTACGATTATTCTGCGATACTGTTCCAGTGCATGCCAACGACATTTGAGGAGTGTTTTGATATCCTGTTGGATATTCTCAACAACTCAACTTTTCCTGAGCCAGAGTTTGAACGGGAACGTAGTTTGAGTTTCGCGACACTTCAAAGTTTAACCGATGATCCCGTCAACGCCCTGGCATTGGCTTACCTGGAGCTGTTTTATGGGGATCACCCGTACAAGGTTTCACCTTATGGGTCAGCTGATGGCTTAGCTGCCATTCAGCGAGAGGACTTGGCCATTTGGAAAGAACATATGTATCAACCGGAGCATATAGTTGTTGCAGTGGTTGGAAATTTTGCTAGCGCTGAGTTACTTCCTATCCTAGAAGAAGGATTTGGAAGTTGGAAAAACGACTATGACGGAACGTTAATCCCAAGAGACGATGTGGAATTCGTATATCCTTCAGAGGATAGGGAAGTTGTAATCAACATCCCAACAGAGGCCGCTTTCTTAATCCTTGGTTATCCTGCACCTGACTCTTTCGATGAGGATAGTGCAGCTATGAGCGTTATAAACAGCGTTCTAGGTGATGGTATGTCGTCAAGACTGTTTACAGAAATCCGGGAAAAACGGGGATTAGCCTACGCAGCCATGTCCCAGTACGACGAACGATTGGGGCCATCAAGTCTGTTTACTTTCCTGGCCACCCATCCTCAAAACGTTGAGTTGGCAAAGGAACAGGTGTTATCAGAATTGCAACGCTTTGTCACAGAGGGGCTTACAGAGGAAGAGATTACTCAAGTTGCAGCTCAAAAACGCGGTTCCTACCTACTCGAACAAGAAACGAATATGTCTCAAGCAATGATGCTGGCTATGACCGAACTAACTGGTCGCGGTTATGAGTGGATTGATGATTACATGACTTTCTTTGACGATGTCACAACAGATGATATCAAGCGCGTTGCTGAAAAGTATTTCCAAAATCACACAAGCATCTTGATCACTCCTTAACAGTGTTGGGGATCAGCTAACATGTCAGAAGGCTCATCGGTTCTCGTGGAACCGATGAGCCTTTTAATATACGGCAACTGGTCCATAGGGACCATTAATTATTTCAATCCTTGTCTCAAAAATATCCGATAGAAGTTCTGAGTTCATGATCTCTTCTACTGTTCCAAAAGCGGCAATTCTTCCGTCTTTCATTGCACATATTCTGTCAGAATACTTTGCCGCGAAATTAATGTCATGCATGACGGTCAAAATGGTTCGATCAAATTCTTTAGCTGCATACCTAAGATGTTCCATCATTTGCACTGATCTGGCCACATCAAGATTGTTTAAAGGTTCGTCTAGAAGAACATATTCAGTCTCTTGGCACAAGACCATGGCCACGTAGGCTCTTTGTCGTTGACCACCGGAAAGCTCATCTAGGTATCTGTTTTCCAGATCAGTTAAATCCAAAAAATCAATGTATTTGGAGACAATCTCCTCATCTTCTCGCGTTAACCTTCCCTTGGAATATGGAAATCGCCCGAATCCAGCCAGTTGTCTCACTGTAAGTCTTGTTATGAAGTGATTTTCTTGCCGGAGAATAGTCAAGATTTTTGCTAAATCACAGGACTTTGACTTAGAGACGTCCATATTGGCAACCATAATTTGCCCTTCATCCATGCTCAAAAGTCTTCCGATCATTAGGAGAGTGGTTGACTTTCCAGCACCATTAGGGCCGATCAAAGAGGTGATTCCAGCCTTTGGTATCTTAATATCTAGAGGCCCGATTTCGACTTCCGAGGAGTAAAACTTTTTAGCATTAGATATCTGTATCATAGGGTACCCTTCCTTAAAATAGCAATTAAAAACAGTATTCCACCAAAGAATTCAATGATAATGGACACAACACCCTGAGCGTTGAAAACGTGGTACATGAAAAAGTAGGCGGCAGTGATGATCAAAAATCCGATGGCAAGAGCCATAGGGAAAATATATCTGTGATCAAACGTCTGGGCTGCTTGATAAGCCAAGGTTGCAACTAAGAATCCATAAAATGTAAGTGGCCCAACTAACGCCGTTGAAACAGCCATCAAAATTGAAACTAACACTAGAGTGTAAATCACACTGACTTGGTGTTTATTTCCTAAGGAAGTGGAGACGTCTTTTCCAAGAGACAATACATTTAGTTTCTTAGCATTAGCAAGCAGGAGAAATGCTACAACCATGACGATCGGGATTGCAATTGGAAATAAGGCAGCATCTGCGTTGTTGACGGAGGCAAATAATCTTGCCTGTAATACATCGAACTCAGAGGGGGCAAGTAGCCTTCGCATAAAAGACCCGACAGATCTTAGCCCAGATCCAATAATAATACCCACCAGAAGCATGAGGTGTAAGTTTCCGTATTTTCCAGAAAGCAGCCAGCCGTAGAGAATCAGACAGACCAAAACCATGGCCACAACTTGAAATAGAAATGAATCAACACCGCTGAAGCTCACAAATACTGTGGTTCCAAAGAAGAACATGGTACTAGTATGAATGGTTGAATAGATTGCTTCAAACCCCAAAAGCGATGGTGTGATGATCCTGTTATTTGTTATGGATTGGAAGGCTACTGTTGAAATGCTTTGGCAAATTGCCGCAATCAGCATTGCTATCACTGCTACTAATCTCCGCCTTACCACAGGGATAAAGGAAGGAGAGCTTACGGGAACAGGATTGTTATAGACCAATAACCCATAGGCGAAGAGGACGCCTAGCGAAATCAGGGTAAGTAGCACAATCCAGTATCGCCTTTCTTCTTTCCTAGTACGAAAGGCTCTGGCCAATCTCGCGTTGTCCTGCACATTAGATTCGATTCTTAGAGTCAATTGATTTAAACTTGCAGATTTACTCATGTCAGCTTCCTTTTTCTAAGTAAAATGACGATAAACACAACTGAACCCATAGTTCCAAGAATCAAAGAAACAGGAACCTCAAAAGGCATAATGATCACTCGAGCTAGGATATCGCAAGCAATGATTGTACCCATTCCTGACAGACATACCCAGGGCAGGTTACTCCGAAGGTCATCACCCCTAAACATGGAAACGATGTTTGGCACAATCAATCCCAAAAATGGTAGGTTACCGATGACAGCAGCCACAATTCCAACGGCGAAAGAGATGAGGGCAGTTCCCAAGAAAATGACCCTATTGTAGTTCACTCCAAGGCTTGTGGCGATATCTTCACCCAGTCCTGCTAGAGTTAGTCTGTCTGCATAGATGAAGATAAAAATGGTGATCCCCACAATCAGCCACAGATACTCATATCTGCCAACTTGAACTGATGCAAAAGAACCGACAAACCACGTTTCTATATTTTGTGTCATACCAAAAACTAGACCAACAAATGTGGAAATGGCAGAAATGACGGCACCAAGCATCATTCCAATAATTGGAACAATCAAGGAGGAACGGAGTTTTACCCTTCTCAAAAACCAAAAGAAAGTCATCGTTCCAAGAAAGGAGAAGACAATAGCTCCTGTCATCCTGAGCACTAGGGTTGGAGCAGGGAAAAGAAGATAGACTGCAATAAGTCCCAAACCTGCCCACTCAATAGTTCCTGTAGTAGTGGGTTCTACTAAGCGATTCTGGGTAATAAGTTGCATGACCAGCCCCGACATGGACATCGCTGCGCCAGTAAGCATCAAGGAAAATGTCCTAGGGACGCGAGTAATGAAGAACATCTCCATTCCATCAGCCTGTCCGCGAATGTCATAGACCCCAGTAAACATTGATACAAGGGCAAGGACGATCACAGCAAAAGTGGCAAAAATAAAAGGTTTAGTCAGTAGTTTCTTTTGTTCGTGACGCTGGGGCTGAGCGCACTCCACCCCAGATGTCTGTGACATCAAGACTTTTAACACCGTTTATGCTCCTTTAGCTAGTCAGATAGGGCGTCCGCAAGGATTTCGAACAACTCGATGTACGTTTGGATTGATTCATTCGTGTAGGTGTCGTTGGGCGCATACACAATGTTCCCTTGTAAAACTGCTTTAGTGTTTTTGAGGGCTGGAGCATTGTCAATAACGTCTTGAGCAGGAACAGCATCGGATGTGGAGGATACTGAGGCATCACGATCTAAGACAAAAATCCAGTCTGGATTACTTTGTGCAATTGCTTCAATGGAAATATCGTCGCCTTGATGATCTGAAGAGGCGCCATCAACCTCCAATGCTGAAACCCACCCGAAAATGTCATAAAGTGGTCCCCAGACACGTCCAGAACGAGGAGCCGAAAAACCAATATTCCCACCAGAAACTATCACACTCATGACTGTATCGTTTCCGTTATAGGCGGCTTTAGCTTTTTCGATAACTTGGTCAAAAATGGCTATTAATTGCTCCGCCTCTTCTGTTTTGCCGAAAATCTGACCTAGAGTGGTGGTGGAATGCTTAAACCCGTTAACTAAATTTACTCCTGGTGTTTCTGCATCCACGGAGACATCAAAATTAAGGTCGATGACAACTGCCTGTGGCACCAATTTTTTAATGTCGTTATAGAAGTCGGCGAATCTTTGTCCGATAATGACAAGTTCGGGGTTAGCTGCTGCCAGGATTTCTAAATTTGGTTCCCGATGATTACCGATATCTAGAACAGTTTTGTCGGAAATATACGGCGAGTCTACGGGCATTACCGCCTTTGGCGCCGCTGCTAGCTCAATGCCCCAATCGGCTAAAAGCTCAAAAGTTCTGCTGTCCAAAGAAACTACTCTCTGCGGATTAACCGGAACAGTAACTGTTCCATGAAGATCAGTTATTTCGATAGTTGCTGCATGTGTTAGGGTAGGGAAGGCTCCCATCAATAAGGCAAAAGTGGTAAAGATAATGGTTAGTCTGAAAAACTTGATTTTGTTCATTCTCGATCTCCCTTTTTCTAGAATTGCCTATGTGTGGTCTCGCTCCAGAAGAGTTGTAGTTTGACAACAATCTCCCGGGTCGTTTTGCCTTTCATGCGACACACGTACTTATGTAGTTCTTGCTCCTATAAGCGGTATTCCCCCTGTTATCTGATGACAATTGTACTTTCGTGGTGTCTCGATTGGTCGAGATACCTATGGTTGAATTTGATTCTCATTCTCAATGATCATATGCTACTTCAAAAAAATACCCCTGTCAAGGGATTTGGCTTAACGGTAATCGGTATCAACAAGGGCTTTGAGAGATCATCATGCGGTAAGAGTGGGGAAATTAAGTGGGTTGAAGAGTACGTGGGCAAGACAAAAGACAAAAAAAGGGCTGGCCATCACTTGGGACGCCATTGCCCTTTCTAAGATACTTCTTAACACTAGACTAACTTGTTGCGATGGGCATAGATGGCTGCTTGTGTGCGATCATCTACGCCAAGTTTGCTAAGGACGTTACTGACATGTGTTTTTACTGTTTTGATGCCTATAAATAGCTCGTCTGCGATTTCTTGATTGGTTTTTCCCTCACCAATGAGAATCAACACTTCCATTTCCCGAGTTGTCAGATCCTCATGGGGAAGCTGATCATTATTATGCCGGATCTTGCCCAACATTTTTGTGGCTACCTTGGGCTCAATAACTGCTTCTTGTTTAATAGCCAAGCGTATCGCGTCAACAATCTCATGGGCTTGGGAGGTTTTGAGTAAATAGCTTAATGCCCCGGCCTCAAGTGCGGGGAAGACTAAGCTTTCGTCTATGTAACTTGTCAGGATAATGATCTGTACTTTCGGTAAATCCTGTTTGATTTGCTTTGACGCCTCCACGCCTGTACCGTCTTCCATAATTAAGTCCATGAGAACTACATCCGGTTGAAGACGGCGGGCTAGTTCGATAGCTTCCTTTCCGCTACTGGCCTGGCCTACAACCTCTATATCGTCCTCAGTTTCTAGATAAGAGCAGATACCCCTGCGTACCATTTCATGATCGTCTACCACCATGACCCTGATTGTCTTCAATCTCATCCCTCCTCGGATTCTGATTCTAGTGAAATGGGCACCCTAATTTCCAGTTTTGTGCCTTGTCCTGGCACGGAAAGCCATTGTGCTGTCCCGCCAATTAGGGTGGAACGTTCTCTAATAGAGCGAATACCTATAGATGAGGTAGGGATATCATCCATGACAAATCCCTTGCCATCATCCCCGATGATCATCAACACTCGATTATTAGCCTCAGACATCTTAAGGGAGATTTCGACTTTGGTGGCTTCAGCGTGGCGCAGAACGTTCGACAAACCCTCTTGAGCGATGCGGAACAGTTGATTTTCGATGTTTTTAGGAAGGCTCACCTGATCAAGGTCTAAATTGCACTTTATGGTCTGTCTGCTTTCTAATTCAGCTGCTAAGGACGCCAGAGCTTGGATTAGAGTTTCGTTTTGCAGAGTAAGTGGGCGTAGTTGTAAAAGGAGAGCTCTCATCTCGGCTTGAGCACGAGTAGCTGATTGAGAGATTTCTTGTATAAGCCCTAGAGTTTGTTCAGGCTTTTTTTCTGCAACTTTTAAGGCGGTCGCAGCCATCATAGATATTGCGAAAAGCTGCTGACTTACTGCATCATGGAGGTCTCTAGCCAAGCGTTGCCTTTCTTCTGAGATTGCCGTGATCTTTGTTTCTTGAACTAGTTGCTCATTTTCCCGGGCAAGCTTTTGCAAAGCTCCCACTTGGGCTTCCAAGCGGCTTGCCATTTCGTTGAAGGCTTGAATAATTCCGTCAAACTCAGCATTTCCTTTGAATCCTAGACGGTAGTCCAGATTACCGTAGGCCAGGTTTTTGGCACCGAGCGTTATTTCCTCAAGTTCGCTTCGGATTTCTTTAGTGGAATAAAACCAACCGATAAGGGCACTGAGGACAGATACTATAACACCAATTCCTATGGCACTTACTACCGTAAAAGGGTCTTTCGGAAGGCAAAAGAAGTCAGGTAATAGCAGGCTAAAGAGCAGTACAGAAGCGAAAATGGCGATGATACTGCTGATGACATGATAGACTAACCATCTCACGCGAATTAACCACATTTTTTCACCGCCTTATCGGATTTGCCTGATACTAATCTCCCCAATTCTCCAATGCACCTTAATATTAACTTTGCGTATTGCATCATCATACTCGACACTTTGGGTACTGATATATCTGTTTCCTCCACTTTCATTTTGATCAATTACCGTAATGTCTCCCAAGCCGATGCTACACTCTGCTTTAAACGGTAACCCAGGGGGAAGGTAAATACTCGCTTCTCCCACATATCCCGAAATATCAATGAAGACTTCGCGGTCAGGCACAATCGCTTGGGTAAGGTCTAAATTGACGGTGCCAATACTTTGATGAAGTTGTATATCTTCCAAAATCCAGCTACCTGGCCCTCGGTTGAACTCACCGATAAAGGCCGACTTATATTCCCGGTTCTTTCTCTCTTCACCGTGATCGATCCTGACCGTAAAAATAGAATGCCTTCCTGGTACCAGCTTTAGTATTCCTACCAATATAATTAGGCTTGGCCAAATTACTTTCCAGGGTAGGGATGGAACTGTAATACCTATTCTAGGTAGAAACATATACACTCCTGATGTTGCCACCGCTAGCCACAGTACTATTTCCCAAGAATCTTGCTGCCCTCTCTGGCGACGTACTATCTGAATTAGTTGATTTATTCCGAGCCAGACTAGGAAGCCGGGAACCAAAAGTGTCCATGGAGTGAAATTGATGATACCTAAGTTGTATAGCAAAAATCCTAGACCAAAGGCTATTAATATGATGGGCGTTGATGAAAACATTTTGCTTCCTCCTTAAAGGGGTTGAACCCCTGTTTAGTTATTAGCCGCCATAACTGGATTTCCTTTTTGAATCAATCTAATTGTATCACCGTAAAGGCACACAAGTAACAGCCCATAGTATGTTTGTAGCTCCGTCTTCAGACTGAGAGCAAATGTGCCGCCTAGGGATTGGGTTTACAGGAAAAAGAAAGTGAATGAAAAACTTGAATAATAGGCTTGCATTTGAATTCAATAAATGCTATATTATTAAAGGCGTCACACACCGACGCCGACAGAAAGCCTTGCTTTAAGGCTTTTCTTTCTCAAAAAGAACCTTGAAAAACCAAAACAGAAACTTGAAACACACTCTGTGTTTGAAGAGAATAAGCCAAAAGTTGAGATGCTTGCATAGCAAGTATCAACGACGAAGTTTGTGCGCTTCGACAATTCAATTGTCAAAGTAAAAGCTAGATTCAATCTTTCAATAAGATTTCAAACCCTTAACTGGGGATTGATACAATTTTATGGAGAGTTTGATCCTGGCTCAGGACGAACGCTGGCGGCGTGCTTAATACATGCAAGTCGAGCGAGGTTATCTATTCAAAATCCTTCGGGATGGCGAATTTATAACCTAGCGGCGGACGGGTGAGTAACGCGTGGGCAACCTGCCCTAAAGCCCGGGATAACAGCGGGAAACTGCTGCTAATACCGGATGACTTTATCGTGAGGCATCTTATGATAAAGAAAGGTAACGCTTTAGGATGGGCCCGCGTCCCATTAGCTAGTTGGTGAGGTAACGGCTCACCAAGGCGACGATGGGTAGCCGGCCTGAGAGGGTGGACGGCCACACTGGGACTGAG
>JGI24708J26588_10003692_pt1 | contig 10932 bp, 10 predicted proteins | sample BioPla1DNA2_FD_26588 | JGI IMG/M metagenome (IMG submission 26588) | reverse complement strand
TTCCTGCCCTGGCAGAACCGATCCCTCCCGGCGTCATCGATCACCTGCGGGACTTCCGGATGCAGGAGATCCGCGACATCCTCGAGACCCTCCTCTACATCTACATCGCTCAGAACAGTTCGTCACCCCGGGGGAGGGGGGAGGGCGTGGTCGAACAGAGCTGCTACGCGTATACATCGGGGCCGCTCGTTGCACTCAGAGAGGCGGGTCTCATAGACTCCGTATCCAGGCGCGGCACGACGATCATCAGGACGACCCCAGCGGGGAAGGCGATCGCCCGGCCGCTCATGGAGGCCAGACTCCAGGCACTCGATATCATGGGCCTGGCGCGCGAAATCCATGAAATTGTCCCCATCCTCCTTGCGGGGACCGTGAAAGGGCCATACGTCAATAAGACCCTCCCGTCAGCGCTCCCGGAAGCAGAGGAGACGTTCATCGACTTTCTGTTCAACAACAACCCCGCACTCTTTTTCGAGTGCGAACAGTTCGCCGCCCGGCTGAAAGCCGCCGGTTGCGCCGTCTTCACCTGCGGCCCCGATGGACCCGGGGCCGGCGCCGCCACCTACACCTTCCCGCCGGAGTTTGCGTATATCCTCAAGGGTATGCTCGAGACGATCGAGCCGGGGGTCCGGGAACACTACGATACGCTCCTTGAGTCGTTCCACTCGACATTCACGGTCCTGCGCTACCTCGCCTGGAACGAGGGGGGCGATCGCATCCGAGCATCATCTACCCACCGCCGGGAGCTCTCAAGGGTGCTCGGCCTGCTCACCGACTCGATCCACCTCCTCGAGGGAGAACCTCGGGTCGGTGGGAGAGACCTCCCCGGATTCATCATCAGGGATCAAGACCTCTACGACGCACATATCCGGGACCTCGGTCGGGAGCTGATGGCCGATGTTGCAGAAGGGATCACCATCGCCCGACCGCCGGCGGCCCCGGTCCCCAGACCCGCTCCTCCACCGCCGGTAGAACCTCCCTTCCCGGGTGAGGAGGAGAGTGGCGACGAGGATCTGGTCGAGGAGATGCCAACCCCCGCGCCCCGCCCCGGCGGACTCGATATCTTCCTCGGCCATGCTCCCGATGGCCAGCGCGTCAACTGGTCGCCGGGCAGGCTCAACAACGGGCACATGATCGTCCTCGGCGGCTCCGGCGCCGGAAAGACCGAGACGATCCGGTGCATAGCCCTGGAACTTGCAGCACAGGCACTGCCGGTCATCATGATCGACTTCCATGGAGATATGGCACCAGATACAGACGGTATCAGGGCCTACAAGATCCGCGAGGGCGGGGAGTACTACTTCAACCCGCTCGAGCTCGACCCCGCCATCGATGAGATCACACCGCTCCGCGCCACATCGGACTTCGTCGACGCGATCTCCATCAACTTCCCGACACTCGGGATCCAGCAGCGCAGGAAGATCAAGAATATCATCAAGGGATGCTACCGGGCATCAGGGATCACAGGTAAGACCGCACCTGGACGCGGGTGCTCGACTTCGACGATATCGAAGAAGAGATCACAGCCTGCGAGGATGAAGCGATCCCGGCCTATCTCGAAGACATATTCGACTACAAACTCTTCTCCGGGGAGGAGAAGATATCCATCCCCACCATACTCTCAAGCGGGATCACCCACATCAACCTAAACGCCCTCCCTGAGAACCTGCGCTACCTCTTCGCCGACCTCTTCCTCCGGCGGATCTACTATACCCTCCAGGCGATGGGCGAGATCCCGCGCGGGGCGGAGAGCGACCAGGAGAAGTTCCGGCTCTTCGTCATCGTCGACGAGGCGAAGCTTCTGGTGAGCCAGAAGAGCAGCTCAAAGACGGCGATCAAGGCGGTGCTGAACAAGTACGCCACCGAGATGCGGAAGTTCGGCGTCTCGCTGATCCTTGCATCACAGCTGATCGCCCACTTCAATGAAGAGATCCTGGCAAACATCGCCGTGAAGTTCTGCATGCGGGCTGAGAATAAGAAGCAGGCTCAGGAGAACGCCAGGTTCTTCGAGGTGAGCGAGAAGGATCTCCTCAACTTCCAGCCCGGGGAAGGTATCCTGATAATCGGATCGGAGAAGATGAATATCAGGATCGTCCCCACATCTCGGCGAAATCTCTGAAGTGTCCGGCGGCCTTCCCACCCTGCCGGGATAACCCTTATCCCCGGGAACATCCGAGTCCATGTATGAGCAGGCCTGAGGATTCTCGCGAGGAGGAGAGGGACGCCCGGGTGCCGGGAGGCCGCCCGATCTTTGTCATCCAGAAGCANGATGCGACCACGCTCCACTACGACTTCCGCCTCGAGGTCGACGGCGTGCTGAAGTCCTGGGCGATCCCCCGGGGGCCATCAACAGATCCGAAGGAGAGNCGCCTTGCCATCCCCACAGAGGATCACCCCCTCGACTACGCCGANTTCGAGGGCATCATACCAGAGGGAAGGTACGGNGCCGGGNCGGTTATGGTCTGGGACCGGGGAGCGTATCAGAACCTCACCNGGAAGGATGGNCAGNAGGTCCCGGTCGCCGGAGCGATCGGGCGGGGCCACGTATCGGTCTGGCTCGAGGGGGAGAAGGTCAGGGGCGGGTATGCNCTCACCCGATTTAGGACGGGGAAGGGTGAGGCCTGGCTCCTCGTNAAGATGGACGATGCGGAGGCGGCGCCGGGCCGGGACCTGGTAGCGACAGAGACGCGTTCGGTCATCTCCGGGCGGACGATCGAGGAGATCGCGGCCGGGAGGGACTGAAGATGGGCTGGCCACCGCAGAGGCGGAGAGCCGTGGAGATGGGAGAGTTCATCTGTCCGATCTGCGGCAGACAGTACNCAGCCCTCGAGGAACTCCATGCNCACGTCAGGCGTGCGCACCGCCGCCCTCCTCGGGTCGGGTGAGTGCCCGGTGCACCTTCAAGACNGATCTCGAACGTGAGCGGCACCTCGAACCGCACAAAAAAAGTATTATTCCGCTGACCGCTCTGCCTTCTTCACAGCCAGNCGCTCGATCGCGGTGATATCGACCNTGCCATCNAGAGCNAGCTTCCCCTGCCAGACTGCTTGATCGACAAAACCCCTGCCGATATCGTTTCTGATGATCAGCGTGGTGTAGCCATCCGGCGATCCGACAGCACCGGCCGAGATATCCGCGCCTACCGCCGTGAAGTCGGTGCAGACCCGGCACCCGGGCCTGACAGACTCCTCCAGATCGGCGAGCGGAATGGATATGTGCCGCTCGTCCTGGAGGTAGACATCCAGCTTCCCCTTGATGTCCAGACGCCGGATCTCCCAGGGCCTGATCTGGCTCTCGGACTGCAGCTTCCCCTCGATCAACCTTGCGTAGTCGAAGATCTCCGTGCAGAAGAGACCGATCACGAGCCGTATCGCCTTCGCATAGGGACGGAGGAGATCATGGTCGCTCTCCCGGATCATCTGCACCGCCCGGGCCGCACAGGGCACGCCCACGACGGCGACCCGCCGGTACTTCCGGGTGACCACCGCCTCTTTGAGGGATGCAAGCAGCGGCACCCACCAGGAGTAGCGGCTCCCGGCATGCTGGACGAGCACATCCGAGGAGGTGATCACCGCCGACGACGGCCTCATCGTCCAGGGNTCGCTCGTCACGGTCACAACCGCATCGATCAACCCCTCATCGAGGGCATTTGCGAGGATCGCCGTCACCGCGCCACCGCTCTGCCTCCGNGCCACCGGGAGGACTGACCGGGCCGCAACGATATCCCGGTGCGGTCCAAGCATCGCCCCCTGCGATGCGATATCGACCCTCGGACAGACCGCGTAACAGGCCCCACAGGGCACACTATCGTTCTCGACCTTACAGTAGCCGATGTTCTCCGGCGCATCGATCTCCCCCGGTGCAAACCTGAGGGCATCCGCCGGGCAGACCGCCACGCATGCCCCGCACCCGGAACAGAGGCCAGTAACCCAGACCGCGGCTTCCAGGTCCTTGAATGATTTTGTATCCATCCCTATCACTCCCACGTATACTTTCCTGCAAAGGGCCTTGCGCTCGCGGGGATGATCCGGGTGTAGCCGGCGCTGACCAGCGGCTCCGGATCGAGCCCAAAGTCTCCGGCAAACTCCCTGATCACCGGAGCGATCCTTGCTCGATCCTCGTCGGTGAGCGGAACCTTCTTCGCCCCCGCCGCGAGGCAGGCCTCATCCACATCACCACGGATGATGATCTCCCCNCCGTGGATCCCGCTCCCGATCCCGCGNGCCTTCATGGCCCCATCGAGGTCGAGNACGATCAGGAGGCCNCCTGCCATGTACTCGCCGAGGAACGTCTGGGCGGCCCCCCCGACGACCAGTATGGGACGTTGCGCCTCGTACTGCTTCATGTGGATCCCGCCACGGTAGCCGATGTCTCCACGGACAAAGATCTTNCCGCCTCGCATGCTGTGCGCCACCGCATCGCCGGCGCTCCCGTGGATCACCACCTTCCCGGAGTCCATCGTGTTGCCGGGCGCGTGTTCAGCGTTGCCGTGAACGATGATCGTCGGCCCGCTCATGAACATAGCAAGGTCGCCGCCCGGGACACCGTAGATGTGGAGGGTCGCGTCCCCCCGGAGACCGCTCCCGATGAACCGCTGCCCGAGGACGCCGTTGACGACGATCTCACGGGCACCGTTCCCCACAGCTTCCCGGATCTGCCGGTTCAGGGGGGTATAGTGCATCCCCTTCGCATCGATTGTGACCATCTTCGTCATATCAATCACGCCCCCACCGGCTTGACGTCGAGGACATTGAGCAGGTTCTCATCGAGCATATAGCCCCGGAGCCGGTCGCGGTTGCCGCGCAGACTCTCGATACTGTTGATGCCGGCCGCACCCATGAGCTCGGTGATCTCCATCGTCCACGCATGGATCAGGTTTGCCACCTGCTTCGATGCCACATCGGGGTCCAGGCGTTGCACCAGGTCCGGGCGCTGCGTGGCGATCCCCCAGGGACAGAGNCCCTGGTAGCAGTTCCCGCAGACCCGGCACCCCATCGCCACGAGCGCCGCAGTACCGATGTAGACCGCATCAGCGCCGAGAGCGATAGCCTTTACGATATCCGCGCTCTCNCTGATGCTCCCGCAGGCGATGAGGGAGACCTCGTTTCTGAGTCCCTGCCGGTAGAGCTCACGGTCTGCGCTTGCGACCGCGACCTCGAGCGGTATGCCGACATGGTCACGGAAGACCCGTGGCGCCGCGCCGGTGCCGCCCCGGAACCCGTCGATGACGACAGCGTCCACCGAGGCCCGGGCAACAGCCGCGACGTTCTCGGCGGTATTGTTGACGGCCGCGATCTTGGCAAAGACCGGTTTCTTCCACTCCGTCGCCTCCTTGATGGATCGGACGAGCTGNGAGAGGTCCTCGATACCATAGATATCATGGTGCGGCGCCGGGCTGATAGCGTCACTCCCCTCCGGGATCATCCGTGTCCGGGAGACATCGCGGCTGACCTTCTCCCCGGTGAGGTGCCCGCCGATNCCCGGTTTTGCGCCCTGNCCGAGCTTGATCTCGATGGCGGCGCCGCGCTCAAGGTAGTCGATGTTCACACCGAACCGGCCCGACGCCACCTGGACGATCATGCGATCCTGGTAGGGGTAGAGCCCGGCGTGGAGTCCACCCTCNCCGGTGCCCATGTAGGTCCCGGTCTCCTTCGCTGCCCGGGCCAGGGAGATCTGGGCGTTGAGGCTGATCGCCCCGTAGCTCATGTGACCGAGCATGATCGGGGTCTTCAGCATGAGGTTCGGGGTGAGCTCCGTGGCGAGTTCGATCTCCCCATCCGGTCCCCGCCCAAACTCCAGTCTTGACGGCTTCTTCCCGAGGTATGTCCGGAGTTCGACGGGTTCACGGAGCGGATCCGTCGGGGGCGTGGTGACCTGGCTTGCGTCCAGCATCAGGTGATCGAATATGACCGGGAGGTCTGCGACGCTCCCCATCCCCGCGAGTATGATCTTGCCGGTCCGGGCCTGGTTGTAGATCGCTTCTCGCGTCTGCCTGGTCCAGACCGGGTGGTTCCGGTAGTCGCAGGGCTGTTCCGTGATGGTGATGGCATCCCGGGGGCAGTAGGCAAGGCACCGGTGGCAGGCGGTACACCTCCGGGAGTTGATCAGGATCCGGTCGCCATCCCGCCTGAAGACGCCGTAAGAACAGTTCTCGATGCACCGTTCACACTCCATACACTGTTCCCGGTCGATCGTGACCCGGTAACGTAGCGGTATGCTGCCGATGTTGTTCTTCATGGGGCAACCCTCCCGATCACCGGCTCTCCCGCGCCCGGCATCCTTATCGACTCGACGCCTGGCTCCATGGCCCGGATGGCCGCCTCTTCGCTGGCGATGTAGAGGCGATCCGCGCACTCGCCGACGACCATCGGCCGGAGCTTGCCCCGGTCGGTGAACCCGATCATCATCTCAGGGTTGCTGCGATGACGGTGAACGGTCCGTTCATCATCGCCGATCCATACGCGAGCCGGAGTGCGCGGTTCAGATCCGCTTCGACCTCCGGCATCAGGTCGATATCCTCCCAGAAGGGTGGGGAGAGCACCTTGATGGCGAGATCGATCGCAAGCCCATGCCGCCGCACCAGGAGATCGATCAGGCAGGTGATGATCTCGCTATCGGTAGACATGGAACAGGCGTATCCAAAACTCTCGATATAGCGCCGGTTGGTCCCGTACGACGTGATCTTTCCGTTCTCCACGACACTCCAGTCATGGAGGTTGAACGGGTCGGGCCGTTCCCACATCCCCGGGTTGTTCGTCGCATACCGGTTGTGGGCAAGCCAGATGTAGCCCTCGTAGTCCTCGATCCGGTAGTAGTTCGCTACATCCTCCGGCCAGCCGCATGCCTTGAAGACGCCGACATCCTTCCCTGACGAGACGACCTCGGCCCCGCCGGAACCTGCGTTGATCTGCATCACGAGACCCGTGACGATATCCCTCTCCGGCGATGCACTCCCGGGCGCGAGAGAGGGGTCGGGCTTGAAGAAGTAGCGCCAGGGGGTGCAGGTCGTCCGGAGGTTCGGTTGGTCGTAGGTGGGGATCGCTTCGCTATGCTCGATCTCCCCCCACTCCTCCAGTATTGCATCGACAACCGCTCTACTGTCGCGAGAGTTGTCGAAGAAGACGTGGAGCGCGTAGCAGTCCCGGTAATCAGGATATATACCGTATGCCGCGTAGCCCGCCCCCTCGCCGCTACCGCGCTCGTTCATCATGGAGAGGGCCTGCCGGATACCGGAACCATCCATCATCTGGCGCCTCTCATCCATTACACCAAATATGCCGCACATTGTAACCTCGGTGAGTTAATATTTTGCTACTATTTCCTATAATTCTGTTCGATTATATTTGTTTTAGTAGATATTTATCTCTGCGGGGTGAAGGAGCGGAAGGAAAGAGCATCCTGTGCAATAGAGGCTGGGGCAGCGCCTCATATCGCAATATCACCCCATATAGGCGTCTGATAGGCTCAAACGCCGCAAAATCCGGTCCATCAGGGATGCGCGGAGCAGCCGCTCGAGCAGAGAGCCATTGCACCCGGACATCAGGAACCGATGCGGAGAAGAGGGGGGTGGGGTGAGGTAGCCGCCCTAGCGGCACTGCTGCCTGCCGCTCGCCTCTTCACCCTCGAGGAGGAGCCTGCCAAAGATCACGCGCTCAAGCACGGAAGCTATGTACTTCATCTGCTGGGCCGCCTCCATGTTCTCGTACCGGTGGATATCGGCATAGACCTGCAGGCGGACGAGACCGAACCGCAGGCGATCGAGATCCTCATCGCCGAGCTCCTGCGCCTCGCGGTAGACGGACTCCAGCAGGAAGGGAAACTCCTCAAACCTCTCGAGCGCCCGCACGATCCCTGCGTACACCGGGAGGAGGTCTTCCCGTCCGGCAAGAATCTCCGCGTAGTCCATACCTACCCCTCAACCTGTCGCACGAGCGCTTCCATGACGGCGTCGATGCTCTTCCAGGTCGGGCTATCGTTCCCGGAACGGCGGATGATGAACGGCCTCCCCTCATCCGCCGCCTTCCGCATCTCAGGATCGAGCGGGATGGCGCCGAGGAACGGTACACCGAGTTCTTGTGCCTCCGCCTCTCCACCACCCTTGCCGAAGATATCGATCTCCTCCCCACAGTGGGGGCAGACAAACCCGCTCATGTTCTCCACGATCCCGAGCACCGGGATTTCGAGCTTCTTGACGAACTCGACCGCTTTGCTCGAATCGAGGATCGCCACCTCCTGCGGGGTGGTGACGATGACCGCCCCTGCTATGTTCGGGGCGAGCTGGGCGATGGTGAGTGCCTCATCGCCGGTTCCGGGCGGGAGGTCGACGACCAGGTAATCGAGGTCACCCCAGCTGACATCCTCCAGGAACTGCTTGATGACACCCATCTTCATCGGACCGCGCCAGATCACGGGGGTGCTACGCTCAGGGAGCAGGAACGCCATGGAGATGACCGCAAGGTTGCCGGTGACCCTGACCGGTTCGATGATCTTTCCGTCATAGGACTGGAGACGGGCACCTTCGATGCCCAGCATCTTCGGTATGTTCGGGCCGTGGATATCGAGATCGATGAGCCCTGTGCTGTAACCACGGTTGGCGAGAGAATATGCTAGATTCGCCGATACCGTGCTCTTCCCGACCCCACCCTTCCCGGAGAGGACGAGGATGACGTGTTTGACGCTGACATCGGCCTTCGGAGGAAGGCCTTTGGGGGCGTTCGCGTTTCTTGGATCATCGCATCCAGTCGCAGATGGGCAGCTGGCACAGTTCCCATTACATGTATCCTTGTTTGGTTCACTCGTTTGAGCCATCAGATGTATCCTCCATGATAGTATACCCTTCAGTAAAGACGATCTTTGAGCTATTATATACTGGCGGCAAGTGTCACAAAAAGGTATAGTTGATGGCAAAATTATCCCGTCTGGCCGCCGGGACGCCATTTCCGCGCGGATTTACCCTCGGACAGAGGGTGGCAACGCTGCCTCAAGCCGGGGACATCTCAGAGCCTCCGGAGAGCCCTGGAGGGATCGTGAACCGGCCAGCTCGATGGCAGCATCTGGCTTTGCCGGTATTGGTGCGTCAGCTACCGCATCGCTTCATCGTATGGCCACCCGCAAAAACAACCTTGAAACATCCTCCGGAGTGGGGGGAACTGAGCCACCCGTATATCCCGAGCAGCTCCGCCCTGCCAGCCCAGGTGCCCATAGCCCAGGATCGTCCGCTACACCCCCCTACCCGGGCCACCCCGTCCCAAAAGAGCCCTCCGGATCCGCTCAAGTGCCGGGAGGGTGGCCTCATCCATCTGCAGGTCGAAGTAGTCCACCCACTCTGCGACGATCGCAAACTGCTCCTGCAGATCGTCGACAGCCTGCCTGAGTCGGTCCACCTCCTCCCGCTCCCGTTCAAGCTCAGCGGTCAGGTGCGCTATCCGGCGCTCCTGTCGGGCCAGCGTCTCCTGCATCATCCGGAGATCGAACGCCACCCCGGGCGGGAGTGAAGGGGTGGGCCGGTCGGCCTCAGGTTCTCGGGGGGAGGTCGGTGCACCGCCGGAGTGGACCGCCTCGATGATCTCATCTGTGGTGAGACCCTCCCCGGAGAGGTCGATGATCTCCCTGACGATCTGGACCGCTCGTTCGGGGAAGATCCTGACCGGGCCGATGGTCCGGTAGGAAAAGAGGTCCTCGTACGTCTGGACGAGCACCCGGATCTCCCGTTCCGGGACCCCGGTGATCTCTGCGATATCGCCGATCTTGAGTTCCAACGTTCACCACCCCGCGTCCATGAGCACGATCACGTTCCTGTACAATCTCTGACATCATCACGTATAGGTACATGCCGGATCGCGGGCTTTTTCCCATCCCCGCTCCCAGTACCTGGGGCCATGCACCGGATCGAAGATGACCGGATCCCGGCCGGCACGACCGTTGTGCGGAAGGCGGTGAAGTCTGCCCGATTGCAGGTCCGGCCGGATGGAACCCTGCGAGTGGTCGCGCCCCCATCCTTCGATGTCGGCGTGTTCCTGCAACGTAATGCGATCTGGATCGAGGAACAGCGCGCGAAATTTGACCACATGGGCGCAGAGGGGCGCGGAAGGGAGGACCAGCTCCTCCTGCGTGGGCGGTTCTACGCCCCGGTCACCGGAGATCGGTTCTCAGTCGATGAGGCCTCCCGGCGCGTTGCCTTCCCCTCCCCCTCCGCCCTCCGGCAAACCCTCACCCGTATGCTCAAAGAGGAGGTCGCCGATCGCCTGGAGGCCTACCCTGACCTCGTGGGGGACGGACCGGGGCGCATCGCGGTGAAACTCCAGAGGACCCGGTGGGGGAGCTGCTCATCGCTCGGGAACATCAACATCAACCTGCGCGTCATAGCCCTCCCCGAGGCCCTGCNGGAGTACATCGTCGTCCACGAGGCGGCCCACCTCCGGGAACAGAACCACTCNGCGCGGTTCTGGCGGCTGGTCGGCAGCCACTACCCCGACCCCAGGGCGGCAGAGGCCGAGCTGCGGCGCTACTGGGTCATCCTCGAACGGAACCAGATCTGGGCCTCGCTCCAGCGCGCCTGATACGCCCTGGCCCCCCGCTCCTGGGCAGCACCACGGCTGAGCACCTTTTCATGAAGCAAGAGTATCCCCGACCCGCCTGACCTTCCCGGGGATACACATTCACTGGACCGTGGGGGGTATCGCCTCGGGGGAGGGGCAGACGGAATATGCCGGCATCCCCCACCCACACACCAGCTCCCTCTTCAGACTCGCCCCAGACACTGGACCGTGGGGGGTATCGCCTCGGGGGAGGGGCAGACGGAATATGCCGGCATCCCCCACCCACACACCGGTTTTTTCCTCAGGTTCTCCCCAGACACTGGACCGTGGGAGGTATCGCCCCTGGGGGAGGGGCAGACGGGGAGGGGGGCATGTGCCCCCTCCCCTGTCTCTG
>JGI24708J26588_10003691_pt1 | contig 10932 bp, 10 predicted proteins | sample BioPla1DNA2_FD_26588 | JGI IMG/M metagenome (IMG submission 26588) | reverse complement strand
TGTATTTTCGTATTCTTCATATCATTTTGCCTCCTTTTTAAACTGAGAGTCATAAATTTCTCTATATACTTCACAGTTCTCAAGTAGTTCGAAATGATTGCCTACTCCGGCAGTTTCTCCATCATCAAGAACAATGATTTTATCAGCATGTTGTATAGATGAAGTTCTCTGTGATACTATGAAAACCGTTGGATTTCCAGGCATTTCCCGAAGGGCCTTGCGTAAAGCAGCGTCTGTTGCAAAGTCAAGTGCCGATGCGCTGTCGTCAAAAATTAATATTTCTGGTTTCTTTACAAGGGCACGAGCTATGGTAAAGCGTTGACGTTGACCACCGGAAAGGTTTTTACCACCTTGCTCAATGATAAAATCAAGACCTTCCTTTTTTTGTGCTACAACTTCGCTTGCCTGGGCTATGGTAATGGCTTCCATAATCTCCTCATCCTTAGCATCTTTTTTACCCCATTGCATATTATCACGAATACTTCCCTTAAACAGTACTGCCTTTTGGGGTACGATACCGATTTTGTCACGAAGTTTTTTCAGTGGATAATCCTTAACATTGATTCCATCCACGATGATTTCTCCACTGCTGGCATCATAAAATCTTGGAATTAGATTAACTAGTGAAGATTTACCAGAACCTGTACCTCCGATGATGCCGACTGTCTCACCTTTACGGACGGAAAAGTTTATATTCGATAAAGATTCACCGCTTGCATTTTTGTACTGCAGCCCTACATTACGGAATTCTATTGCGTATTCTGACGGGGTAGCTTGAGATAAACTATCTTTCTCTACAAGACTGGATTCAATGTCTAGAACAGCGCTAATCCGGTTACCGCTAGCAACGGCTCTAGTAATACTTATAATCAAGTTGGCAAATTTAATCAGTTCAATAAGTATCTGAGACATATAGTTATAGAGTGCAAGAACAGCACCTTGTGTAAGTAGTCCTGCTGATACCCGAATTGCGCCGATATGGATTAGCCAGATAATTGCTAGGTTAATGAAAACATAGGTCAGAGGGTTCGTTAGTGAAGAAATCCCACCTACAAATTTTTGTGTCATTGTTAACTCTTCATTAAGTTTATCAAATTCTTTTACTTCTCTTTCTTCTAGGCGAAAAGCTCTGATAACTCGAACCCCAATTAGATTATCTCTCGTAGCGTTTAGTACTTTGTCCAGTCGCTGTTGTACCTTTTTATATAAAGGAATAGATAAGAGCATAATGGTGAAAACAACTGCAGAGAGAGCTGGAATAGCTACTACAAAAGTAAATGCAGCTTTCCTGTCTACAGTATATGCCATAATCATTGCGCCAAACACAATGAAAGGGGAACGTAGTAAGAGACGTAGAGCCAGGTTTATACCATTTTGTACCTGATTCATGTCGCTTGTCATCCGGGTAATCATACTTGATGTACCTAGGGTATCAATTTCTGTATAAGAGAGCTGGCCAATATGCTTAAATAGTGCATGGCGCAGCTTTGTTACAAAACCGACGGATGCTTTAGCCGCAAAATACTGGGCTGTTACCGAACATATCATACCAACAATGCCAAGTAGTACCAGCAGTAAACACATCTTAACTATGTATCCTTTGTCAGCTTGCCCAATACCAATATCAACAATACTTTTGATAATAATAGGTACAAACAACTCAAACGATGCTTCTAGCAGTTTGAATAGAGGGCCGAGGATACTTTCTTTAATGTAACCTTTTGAATAAATCAGTAATTTTTTCATGACTTGTCCTCCAGATTGTTATCTAATGTATACAATTCATACATTGTATCATGATTTATGATCTCCTGCACGTAAAAACAAGCAAATTAACACAAGATAAAGATTTTATAATAAAATGAATCCTTTTTTATTATTCTAGAAATGATATACTGATAAAAAGATTAAATACGAGTAGGAGTGAGAAGTACTTATGAAATATGAATGGAGAAAACAAGAAAAAAATTTATACTTACCAAAAGAAAAACCAGAACTAATCGTAGTACCACCAATGAAGTTTTTTATGATTAATGGAAAAGGTAACCCAAATAACAAAGATTTTTCTGAGAGGGTAGAGGCTTTATATTCTCTGGCATATGCAGTTAGAATGATGCCAAAAACAGGCTATACTCCAAAAGGTTATTATGAATACACTGTCTACCCATTGGAAGGGGTATGGGATTTGACCGAAGAAGGTAGACAAGCGGACACATTAATTAAGGATGAGTTGCTATATACCATCATGATAAGGCAGCCTGATTTTGTAACCCAGGAAATCGTAGACCGGGCACTTGAAAATGTTAGAAAGAAAAAGAAACTTCTACTATTAGATGAGATTAGATTTGATACGATTGAGGATGGATTGTCTGTCCAAATGATGCATGTTGGTCCTTATGATGATGAGCCTAGAACATTTAAAATAATGAAGGAATATATAGATGACAAGAATTTGGCGATAAAAACCTTAAAACATAGAGAAATCTATATTTCTGACGTGAGAAGAACAGAAAAAAATAAATTAAAAACGGTATTAAGATACTTAGTTAGTAAAAACTAATAGTAGAATAATAGATACTATCTAAGATCAGGAGGAATACCTATGACTAATAATGAATTACTTGAAATATTGAAAACCCGTTTTGAAGCAAATATGAATCGTCACAAAGATATTGAATGGGCGAAGGTGCAAGAAAAGCTAGAGGCGAATACGGATAAACTTAGATCACTAAGTGAAATGGAAAGAACTGGCGGTGAACCAGATGTTATTGGTCAGAACGAAGACACAGGGGAATATATCTTTTGTGATTGCTCAGCAGAAACTCCAAAAGGTCGCAGAACTATCTGTTATGATCGTAAAGGAGAGGAGTTAAGGAAGAAGAAAGGAGTATATCCAGAAGGTAATGCTATTGATTTAGCAGATGCTATGGGCATTGAAATCTTAGATGAAGAACAATATCGTAAATTGCAAGCACTAGGAGAGTTTGACATAAAGACTTCAAGCTGGATAAAAACACCTTCAGATATCAGACAACTTGGTGGCGCCATCTTTGCAGACTGCCGCTATGGGCATGTCTTTGTATATCATAATAGTGCACATTCTTTCTATAGTTCAAGAGCATTTCGTGGCTTGTTAAGGGTGTAAACTATATTATAGTACTATCCATAGTGCGATTTTGATATTATGGGGTTGTTTGGAATAATGACGAAATTTATAAACGAAGAATAGTTTGTTGTTACACTTATGTGGCAATGTCCAAAATGTGGACGGGAGTTTGTGAACCAGAATCATAGCCACTTCCTTTAGAACTTATAGCAGATATTGCGAAATGGTGCTATGAAACAGCAAAAGAGTAAAGTGTTTAGGAGGATAAGAGGTTGACATCATTATTATTAATCATTATTTATATAGCATTTATCAGTCTGGGATTGCCGGATTCGATTCTTGGGTCTGCATGGCCATCTATGTATGGAGAATTAAATGTTCCGGTGTCGTATGCAGGAATTGTTAGTATGATCATTGCAGGGGGAACTATTGTATCTAGTTTATATAGCGAAAAATTTATCCGCAAATTAGGTACAGGAGTATTAACATGTGTTAGTGTAGCTATGACAGCGGTAGCTTTATTGGGATTTTCATTTACCAATTCCTTTTGGCAGCTATGCCTATGGGCAATCCCCTACGGACTTGGAGCTGGAAGTGTGGATGCGGCTTTAAATAACTTTGTAGCACTGCACTACAAAGCTAAGCATATGAACTGGCTACATTCCTTTTGGGGCGTTGGTGCGACTTTAGGGCCTTATATTATGGGACTATGCCTTACAAATGGACTTAGATGGAATTCTGGATATTGGACCATTGGTATTATACAAACCGTTCTTGTTGCTGGATTACTTTTTTCACTACCTTTATGGAAAGGAAAACAGGAAGCAGGTGGAGTAGAAGCAGAGAAAACAAAAAGCCTTACTCTTCGGGAAACGACAAAACTTCCTGGAGCAAAGGCAATACTAATAGCTTTTTTCTCTTATTGTGCCTTGGAATCAACAACAGGATTATGGGCCAGCAGCTATATGGTGCTTTACAAAGGAGTTAATGCTGAAACAGCAGCAAAATGGGCATCCTTGTTTTATCTTGGAATAACCATTGGACGTTTCTTCAGTGGTTTTATTGCTGATAAGTTGGGTAACAAAACTATGGTGCGCATTGGGCAAGGAACAGCAGGACTAGGGACATTGTTATTATTACTTCCTATGGGAGATATCCTAGCACTTATAGGTCTTATACTGATTGGTTTAGGATGTGCACCTATTTATCCTAGTCTGCTTCACGAGACACCAAATAATTTTGGAGCGGATAAATCTAGTTCTATTATGGGAATGCAAATGGCATGTGCTTATGTTGGAACGACTTTCATATCTCCAATATTTGGTTTTGTCGCAGAGTATATTAGCATTAGTTTGTATCCGATATATTTAATGCTTTTTGTCATTCTTATGTTTGTAATGGTAGAAAGAATGAATAAAATTCGTAATAGACAAGTTCATTAATATAAAAAATCCGGTCAAAGTATGATACTCTGACCGGATTTTTTATTGATATTTAATTAATACTCAACAACAACATTAACTGCTTGTAAACCACGAGCGCCGTTAGTAATATCAAAAGTTACGTTTTGATTTTCTTCTAATGACTTAAAACCGTCAGTAGCAATTCCGGTAAAATGTACGAATATATCTTCGCCAGTTTCGTTATTTGTGATAAATCCAAACCCTTTTTGTGAGTTAAACCATTTTACTGTACCTTTATTCATGAAAGATACCTCCTAATAATATTATTTGAAAATTTTAAAAGAAAATTAAAAATCACATATTTTTGCAAAGCATTAAATGATTAATGATTTACAAAAATATGTGAATCAAAATTAACATCTAAAATTACTCTTTAATAATATCATAAATTTCAGCATATGTCAAAGATTAAATTTAAGTTATATAACTATTTCCCTTTAATAAAACAGCTGTTCCCATTATTAAGCTGGTAAACAGCTGTTAATCTCTATTCATTTATTATTTCAGAGTTTCTTTTGAGAACGCCTTTTCCTCTCCAGCTAAAAGATCTGTTACGATATCTTCTCATAAATTCCCTATTGGAGATCTGACTCAATTCTTCGTAATCAAGACGGAATAACAAATTTTCTTGGAATTCTTTTATTATAGTTTTTTCTACGTTTTTATTATGTGGGCATACATCTTGACAGACATCACAGCCCCATATAAGAGAGTGCTTTTTTAAAATTTCTATTTCCTCATGCTCTAGTTCTTGCTTCTTCTGGGTGATATAGGATTTGCATTTTAAGGGATTGATTGTAAAGTCCCCTAGGATACACTGGCCTGGGCATTGCTTAACACAATTCATACATTGCATGCAAGTTCGGTCCATCGGCTTATCCGGTTCGAAGGGATAGTTGTTGAGCAAGTAACCGATAAACACATATGAACCGTATTGATCTGTGATAATATTGTTATTAATACCCCAATAACCCAGCCCGGCTNTATAAGCAAGATACCTATCGCTAAATGGTCCGGTATCAACAAAAGCTTTATATTCAAAGTCTTCAATCGATATCTCAAGAAATCTGCCAATCAAGTCTAGCTTCTCCTTTACGATGAGATGATAGTCCAAGCTGTAGGCAGATTTCGTTAGGTTTGCATCCTTGCATTCGCCTGTATAGTAAGGAAAAAGGCAGACTATGACGGACTTTGCATTCTCCAAAGTAAGCTTGGGGTAAATCCGTTTATCTATATCTTTTTCTTCAAAACCACTGATGTAACCTCTTTCTATTTGCTTCTTCCATACTTCCTCAAAGTCATAATAAGGCTCAGCAGGTGCAATTCCCATATGCTCTATATTAATCGATTTGCAAAATTTTCTTAATTCTTCTTTCATTAATAACCGTCCGTTCAATTATATCTTGATTATAGTACCAATTTGTATAATCATAAACTTAGTATAATCATAAATCTATATATTTTCCATATGAATTTTTATATATTGTCAAGTTTAACTGACATATATCATATACCTGTCTGCATAATGGATGCTATCGTCCCCGCACCAAGGCATTCGTCACCATTATAAAACACAGCAAATTGTCCTGGCGTAATTGCACGTTGGGGATTGTCAAAATATACATGGCAAGTATTATCGGAGGTCATTTTCACAATAACACTTTGGTCCGGTTGACGGTAACGAAACTTCGCCATACATCGAAATTCCCCTTGTGGTACCACACCGCTAATCCAATGCAAATCAACAGCTTTAAGCCCCATGGAATAAAGAGCGGGATGATTGCCACCCTGAACTACATATAATATATTGTCCTCTAGGTCTTTTTCCGCAACAAACCATGGTTCTCCTGTACCTCTTCCACCTAATCCCAAACCTTTGCGTTGCCCTATGGTATAATACATAAGTCCTTCGTGTTCACCAATTACCTCACCGGATAAGGTCTTAATTATGCCAGGCTGCGCAGGTAAATAATTTTTAAGAAAGCATTTGAAATTTCTCTCTCCAATGAAACAAATACCTGTACTTTCTTTTTTATCAGCTGTTTCAAATCCATTTTCTCTGGCAATTTCTTTTACTTCATTTTTTTTCATATGCCCTAAGGGGAATAATGCCTTGGCAAGTTGGTGTTGTTCTAGCATACATAGAAAATAGGTTTGATCCTTGTTCGAATCTACCCCTTTTAATAGACGATAGGATCCATCTTGATAATCTACCCTTGCATAATGACCTGTGGCGATATAATCTGCACCAAACATCAATGCGTAATCTAAAAAAGCTTTGAATTTAATTTCCTTATTGCATAAAACATCAGGATTAGGTGTTCTTCCTTTCTTTAGTTCATCTAGAAAGTAGGTAAAAACATGGTCCCAATATTTTTGTACGAAATTAATTGTATAGTAGGGAATTCCGATAGATTCACATATCCTTCTGGCATCTTCTGCATCTATGGTTGCAGTACATTCCCCGAATTCGTCCTTCTCATCCCAATTCTTCATAAATATACCTATTGTTTTATAACCTTGTTCTTTTAATAATAAAGCAGCAACCGAAGAATCAACTCCTCCTGACATTCCGATTACAACAGTGGTATCACCCTTATTCTTACCCATTATATTTAACCTCCACTGCACACATTTTTATTAAATGATGAATTTTTTCTTCCAAACATTCATAGTATACCTTTATTATTCGATATAAATTTTAATTTATGTGAACTTATCTTGCACTTGTTTGTTAAAACTATTATTGACGTGCGGTAGTATGAATTTATATGGAAAGTGTTAGAGGTCTTTATGCCATTTAGAAAAGTATTTGCTTCAGTTTAATATATATTTGTAAAATATATGAAATCTTGACATTGTTTCCTTAATCTCTTATAGTTTTTATATATCGAAAAGACATAGAAATAAGGATGTAGTTAAGGATATAATATAATAAATTATTATTTAGTTAGCTTTATTCTTCTGAGTAGTCATAGGAGGAAAGGATGCAAAGAAAGGAAACATTTTTTAATCGGAAACCAGGAATTATTGGTAAGGAGCAGTTCAGACAGTATGCGGTTCTGGCGCCACTTTTAGAAACACCGGAAGGGATTTTTCTACTTTTTGAAAAGAGGTCAGACAATCTAAGGCGTCAACCGGGGGAAATATGCTTTCCTGGTGGTAAACTTGAACCAAATGAAACATTGCAAGAGTGTGCTGTTCGCGAGACTGCAGAAGAACTTCTAATAGATCCACAAATGATTGAAGTTATTGGACCGGGAGATATTTACATCTCCCCGTTTAACCTTATGGTTCATCCATTTATAGGTATATTGAGAGATTACCAGAACACTTTCAGTACTGATGAAGTAGCAGAAGTCATAAAGGTGCCCTTGACCTTCTTTCAGAGCCAAAAGCCGGCACATTTTAAGAGTGGCTTAATTAATAAGCCGCCGGAAGATTTCCCATATGAATGGATTCCAGGTGGTGAGAAATATCCATGGGCAGAAGGTAGCTATGATATTTTCTTTTACCAATATGAAAAACATCGCATATGGGGTATGACGGCAAGTATTGTCCGTTCGGTGGTAAAACTAATCGAGGAATATAATCTTTGCCCATGATTAGTGTTTTTTATTTACAGGTCTTGGACTAAAAGAACTCACGTAGATAATAAGTCCAACGATAAGTCCGATTATTGCGGGTACTATCCAGCCCAAACCTAAATCGTAAAAAGGCAAATATTTTGATGCAAAAGCAATTAAAGCCCTCAGAAACTGAGTATCTTTAATATTATCTGGGAGTGCCTTAACAAAATCAAATATTGCAGCGAATAAGGTAAAACCAGTTACGGACAGGTATACACAACGAGCTCCCCTAAATAAATTATGAAATAAGCTCAGTAATATTAATGTGATTGCAAGCGGATAAAGGAACATTAATACCGGTATGGAGAATGAAATAATATTACTAAGACCAACATTAGCAATAGCGAAGGAAATTATGCAGAACAGGATTGCATAAACTTTATAACCAAAGGATTTTGGAAAGAGAGTTACAAAAGTTTCGCTACAGGATGTTATTAATCCAATTGCTGTTTTAAGGCAAGCAAAAATCATAGTTAATGCAAGGACGAAGGATCCGATTGTTCCTAAGTAATATTTTGAAATTAGGGATAGAGCNTCTCCACCATTNGCGCTGATTTCAAATANTCCTCGGCTTTGTGCACCTATAATTGTNAGGAAAATATAAATCAAAGCCATAATTAAGGTGCTGAAAAATCCCGACTTAACCGTATCTGCAGCAATAGTAGTAGGTTCCTTTACACCAAGATCACGAATTACCTTGATAACAACAATACCAAAAGCTAAGGCTGCTAANGCATCCATGGTATTATACCCTTCTAGAAATCCCTTGAAGAAACTATTGCTTTGATAACTTTCTGCAACAGGTAATTCAGCTATGGAACCCATAGGATTGATAAGGGCTGCAACAATCAAAATACTTAAGGAAAGTAAGAAGATTGGATTTAGAATTTTTCCTATCCAAAGTAATATTTTTGATGGTCGGATGGAAAACCATAGTACTGCAGCGAAAAATAGAAAAGAGAAGATAGCTAAAGTTAATTTAATTCTATTATCCGGCAGCAGAGGGGCTAAACCAACCTCAAAGGAAACTGTAGCAGTCCTCGGAATTGCAAAGAATGGACCTATTGTTAAATATAGGGCACAGGTAAAAAAGATACTATATATCGGATGAACGCGGCTACCCATTTCATTAAGACCACTACTATGGGAGATTCCCATTGCGACAATTCCTAGTAAGGGCAGTCCAACACCAGTTATTAAAAAACCTAATGTAGCAGGCCATACATTACGTCCCGCTAATTGCCCCATGTATACAGGAAAGATTAAATTTCCTGCGCCAAAGAACATACCAAATAACATAGAGGCTAAATACGTATAATCTTTAAGTGATAATTTTTTCTGCATAGTAATTCTCCTTAACTTATTTGAGTAAATGTTGCTATTGATCGAAATTATTATATGGAATTCGAGTCAATTAAACTTAATTATACTATGTAATTTAAATATGTAAATAACTAAATGTATAAAAGAAAATGACTACCATAGCTTGCAGCACTAATCTTGCAAATTGGTAGTCATTAATTCATTTTGGAGCAATATTAATATCCATAGTCTGCTTCCGCAGCTTCTGCATCGAATTTGGTTTCATGTACGGTGCCATGAGGATGCTGAGGAGGAGCATAAATGGAGTAAAGCTTAATTGGTTGGTTACCAATATTTATTAAATTATGCCATTTACCAGCGGGTATAATGATAATGTAATCATCATCTACTCTCATTTGAAAGTCTAAGTTATCCTCGAAATCGCCCATCATTACCATACCTTCCCCTTCTTCAATACGTATAAATTGGTCGATATCAGGATGCATTTCTAAACCAATTTCATCCCCAACATTGATACTCATTAAAGTAAGTTGTATATAGGTTCCGGTCCAAAGAGCAGTGCGGAAATTGTTATTTTGCATAGTCGCATCCTCTATGTCTATAACAAATGGTTCTATAGAAATTACCTAAAATGGTATGATTTTAAGTTGAATATTCAATAGATAAAGCTTGGGAAAATAAAACATTTTTATTATCGTGAAACTATTGACAGTTATCAAAAATATAACTATACTNTAAAAGANAGGTAATATTTACAAAAAAATGAATAAAAATAATTGATATTATATACAATTTAACAAATAAAATAGCATCTCTAAGATTACTTTCAAAAAGACATCTTTCGAACTGTACATATCAACATAATACTTCTACTTACAAATGATGGCTCAATGAATTTTAAAGTACATATGCAATTCTAACGACAAAAAATTACACAATTCAACGGTATCATCTGTTTTTCCAATCCGCTCAGTTAAGATAAAGTTTTTTTAGAAAAATCATAGCCACTTTTATTAAAACGTTTAAGTTTTTTAGTTGGCTTCATTTACTGAGCATTTCCTGTGGTGGTTTTAACCAATATGGTTATAACGATAAAATAGTAGGAGGGAAATATTATGAAAAAAAGAACAATGAAAGTGTTGGCACTATTTCTTTCTTTCATCATGATTTTTGGCTTGTTAACAGCTTGTAAGTCTGATGAAAAAAAGGATACTCCAACAACCGGTGTGGAAACAAAGGAACCGGATACGAGTAAAGAAACAAAAGAACCAGAAGAAAAAGCTAGTGAAGAAACTGAAACCGCAGAAGAAACTGCAACAAATGAACTTCCAAGAAATGAGACATTATATTTTGGTGGTCAGCAGTGGGGCGCTGTAAACGGCTGGAACCCATTGGGTGATAACAATAACAA
>JGI24708J26588_10003690_pt1 | contig 10934 bp, 9 predicted proteins | sample BioPla1DNA2_FD_26588 | JGI IMG/M metagenome (IMG submission 26588) | reverse complement strand
CCGTTGGCGTCATAAATTATCTAAACGACAGGGCCAAAGGAAGGCCCAATGACGAGTTGTTTAGACAATAGGGGGCGATTTATATGAGGTGTGACTTTAGACAGGAGAGGTTCAAATGGAATCAAAGCTTACTCCTCAGCAACTAGAGCAAGTTGCGATTCTCCTTGATCCAGTTAAATTTGCCAAGTCTCATTTTAATTGGGAGGCTCGCTGGTATCAAGCAGAAATTCTTAATGGTACTCACACACATCGTAGAATTGTAACACGATGCGGTCGACGTGTAGGTAAACATTTGCCGTCCTAATCCAAAACATCACTGAAGGATTAGGAGTATTAGGGCGGGATTAAGCTGGGAGGCTGAGATGCTAACCAGAGTCCGAAGGTCAGGGGTAAAGACCTGACCAGGCGCAACGCATAGAGAGTGATCCTGCAAAAGCAGACTATAATCTCTCCAAGAGACCGCCCTACGCTGTGATGATCTAATTGCGTAAAAATATATGCTGAGCTTGCGAAAATAAGGAATCGCAAGAAGCACAGGATAAAAAACCAGTGCGATAACAGTTCTGAAAACGGAGACCATGTGTGTTCATATGCTCTGGTATTCATTTACTCATGAAAATTCAGTATGCCTAATCGCCGCTCCTTATGAAAACCAAATCAAGCTAGTATTTAGAAAACTAAGAGAGTTTATAGGTAAATCTGATGTAATTAAGGCTGCTATTCAAAGCAACACTAAGAACCCAGAGTTTATTCAGTTTAAAAATGGCTCAATCATTCAAGGGTTCACTGCGGGTACAAGGGGTGGCAACGAAGGTGCCTCCATCCGTGGTCAAAGAGCTGACTGGATCTATCTGGATAAACATGCAAGTTAAAATTAGGGAGAATAAATAAATGTCAATAGCAAAGTTGTTTGGTTATTGTTTGGGAGATGGATGGCTCTCCAGGACAAAACAAACATATCATGATAGCTACTGCTACCAAATGGGTTTTTCTGGTTCAAAAGAATCTCTTGAAACAGTCATTAAGCCAGAGTTGGAGTATATATTTGGTAACATAGGCAAAGCAACAATATCAACATCAAAAACTGAATCTCCTAAATATGGGATCTCAGGCACAACCAGCAAATTTGTTGTTAATGCAAGGGTTGCAAAGCATTTTTTGTCATTGGGGATGCCATATGGGAAGCTAGTTGAAGTTGATTATAAGATACCTTCATGGATCATGAATGGCTCAGCCCAAACAAAAATAGATTTTTTGTCAGGATTCTATTCCGCTGAGGGCAGAATACCATCATTTCAGAAAAACAACATAACCATGAAGGCATTAGAGTTTAGCTTCTACAAGCGCAAGTCCAAAGAGGCAAATAAAGACCTGCTTGTTTCTCAGTGGTCTCAAATACTAAGCGACCTTGACATATCCTTTTCTTACTCAGAAAGGATTGTGAGAACAGTAGAAGACAACTTTGTTTGCGTTTTTGTATTTAGCAATGAGCACAATCAAGTTATAAAACAATTGTCGCTCCTTGATCTTAGCTATTGTCTCGAAAAAGAAAAAGCTCGTGTAGATATTCTAAATTACTATCTAAAAAAAGACAAAGCTATTAGACATAGCGAAAGCGCCTATGAGTATATGATGTCCCATCCAGACGTTTCTCCAACAGAAATAGGAAAAATGTTCGACATCGACAGAAGTACGCTATATACATGGAGAAGAAAAAAACCCAAATTCTCCATTCCAAAAAACTTCCCTAATTTTGATGAGTATTTGTCCCTTCAGCAAGCAATTGCTGTCGAATAACTAGGTGAATTGCTGGGAACCCCTTAGAGCTTAGCTTACTACAACGTGGCTGGAAACGGCGGGCGTGAAAGTTTGAAAAAAGCTAAGATTGGGCAATCAGCATGCAAGCCCCTAAATCGAAAGACAAGGGGAAGCTTCAACGACCATCCCTTGGCCGTGAGATTCGGCAACAGGAGTAGGGCCCAAATCGGGTGGGTGAGAACCCCTTAAATCGAAGCGCCTAGCCCCTTATTTTAAAGGGTGATGATATGGTCTAGACCGCATGAAATATCTCGAAAGAGACGGTACAATCGGAAATGGACTACTTGAGTGAAGGCGACATCAACGCTATTACTGCTATTGCTATTGAAGACCCAGGCAGAATTGGAATTTGGGCGTCTTCAACTCCAACAGGTCGTCGCTCTAAATTCTATGAATGGTGCATTGAGGCTCAGGGAGAAGCAAATCTAGTTGTTCCTCCTGGAAAATACCAAGGTACTACCTGGACTGAGTATTACTATCCTTCTTATGTTATTCCTACATGGGGCGACGCAGAAGCAGAGTTCCGAGCTATGTATTCCGATATTGCTTATACTCATGAAGTATTAGCAGACTTCGGAGAAGAAATGGTTGGTGTCTTCAATAAACAAGATGTTGAAGATGCATGCCAAGACTATTACTATGATCCAGATCCTGGTTATCCAGCAATACGCACCATAGGGGTTGATTGGGATAAGTATAACGCTAGTACCAATATTGTTATCACCGAATATTCCCCGCAACAGGGCGTATACAAGGTAATTAACAGGGTTGAAATACCTAGATCAGAGAGAACTCTTTCTCATGCGGTCAATGTTATTTGCAAGCTTGATAAGGCTTATAATCCAAGTCATATTTATGTAGACCGTGGTTATGGAGAAATGCAAGTAGAGTTCTTAACTGAAAAACTAGGCAAAAAGGTTAGAGGGGTTGCTTTTTCTGAGAAGCTTGAGGTTGTGGATCCCGTAACAAAGCTTCGTGATAAAAAACATCTGAAGCCATTTATGGTCAACAACGCTCAAATTACTCTCGAAAGAAAAAGACTTCATTTTTCAAAATATGATGATGTGCTCAAACATCAACTTATGGAATACAGGATTGTCAGACGAACACAAACAGGACAGCCAGTGTTTACAAGTGAAAATGAGCACGCACTAGATGCTTTGATGCTGTCTCTCCTTGCCTTTACAGTTGAGCATCCTGAGATTGCCAACATCATCAAAAAGACCGAATACGCAAAACAAATGTATTATGTTTACGATATGCCATTTAATAGAGATGGATACGAAGGTCGCCAAGGGCAAGAGGAAGAACGAATCGTTACTAAAAAGAGTCGTAGATACTCTGGTGTTCCAACGTGGTCGCCACGAGGGACAGGTAGCGGTAGACGAGCAGTTAACCGTCGAAGGACATTCTAGCCTTCGACTCGGTTTGCATCGCCTTCCCCTCTGGCGTTGCAAAGCATCACACCCCCCTCCCTCCAAAGCTACATCTGGCGTCCACCCCTTACGCTGGATGTAGCACACAGCCAGAGACAGAGTATCCCCTGCTCTTTTCTCTGGCTTCCCCCTTTTAGCAAAAGGAGAGTGAGAAGATGCCTGATGAGTTCAAAGACTTTCCTGGTATAGACACCAGTTATGAAAGAAGCAAGATAGANTATAAGCCAGTTCTCGAATATGTAAAAGACACAAGGTTAGTTGAGCANGAAGAAGCTGAAATAGACGATGGTCTTTTATTGGCTAAAATCATGCCTCCAGCAGAGGCTCATGAGAGAACTGAAAATTTGGCAAAGGGTTTCTCGGACTTACAGTCTCTCTTAGAAAAGAGACTCGCTAATGTTTCGGTTGTTGTTGATCCAAGTGAGAATCCAAACGCCTCCAATGCTCTTCAAAATATAGGGGTTCAAAATAACACTATCACTTTTCCTATGTATAAGCAAGCATTATTCAAAAACGATAGTGATTCTATATATATAGCAGAAGCATATGAGGATGCTCATTCTGGCATTGATGGGAAAATCGAAGTTGAAGCATATCAAATCGTTGTAGCCAATAAGCTTCACTGGGAAAACCACAGTAAGTTTCTCAAAGAGGTAATTCCCAACGATAAGAAGCTAGATGAAGATATATTAAACGAGTGGTCAAAGCAAGAAAGAGAAAAAGCCAAAATAGAGAGTAAGCTTAGTTCTCTTATAGCTGATGGTAAGGGTGACTCATTAGAAGCTGCTATTGAAGAAGAAAAGCTGTCTATTTTTAAGATTTATCTTGAGGAGTTCAACAATCATCCATATCAGCATATATCAAGAGCCACTCATCATAAGGCCGATTTCGGCGAAAAAGACCTACAGGATTTCAAAACNCTAGTAAACAGAACTGTATCAGATAGGATCGGTGGCGATGTAGCTTGCTTTATAAAGGCTATGCTAACCAATTCTGTTAGAATTAAGTCACCTAGTGCTCCCATAAATATTAAGGGTCCAGATATTATTTATAATCTCAGCGCTAGTCAAAACAGACTTCGTGCTGTAGATACACCGCCAGATGATTCTTCTGGCGATAGCACAAGCGACCTCAAAAGCGCAATTTTAAATGCTATAAAACTTCTTGAGGCTGTGTGCTTGCTTTTAACCTACAAGCTAACTAAAGAGACTTTAGGAATGAAGGCCGTAAAGGGACAGCTACTTGGTATTTTAGGTGGCGCCCTTCAGCCAGTACAGCAAGCAATTGTTAGAGCTGTCTCTAGGCTGAGTACCGAAATAAGCAACCCAGTTAGGTACTGGCTAAGCAATGTAGCAAAAACCACAAGTCTGTCTAATTGTATGCCCTTTGAAGACTTCGCAGAAATCCTTTTTGATGCGGTAGAAGATGTTGAAGAGAGCTTTAACGACATCATCATGGATTTCTTTAAATTCTCCAATCAAGCAAGCAGTATCCAGCGTCAGCTTATGGAGCAACTAAAGGAAAAAGAACAATACCGCACTTACTTTAAGATCTTAAATCAGGTTATTAAAGAGCTAGAGCGCCTATACTCTGATCCAAAAGTATTATCAGTAGAAGATATAGATTTCACTACTCTTAAACTGATCAGTGAAAACAGATGGGATGAAACTTACGACAGAATTGAGGATAGAGTCAAAAAGATAATCAGCGAGAAAAAAGAAAGCCAGGAGGTGCCGAATGAATCAGATTGATGAAGTCCTAAAAGGACTTGGTATGGAAGATGCCTATGTAGAAGATGGCAACATCATGGAGGATTTTCATCAAATCCAATTTATTTCAAGAAACACGCCTGCTAAGCAGGTAGTAGTTAGGAGTATAGAGACCGATGCGCCATACATTAGCATATTGCCGATCTCAGATATTCATATGGGTGCTAAATATTGCGATGAAAAGCAATTTGACCGTTTTGTTGAATTTATTAGCAGTCGCCCTAATATATATACTGTGCTTATGGGGGATCTGATGGAGTCGGCAACGAGAACCTCTGTCGGATTAGGAATGTATGATGAAAAATATTCATTGACAGAACAAAAGAGAGTTCTTCATGAAAAGCTAAAGCCCTTAGCGGACAACGGGAAAATCCTAGGAGCCGTAACTGGCAATCATGAGATGCGTCCTCAGTATTTCAATAATAATAACCCAATGCAAGAGCTTTGTTATTATATGGGAGTCCCAGAATTATATCTAGGTTATCAGGGCTATATACGCCTCAAAGTAAATGATGTTGTTTATGACGCTATGATTTTTCATGGATCTGGTGGAGGAGCAACCAAGGGTNGTAAGGTTAACGCCGCTTCTAAACCTAATCAAATTGCTGAAGTAGATATTTACTTCACTGGACANATCCACGATCAAATCTATCTAAAGGATAAAATCTACAGAATCAACGAACAAGACGAGATCGAGGAAAAAATCAGACACTATGTTGTTTGCGGTTCTTTCCTAGAATACTTCGGTGGATACGCAGAAATGAAGGGGCTAGCTCCCAGTGTAACTGGCGCTCCGCTTCTTCACCTATATNCAGATAAGAAAGCAATTCATTGTACCATGTAAGTTTATAGCTAGGAAAGGTGGTGAGAGATTTGTCTAAACAGAAAAGATTTAGTCTCAAAAGTATCTTTCAGCGATTCAGAGAAGCTCCTGCTGCCGCTAGAGATATGAAGAAGGCAATGGTCAAAAGGGTCGGCTTGGTTTTTACATCTGGACAAGGTGGCAGGCAGAACTTTGAGACTGCACCCTATCCTTTCGAAGACATTATCGCTGCCTACAATACTGACTGTTATGTTCGCCAAGCCCTAGATAAGTACATCGAGCTCATGTTTAAATCTGGATGGACTATTAAGGGGAAAAGAGAAGAAGCTGTCATGTATGTTCGGCAAAGATTACAGTTAATAGCCGAGCAGACTGGTGTCCCAACAGAACAGCTCTGGATTGAAATATCTGAAGACCTAGTTAAGTTTGGTAACGCCTTTATTGTTAAGGCGAGACAAAAACCAGGTCAGGGTCTGGCTGTATCTGGCCTAACCTTTAATGGAATTGGGGGACAACAACCAGTTGGTGGCTATTTCGTTCTTCCAGTCCAAACTATAGGAATTGCCAGAGATAAAAACGGTACAGTTCTTGGCTATCAGCAAAATATTCAAGGACAAGACCAGCCGTTGAGAATCAAGCCAGAAGACATGATTCATTATTACTATAAAAGAGACCATGGTCGTGCGTTTGGAAACCCATTCGTTGGCCCAGTCTTAGACGACGTAAGGCTTCTGCGTGAGGTAGAAGAAAACGTAGCAAGATTAATTTATCGTCACCTTAACCCACTGTATGTGTATACGGTAGGTATCCCAGANCCAGGGTTTGAGGCAACGGATGATGAAATCAACGCAGTTCGCTCTGAGATCGAGAATATGCCTACAGACGGTGGGCTTGTTCTTCCTGAAAGACACAAGGTTGAAGCTGTTGGTGCAGAAGGCAACGCCCTAGACGCTGAAGGATATTTAAGATACTACGAGCAACGAGTATTCACTGGATTGGGACTGCCCGAGACCTTAATGGGTCGTGGAGACACAGCCAATAGAGGAACATCTGACAATCTGTCTGCTGAAGCTAGAGATAGAATAAAGGCGTTCCAAAGGGTTATGGAAATCTTCACTAACTCGTTCATCATCAACGAGCTGTTGTTAGAGGGTGGATTTGACCCGCTTACAAATCCAGAGGATGCTGTCTCGTTTGAGTTTAACGAGATTGATAGTGATAACAAGGTTAAGCTTGAGAACCATGCAATCCAACTTTGGATTAACAACTTAATCACTCAGGATGAGGCAAGAATTAGAATTGGTGAAGATCCAGTAGATGGAGACCAAGAAGGGTTCTATCATTCTATAATTACTGGAAATCAAATCCAACCTGACGACGCCACTCAAGACAATAAAAGTCGGCCACAAAACCAACATGGCAAAAAAACAGGCCCCAAAAAGAGCGACGGAGGAAAGAATCCTACTGTAAAACAATCAAAAGAAGATGAAATGATTGAAATTAACGAAGAAAAGTTAACAAAAGAGCCTGAACAGCAGGAATTTAGCACCTCTGTGTCGAATATAATACAGGAGAAAAACTCTTCAGCTTTAGAGTCGGATAAAACTTTAGTAGATCAATATCTAGAGAATCTGAAATATTATCACTCTCTAGCAAAGCAAGACTTAATTGATGCTGTAAAGTTATTTGTATCCGACAACACCTCTAATCGCCACATCCGTGACTTCTCGCCTAAAGACATGGAGTTCATCTCCGAACTCACACAAAAATCCATCAAGGAAAAAGTTTTACCTTCCCTTATTTCCAAATCGCTTGAAAAAGGAATTAAACAATGCAAGGGCGACAGTGGGGCTACTGAAGTCCCAGAAATTTCTATCGCCTCTATTTCTTATGCCCTAAAAGAAGAGTTTGCCGAAGATATTCGCAGATTTTACAACGATGTTTTAGAGCTTATATCTAAATCGGTTAAGGCCGACTCTATGGAGACCATCCTAGCAGGAATCTCTGGTGGGTTTAAGGCTATAGAATACCGCCTGAAGTTTATGGCGTCTACTCATACAATAAAAGCATACAACATCGGCTATGCTTCTACAGCAAAAGCACTTGGTTATAAAGAGATTCAGCCAGAAACTGAGTCTTCTTGTGATGTCTGTGCTAAAAGATCCATGAAGCCAATATCCTTAAAGGGCGATTTTTATTCTTTACTACCGCCGTGGCACAACAATTGTAAGTGTAAAGTAAAAGTACAAAGGAGGGATGTAGATGGCGAGTAGAAGGTTAGTCCACATACGTGAAGACTTTACCACTGGCGAGTTTGAAATGACTGAATCAATCAGGACTTTTGAAGAGCTCACCAAGGGGGCTAGCGCATCCATTGAAGAGAGCAAGAAAACAGCTACCAAGGTACAGTCTGCCCTTATCGTTCCAAAGGTTGAAGCTATTCACGCAGGTGCGACTAAAAACTTCACTTTTTATAGTGCAGAAAAACTGAAGGGCGATTGGGATATCCGAAGTGGCGTTTACTCTTTTACGCATCCCTATGCTAAACCGATGCTTACCCATCACAATGCTTATGACGGTGAGCCTATTGGTAGGATTCACAAAGCTGAGTTTCAACAAACCACAACTGCAGACAAACCAGGAATTGTAGTAGAGCCAAACATCACTGACCCAGAGGCAGCACAAAAGATTCGCGATGGTAGATACAAAACTGTTTCTATCGGTGCAGATACTGACTCTGTAACTTGCTCTATCTGTGGTTGGGACATCTTGAATGATGGCTGGTGTCCTGAGCATAAGCGTGGGCAGAAATATGACGGAGAAACAGCTATGTGGATCTTGGGGAATATTTGGTTCTCGGAGCTATCCTTTGTCAACGTCCCAGCAGATCAGGATGCCATGGTTGTTTCTATTATACATGATTCTCAAGGCGGTAAATCATCTAGCAAGGAGGAACACAAAGTGCAAGACAATCAAGTATTGGAGAACAAAACTCCTGAAGATGATGTCGCAACAGTGGGAGTTCAAGAAAACGCTCAACAAGAGCCCCCAGAAAACACTGAAGACTCCCAACAAGATGACGCAGTTCAAGACAATCAGACTCAGGAACATGACGATGTTCTTGAAACTAATGACAACGCTTCTTCTAGCGAGGATGATGATTCCGATACCGAGGAAGCTGATTTAGAAGAAAAATTCAATAAATTAGTAGACATTGTATCTGAGCTATCTCAAAGGATTAGTGCTTTAGAATACAAGAATGAAGAAGCAGAAGAAGATGGCGAAGACGCAGAGGCTTTAGAAGATAAAATTGCCGATCTCGAAAGCCAGGTTGAATCACTGAAGGCTGAAAACGAGTCTTTGGTGCAAGAAAACGCACAGTTGCAAACACAAATCCATACGAGCCTAGTGGAGCGAGTTGTTGATTTGAAAATCTCGCTTGGCAAGCCTGGGCTAGAAGATAGAGAAAAAGCTATTGCTGAACACCTAGAGAGAACAACAGAGTCTCTCAATGACCAACTAAAAGATCTTTTGGCTGAGGGCAAAACGTATGGAGCACTTAGGCACAAAGCCCTTGAAAAAGTGACTAATCCTGCTGGAGGCGCTGTCCCAGGAGAGGCGAACTCCACGATTGTTACTGCTGAAGGGCAAGAACTGCCTAAGAAAAAAGAGAAGGAGTCTTCTCTTGAAGAATCACTCAAATTCCTACTAAGTAGCAAAAAAAGATAAGGAGCTGAGACTTAATGCCTTTGTTCGAAGGTGCAAAACCAGTTGCGAATTCTCGCAGTAATTCCAGGTTGTCTGTCTCTCAGGTATTTAGCCCTGCTGAGCGTTGGATCCATGATCCTGCACTCCCAGGTTTGTTTGAATATTCATATGGAGGCCCTGGCATGGTTGTTCTCTCCAAGGGTACAATCGTAGCTTTCAGCGATGAGCCAGTGCAGGACTATGAGTATTCCGATTTAGGTGTAAACCGCACAACTTTTGGTCTCACTTATGCCAACGGCAAAAACAACCCCATCGGTATACTCCAGTACAACGTATATCAAAACATTAATGACCGTTTCCAAGGGAACCAACCGAATATCTTAACTCATGAATACATTGAGCTTCCTTATATCAATGGTATCGAACACGTTTATGACCTAACTGGCCTATCTGGCTTAGATGACGTTACCCTTGCAGATCTTCCTGCCCGCATGAAGATGAAGTGGGGTTGCTTCTACGCAGCAGAAGACACTCCAGAGCATGCAGTAAAACCTGGAGACTTCTTAGTTTCCGACAAGTTTGGTAAGTTTGTTAAGCTTGACCTTTCCACCGCAACCGTTCAAGACTTAGCTCGCATTGTTGGTCAATGTTTAGCTGTAGAGACCGATATGCCTCCGATTGGATGGCTAAAATGGGTCACTCCTGTTGTTGAAACTGGCGAACGTGCTGATGACAACAACAAGCTTGACGCACCAAGCGCAACTGATGGATACGAATTTGATCCTAACTACAAGCTCCCACTCACTGGCGACCACAGAGCTCCTGGTCCTTGGAAAGATTACCAAGGCATCCCTGGTCTCACTGATGGTGCTGAGTCTGGTCTTGGAGCAGGTATTTTACCTGGTTGGGATTTCGCTGGTTCTATTGGCGCTGTTCGCATTGCATTGCGCTACTAATTCACAAGAGCTAACAAAAAGGAGGACATATAAACATGCCTAGCTTTGTAGAAAAACTACAATCCTATGTAGAAGCTAAGGCGGCTGCAGAGGGCACGGCAGTATCTTTAGATTTTAATCGTGAAGAAATGCCCCGTTTGAAAGAAGCCCTTGCAACCCCTGACGTATCTGTACTCATTCCACGTGTAATTTCTGACGTAATGCGGGACTCCGCAGAGCCTATATATATTGGTTCCAAATTGCTACAAACTGTTCGCTTATCCGAAGGTCGCTCTATCGAGTTCCCAGCCATTAGCGCTATGAGAGCTTTCGATATCGCCGAAGGTCAGGAAATTCCTGAAGGCGACGTAGACTTCAACCTCTACCGTACAACCGAAGTAAAGATTGGAAAGAGTGGCTTGAAAGTCCGTGTCACCGACGAAAT
>JGI24708J26588_10003685_pt1 | contig 10941 bp, 8 predicted proteins | sample BioPla1DNA2_FD_26588 | JGI IMG/M metagenome (IMG submission 26588) | reverse complement strand
AGGCAACCTGCCCTACACTGTCGTGTAGGCCATATTGACTTATCTTTTCAGTCAACTATTTTACGGTGCAATATTTTTAGTGGACAGTAGTGACATATTATATAAACAAATTATTCTATGATTGGGGCTGAAGAAAGATATTGGAGAAGGTCATTATTAATGGTCATATTAGTTTTAGGAATTATTATCTTCTTTAAAATACTTCCTTTTCTTAATGGTATTTTAGGTGCATGTACTATCTATATATTGGTGAGAAAACAAATGTTTTTTTTAACGGAAAAGAAAAAACTAAACAAAAAACTTAGTGCTTTTCTGATTACATCAGAGGTCGTATTAGTTTTTCTTATCCCTTTATCTCTTCTTATCTGGTTAGGAATAACTAAAATACAAAGCATCAGTTTTGATACTCAGTTTATTATGGAGCCATTAGAAGAGATGGTTTATTTAATCAAGCTAAAATCAGGATTTGATATTCTAAGTAACGAAAGTTTATCTTTTCTAGCTTCTCTATTATCAAAAATAGGTGAAAGAATAATGACAGGTGTNAGTGGATTTACTATTAACCTTATCATGCTCATTTTTGTTCTTTTCTTTTTGCTGCTTGGAGGNAGAAAGATGGAAAAATACATTAAAGAACTATTACCTTTTTCAAACAAAAANAAAAATTCTTTAATCCATAATACACACTTGATTATCCGTTCTAATACTATAGGCATTCCACTACTAGCCCTTATTCAAGGAACCATTGCATTTATAGGATACTCTATTTTTAATGTGTCAAGTCCCCTTTTATTTGCTTTATTAACAGCCTTCGCTTCTATTATACCTATTGTTGGAACTTCACTGGTTTGGGTTCCCTGTGTTGCATACATTGCTCTTCATTCTGATTGGTTTAATGCTATCGGATTGACACTTTATGGGGCTATCATAATTTCTCAATGCGATAATTTGATTCGTCTTATGCTCCAAAAAAAAATGGCTAATATACATCCATTAATTACAGTTTTTGGTGTTATTGTTGGATTACAACTCTTTGGTTTTGTTGGTGTAATTTTTGGACCAGCTCTACTTTCCTTTTTGATTCTATGCATTGACATCTTTAAAAATGATTATTTGAGGCATAAAAAAGAAAAAGTCAAAGAAGTTAAGCAACCTATAGATTCTTTAGAGAAAGAATAGCTATTTTTGTCTGTTTGAAACTTATAGAATTACGTAATATGAATTTTGAGTCTTTATCACTGGAAAATTATATTTTCTTAGGAGCTTTAGTGCTTTTCATTATTCAACTGATATACTTCCTAGCACTATATTCTCAGTTAATTCGCAATAGAAAAGCCAGTATCAAAGGAAAAACTTCGTATGATGAATCTTATCCCCCTTTATCCATCATAATAAGTGCAGATGATGCAACAGAAAAACTAGCCAAACAGTTACCTTTATTACTAGAGCAAGACTATCCCCAATATGAGGTTATTGTAATCAACGATAGTACTGACTCTAGTGAGGATGAATCAACAGATGAGCTTTTAGAAAATCTTAAAACTCAATATAATCATCTCTATTTTAGCTTCACTCCAAAAACAGCACGTTATATTAGTCGAAAAAAACTGTCTTTAACTTTAGGTGTTAAAGCCAGTCATTATGAGTGGATAGTTTTTACTGAGCCTGGATACTGCCCTACCAGTAACCAATGGTTAAAAAACATGGCTCGAAACTTTACTTTATCCACCGATATTGTATTAGGCTATGGAAACTTCAAAGAAGTGAATAATTGGAAAAACAAAAAAATGATTTATGACTCATCTTTTGATGCTATACGATATCTTAGTTTAGCCATAAGTAAAAAACCTTATAAGGGTTATGGGAAAAACTTAGCCTATAGAAAAGAACTGTTTTATCAGCTGAAAGGATATTCATCGCATTTAAATCTTCTTAGAGGTGAAGATGATCTATTTATAAATCAAACAGTTTCTTCAACTAATACAAGAGTAGAACTATCTCCTGAGTCTATTCTAACATACAATTTTAAGGATCAAAATCATTATTGGAAAAATGAAAAGCAAAACTATATCTTGTCTTCTTTTTTCTATAAAGGAAAACAAAAATATGCTTTAGCCTTTGAGACTTTTACTAGAGTGTTTTTTTATATAACAATTGTTGGTGGTATATCTTGGACTATTTATATTCAAAATTTTATAGGATCTGGATTATTTGCAGGACTATGGTTCCTGAGATTTTTCACGCAAAGTTATATTATAAATAAAAGCATACATATATTAGGATACAAACGAAACTATATTTTAAGCTTACCCATTCTTGACTTTTGGCACCCTTTATTTAATTCAAGGTTTAAAACTAAATTGTTGTTTAAAGGAAAAAGAGATTATATGAGAAAAGGTAATAAATAATACTAATAGGCTTATTCTATAAACTAATAAACTAATATACAATTTATAACAACTACTCAAACCGTATAGAATCTGAGGGATTTACTTTTGATATAGCAAATGATGGACCGACTAATATACCTACAGATACAATAAACGTTACAACATTTACAAGTATAAACAACTTAAAGTCAAAATAGATAGGAACAGAATCCATGTAATATGTCGCAGGATCTAAGGCAAACAAATTCAATTTGGACTGAAGGAAACAAAATCCAACTCCTATAATATTTCCTATAATCATTCCACGACCTATCAGGAATATAGATAACCATAAAAATATTTTCTGAATCGTTCCATTCGTAGCCCCTAAGGCCTTCAATACACCAATCATGGAAGTTCGTTCTATGATAATGATAAGTAAGCCAGAAACAATGGTAAACCCTGCAACTCCAATCATTAAAAATAAAATTACCCAAACATTTAAATCCAATAATTCAAGCCAATCAAATAATTGTGGGTTAAGTTGTTTTATATTCCTTACAAAATAAATTCCCCCTTGATCATCAACTTCTGCATCCAATTGATCGCCTAATTGAAAAGTTACATCCTCTAATCTCTCAGCATCTGACAAGGTTAACTCTACCCCGCTGACTTGATTATATGACCACTGATTTAGTCGGTTTACAGTATAGATATCGGTAAATAAAAAGAGATTGTCATACATTGTAAGATTCGTTTCGTAAATTCCAGCAATGAATAATCGTCTAGCTCTGACTCCTTCTTGTTGAACAAAATAAAGATATACTTTGTCTCCTAATTTAATATCCAAACGATTACAAAGACTCTTAGATATTAAAGCTTGTTCGTTATTCTCAGAATCACTGAATTGAGGAATATCTCCTTCTAATAAATGATTAGCCAAAAACTGTGTATTAAACTCTGGACCAACTCCTTTTAATACAATCCCCTCAAAAGCGTCTTCCGTTTTTAACATACCTAACTTCGTAGAAAAACGTTGTATATGCTTAATGTCAGCATTATTACTTAAAACAGATAACAAGGAGTCATTTACAACAATAGGGAGAGTTTCGTAAGATTGTACTGCATCAAAATTGCTAATTTGTATGTGAGAACCAAAACCTATGACTTTCTCTTGAACTTGNTTCTTAAATCCTATAATCACTGCTAAAGATATAATCATAACAGCTACCCCTATAGCTACACCAAGCATAGCTATAAGAATTGCAGGACGAGACATTTTAGCTTGTCCCTCTGATTGTTTATATATTCGATTAGCAATAAAAAACTCAAACAATGGTGTCGTCTTATTAATTAATAGTAGCCAATTGGATTAATATAATATAGTCAAATAATAGCTAAGTAAGTTAGCGAGTTCTACCTGGATACTGAGCCAATGCTTCTCTTAAAACTATCAATGCACGATGTAAATCTTCTTTTTTAAGTACATAAGCAATACGCACTTCATCGACACCAACACCTGGTGTGGTATAAAAGCCAGAAGCTGGTGCCATAAATACCGTCTCTCCCTCGTAATCAAACTCTTTTAAGCACCAAGCACAAAACTTATCTGCATTATCAACAGGTAGCCTAGCCACAGTATAAAAAGCCCCCATAGGAATAGGAGAATAAACCCCAGGTATTCTATTTAATCCATCGATTAAACACTTCCTTCGTTCAACATATTCATCATAATTAGTCTGCATATACTCTTCAGATGCATCTAGCGAGGCCTCTGCAATTACTTGACCAATAAGGGGTGGACTAAGTCGTGCTTGACAAAACTTCATTACAGCTCCCTTTACCTCTTCATTTTTAGTTATTAATGCCCCTATACGAATTCCGCACTCTGAATATCGCTTTGAAACTGAATCAATAAGTACAACATTATTTTCAATACCTTCTAAATGACAAGCCGAAATATAAGGTGAACCAGTGTAAATAAACTCTCTATAAACTTCATCAGAAAATAAAAAGAGATTATGTTTTTTAACTAAGTCACGCAATTGATTCATCTCTTTACGACTGTAAAGATACCCTGTAGGATTGTTTGGATTACAAATTAATACCCCTTTTGTTCGCTCATTTATTAATTTTTCAAACTCTTCCATTGGAGGCAAAGCAAATCCATCTTCAATAGTTGAGGTTAGAGGTACTATCTTAGCACCAGCAGAAACAGCAAAAGCCATATAATTAGCATATGCAGGTTCAGGTACTATAATCTCATCTCCTGGATTTAGACAGGAAAGAAATGTAAATAAAACAGCCTCTGAACCTCCAGTAGTTACAATGATGTCATCAGCTGTAAGTTCAATATCAAACGATTTATAATATTCTGTTAGCTTTTTTCTTAAAGAGGGGTACCCAGCACTTGGACTATATTCTAAAATAGTTCTGTTTATATTCTTAAGAGCATCTAAACCTTCTTGAGGCGTTGGTAAGTCAGGTTGTCCAATATTCAAATGATAGACATGTATTCCACGAGCTTTAGCCTCTTCTGCTAATGGAGCTAGTTTCCTAATGGGAGAAGCTGGCATCTCAGCCCCACGGATTGATATGCTTGGCATAAAATAATTCAGTTTTAATATGACTTAAATTTTCACTCAATATTGCTTGCAAAGATACATAAAAACAACAGTCTAAACCTATTAAAAGAATAAAAACCTTTGTTTACTATTTATGATTTGATCATTAAATAAAAAATTCTATTTTTGTATAGAATTAAAAGATAAACTATATTTTTTATGACACTCAATGTAATTGTTTATACCTCATCCAACCAGAAAATTAGTAATCTTAATTTACTAGAACGCCCCCTACTTAAACAACTACAAGAGTTTGCACAACTTCTTATAATTCCTGCAAATAAAATAAGCGATGTTGACAGAAATCATTTAAGCTTACTTTTAGTTTTAAATAAAGAGAATACTCTTTTACTTAAAAGACAGTATGAAGATCTTCCTCGTCCTATACTTTTTTTAATTGATGAGGAAAGCCATAACCTGCCTATGGTACTTGAAGCTTCCACTTGGCTTAATTCTAATAGCATCAAAAATGAAATTTTATGTAGCGATAATAATCACATAAAGAAACGGATTCAACAATTAGAGCGGATTCTTACTACTGAAAAAAGATTAATGAATCGAAGAATCGGTATTCTAGAGTCGCCAGCTAGTAATCTTATTGCAAGTAATGTTGATTATTTTTTAACCAAAAGACGTTGGGGAGTCGATTTTATTGATATTCCATTGAATACAAACCTATCTCCTTTATATACAGAAGACTTTAAACGTATTAAACAAGAGATTCCTGATAACGTGGATTTCTTCACTCCTTTTTTTCACTTAATTCGCTCTAAAAGACTTAGTGCTCTAGCTTTAGATTTACTAAAAACTCCTAATAAATTAATACCATCTATAATAAGTGCATGTAGTAGACTCTCAAAAAGCCACTTCCCTATAGCCTACCAGACTGATCCACAATCTATTTTCACTATGTTAGCGACTAAGCTTCTTATAGGTTCAACACCGACACTCTCTTTACCTATACAGATGGACTTATCAAACAACTTCATTAAGCTAGTTACCTATCCAGGGGATTACAATAATTTTGATGACTTAAAGCCAGAAGACAAAATAACCATATTAAAGTGTGGAAATTATTGTCTTGATCAATTTTACCTTTCTTCGGGAATAGTTCTAAGTAACCCTCAGATAACAAGTAATGAATCGGGTATCATTACTATCCAACTAGACACCCCAGTTGAAAAGCTACTAAAAAAGCCTCTTGGAAGTCATTATGTTTTATTGAAAGGTGAATATAATGAATTAATTCATGAATTCTTTATATCTAATCATTGCATCAGAATCTAAGAGTTAGACAATGATGAAGTATCAGCCTTAAAGCAATAAAAATAAATCTTCTTACTCTTCAATCTCACTTAATACTAACCAGCGCATACTTTTCTCATCGAGGTCATCATTCACCTCAGCCAAACGAATAGAAAACTCTGTAATTTGCTCAACTTCTAAACTTCCACTAGCCAATTCAGATTCTAACTTTTCTTTTTCTTCTTCTAACCGATCTATATCTTTTCCAAGTTGCTCAAACTCACGTTTTTCATTAAACGTCATTTTTCGTGTTTCATTATGTCGAACACGTTCATGTTTATCTTCTTCTGGCTTTTCATCTTCTTCNTTTTTCACCTCTTCTTGAAGCTCTTTCCAAGCCCTATATTGCGTGTAGTTTCCGGGAAAATNACGAATATCTCCTTGACCATTAAAAACCATCAAATGATCGACTACCTTATCCATAAAGTAGCGATCGTGAGATACAACAATTACGCACCCCTTAAAATCCTGTAAATACGACTCTAATACATTTAAAGTCATAATATCTAAATCGTTAGTAGGCTCATCTAAGACTAAGAAATTAGGATTTTGCATTAACACCGTACAAAGATATAGCCGACGCTTTTCACCACCACTTAACTTTTCAACAAAATCATATTGTTTTTCCGGTGAAAATAAAAAATGTTGTAAAAACTGAGAAGCAGTCAGTTTTCTTCCATTACCTAAGTCAATAACCTCAGCTATTTGGCGTACTACATCAATAACTTTCATCGAGTTGTCAAATTGCAAGCCCTCTTGAGAAAAATAACCAAAACGAACGGTAGTACCAACATCTACAACACCTTGATCGGGTTGTACTTTACCCAACAATATTTTTATAAAAGTAGATTTACCTGTACCATTTGATCCAACGATACCCATTTTTTCATATCGGGAAAAGATATATGAAAAATCATTTAGAATAACAACATCACCATAACGCTTATATAAACCTTCGGCTTCAAATATTTTATTCCCAATATAAGATGCCTCCACTTCTAATTTCACATTACTATTTGTTGTTTTTCGTTTCGCTATTTTTTCTAACTCATAAAAAGAGTCTTCTCTATATTTAGCTTTAGTACCTCGAGCTTGAGGCATTCTACGCATCCACTCTAGTTCTGTTCTATATAAGTTTTTAGCGCGAGCAACCTCCATATTTGATGCATCAATACGTTCTTGCCTCTTTTCTAAATAATAACTATAATTACCTTTATAAGAATAAATTTGCTGATTATCTATTTCCAATATTTCAGTACACACACGATCTAAAAAGTACCTATCATGAGTAACCATTAATAAGCTTAAGTTTCCACGACTCAAATACTCTTCTAACCATTCCGTCATTTTCAAATCCAAATGGTTAGTAGGCTCATCTAAAATTAAAAAATCAGGTTCTACAATTAACGTATTAGCTAAAGCTACACGTTTAAGTTGCCCACCAGATAATTCATCGACTAACTGATCAAAATCGTTAATATTTAATTGCGATAAAATCTGTTTGGCTCGTTGTTCATATTCCCATGCACCCGTTAAATCCATTTGACTAAGTAATTTATCAAGTCCTGGATTACCTTTGGTCTTCATACACTGCTCATACTCTTTTATGAGTTCAGTTATTTCGTTACCATGATGAAAACAAGCTTCTAATACTGTTATTCCTTTAGGATATTTAGGGTTTTGCTCCAGATAACCTACAGTTAATCCTCTATGGTAAGCAATAGTACCTTGATCATAAGGTTCCTTATCGGCTAAAATATTAAGTAGTGTAGTTTTTCCTGCCCCATTTTTAGCAATTAACCCCACACGATTATTTTGAGCAATACCAAAAGATATGTTTCTAAATAAAACTAGGTCACCAAATGATTTGGTTAACTCATCAACTTGTAAATAACTTACCATATTAATTTAATCTTTCTTTATCTTAACCTTAGAAACTTAGAATATATTACAAGCTACCTAATAACTCCTTATATATATCCTTAACATCACATCTGTTATTTTTTTCTATGAAACTCCAAGCTACTTTTAATGGATCAATCTCTAGACTGCTATTAGTATAATATAATATAGGAGTTTCCCGATTACCATCAATTAGAGTTTTCCACTCAAATCCCTCTACTTCATTTGTTAAAATAACACATAAGACAACACCCACAGCAAACCAATCGCGCCTTTTCTTTCCCCCAATAACCTCTAAATCTATCACTTCCTGTAACTTATCCAAGTCTTCTTCAATACCTTGAAAATCTTTTGACAAGGTGGTTTTTATCAGTTGAGAAACATTTTCATATTCTTCATTTATAAGATAAATTTCAGCTAAACGTATAGGGATTAACTCCGAAGGGTAGGTTTTATTCTCTGATCGTATTTCAACAGACTCAAGTAAAGGCATTGCTTCTTCATAACCCACTCCTTGAGGAACAGTAAATGAACACTCAATCATTGTATTTTTCTCACCAAACAACCAATGATGCGTTGTATAAAAAACACCCTCCTCTTTATTCGATTGATTATAATATATACCATGATAGAGGCCTATCTTAACGCGCTCACTCTCTTTATTCTGCTTTAATTCATATTCTAATTCTTCTTCAGCAAAACGAATTGCATCTACAGCTTTTAATTTTTTCCTATAGGCAGAAATTCTAAAATTCCCGGTCCACTTTTCTGGGTTATAAAAAAGAAAAGAACCTTCTCTATCTTCAAACTCACTCCAAAAAGAAGGGTATATTAGTGAAAACCACGATTGAGGAGATATAAATTTTTTTCCTTGCATTTTTTTTATTTCATTTAGCTATTCAAAAAATTAAGAGGTTAAATATACAAACAAATGTACAATTAGATCCAGCGATTAGTAAAAAAGAACAGTCTTTTATGCTCCACCATGTCAAAGATAAACAACGTATATAAATACACAACTAACATGAATATAAAAGTTAAACAAACTCTTCTATTTTTCATTCTTATACTCTTACAAACAAACCCAATTAAGGCACAAGAACAAAGTGAATATCAGTTTCCCTTTCCCTCCATTCCTTCTGAACTGCAAACTCCTACAGAAAGAGCTAATTACCTAATAGAACATTATTGGGACCATTTTAACTTTACTGATCCAAATTTAGAAAATAAAAAGGACAACATAGAGCAAGCTTGGGTGGACTTTATCGATATTTTATCTATTCCCATTATTACCTTAGATAAAAGTCAGACTGCCATAGAACAAGCGTTTCAACAAGCCGAAATAAACCCTTTTGCTTTCCGTACATTTGCTAGTTTAGCTGATAAATACCTATATAGCTTACACTCTACCTATAAAAATGAAGAACTATATATTTTTGCTTTACAATCTATTCTTAATGCTTCTATACTTACACCTATTGAAAAAGAAAAACCTAAACACCAATTAAGAATAGCACAAAACAACAGGGTTGGCACTGTAGCTAATGATATACAGTTCACAACTACTCTTGGATCAAGTTCTCTTCATGCTATTGATAGTCCTCTAACTCTTCTTTTTATTCACGACTTTGATTGTCATACCTGTCAATTAGAGTTAGATGAAATTAGAAACTCAACAATATTACAACAACAGATACAAAACAAACAACTGGCTGTGTTAACCATCTACCCATACGATGAAATAACAGAATGGAAAAACAGACAAAACACCTATGATACTTTATGGATTAATGGTTACGATACAAATCAAGAAATAATAGAAAAAGACACCTATTCTCTTCGGGCTTCTTCTAGTTTTTATTTATTTGACTCGGATAAGAAAATCATATTAAAGANTCATTCATCTGTAGAAATTATAGAAAACTACTTAGATGGCCTATAATATTTTAATTCTTCGATTACTTTCACTCTGCTTTTTCTAAAAGAGTAGCCCCCATTTCATTCATCATATTAGGTACACTATAGGTTATGCATATGACTAGGGCATCCACTCCACTTGCCCTAGTCATGTCACTCACTTGCCTAGGGCATATGATAATAAGGTATTTTACGTTAAAATGTATGTGAGTTACTACAACAATTCATTTTGATTAAAAATTTGAAACCTAAATTTCTTTACCTACCTTTGTATTGCAATGGTTTAGTGTTTCTTTGTCGAGAGCACTAATTAAAGGGGAATCAGGTGTAAATCCTGAACAGTCCCGCTGCTGTAAACTCTTAAAGTTGATAAACAATTCAGCTAATAGCCACTGAAGAGAGATCTTTGGGAAGGCAGTTTATCAATAGAGTGAGTCAGAAGACCCGCCTTTGCATTATTATATTCTTTCATTGCTTTCGAGGAAGAGCGTTGATTAATCTGAAGAAAAGTAGTTAGGTCTTTTCTATCTAAATTTTTCATCAACCCATTTTCAGGAAAGTAAATTAAAAGAATAAACTCTGCCAAGTTTATTCAAAAAAGGTACCTGAAGTTTTTTGGGTACCTTTTTCATTTTATAAAACAGATACAGATTAACGGGTCAGTCCGTAAAGTTGGGGATTTAACAATTAAGCATATAGCATCATTACTCTATACAGATAGAGCCTAACATCATCTACTCCTCTGAAAGTAGCCCTAAATGATTTAAGCTTGGCATTGAAAGATTCCGCTGCTGCATTTGTGAGTCTGTTTTCAAAGAAATTCA
>JGI24708J26588_10003683_pt1 | contig 10944 bp, 10 predicted proteins | sample BioPla1DNA2_FD_26588 | JGI IMG/M metagenome (IMG submission 26588) | reverse complement strand
ACCGACACCGACAAACATTTCCACAAAATCTGAACCGGAAATACTAAAAAACGGCACGCCTGCCTCACCGGCTACCGCCCGGGCCAATAATGTTTTTCCTGTTCCCGGCGGACCCATCAGTAGCACCCCTTTGGGGATGCGTGCACCCAACTCAATAAATTTACGTGGCTCTTTTAAAAACCCGACAATTTCCTCCAGTTCAGCTTTTTCCTCATCAGCACCGGCAACATCATTAAAGGTAACACGCTGCCGCGAACTGTCGTGCAGGCGGGCTCTTGATTTGCCAAAATTCATGATCCGGTTGCCACCGCCCTGCGTTTGCTGCATAAAAAGAAAGAAAATCACCATTAAAATAATAAAGGGAACAACAATGGACGCAAGATTAGCCCACCATTGCGGTTCCGGCGGATTGGCACCGGTTATGATTACATCTTCGTTTTGCTCTAAGCGGGCAATTAAGGCATCATTACTGCCGACATTGAATGTTTCAAATTTAGTGCCGTCCCTCAACTTTCCGGTTAGATTTTTTTCCACAAAACGAACTGACGCAACCTGATCATTTTCAACCAATTGGATAAATTCACTGTATGTGAGTTCTTTAACTTCCTCCAAAGGTTTATTAAAAAATTGAATCATTGCTACTACAATCAGTAGAATAAGCAAGTAAAAGACTGCTTGCTTAAAAAATCTATTCAAAAGGATGCCCCCTCTCTCCTAAGGCCCGTTTTAGACTCGCTTTTCAATTTTAACATATTATTTCACCTGCAGCAAGGCAGAAACAGGGCTCTCAGCACTGCATGGACCTGCCAAAGTAGTTTTTTGTATTATCTTTATATGGTACCACACTTTTATACTACGGACAATTGGCGGAGGCAGTTAAGTCTGCAACTTTTTTCAGCTTACCGGCCGGAAAATTGGCCTTGGCACTGTAGCATTTGATAAATCTTACAAGCCTTAACATAATCTTCAGGAGTATTGATGTTAAAAAAAGTATAGCCCTTAGGATCAAAATGTTTTAGTTCAATAATATCCACTTCACACAGGCGCACCTGTGGGAAAAAGCGGTCAATACGAAAAATGCCGTCACGTAGCTGCTTTTCAATCAAAGGTAAACAATTCTTATGATAAATGGCACAGAGGGGCTGGTAAAACCTGCCCNCTTTAGGCACGACTACATCACAGTCGTCAGCATAAGTACAAAGATAGCTTAAAACCTGCGGCTGCACAAAGGGCATATCCCCGGCCAGCATAAAAGCAAAAGGGTATTGGGCAGTAAACAGCCCGGCGTGAATACCGGTTAAGGAATTTTTCTCCCGGCAAACAATAATATCCTGCACCACTTTCACCGCATAGTTTTGATAAAGTGCAGGCTCATCGGTAACTACAATACATTCGGCAAAAACTTGCTTTACCACTTCAAGCAAATGTAAAATCACTGGCTTGCCGCCCAGAGGCAAAAACATTTTATTCTGTCCCATGCGGGAACTTTTACCGCCGGCTAAAATAACAGCCGACATTTTTTCCTTGGCACTCAAAGAATAAACCTCGCTTTAAAGCTCCTTTTTGCTCTATTCAGCCAAAACACAAATATCCGGCAAGGAACGGTACTGTTCGGCAAAATCTAAACCGTACCCAACAACAAATTCATCCGGAATGGTAAAACCACAATAATCCGGGGTAATATTTACACGGCGGCGTTCAGGCTTATCCAACAAAGTCACAATTTTCACAGATGCCGGTTGGCGGGACTCCAAGTTTTCTTTCAAATATTTCAGGGTCAGCCCGCTGTCAATAATATCCTCTACGATTAAACAATGTTTATGGGCGATACTGCCCTCTAGATCTTTAAGAATCCGTACAATACCTGATGTTTTTGTGTCTGCCCCGTACGATGAAACCGCCATAAAATCAATTTCTACAGGAACAGAGATCTGGCGCATCAAATCGGCTAAAAACACCACTGCACCCTTTAATACACAAATAAGTTGCAAGTTTTTCCCGGCATAATCCTTACTGATTTGCTCACCTAATTCAGCAATTTTTGCTTGTATTTCCTCTCTACTGATTAATACCCGTTCTATTTTATCCTGCATTTTGCACCATCCTTTAGCTTCAGTTTTTTTATAGATGAATTTTCCGCAAACAAGCGCAAATGCAGCACCTGTTTGGTTTTTGGTGTTACACGGTACTCATCAGCAATATCTACCCCTGCCACCCAGAGAATTTGCCCCTTATTGACCACAATGGGGATCTGATCTCTTTTTCGCAACGGAATTTTTTTGTCAATGAAAATATCTTTTAATTTGCGCGTGCCGGGTCGTCTAAAAAGTCTAACACGGTCTCCCGCCTGACGGGTGCGCACAATAACCGGCCCTTTAATTTCGTCCGCGGCCAAATATGCCTCCATAGGACTAGAGGTAAAATCTTGCGCCAATTTATTAGGAATAATTTTTGCTTCCATCCATTGTTCACACCAAGGCAGGTATGTCTTACCCGGAAGTTGCAATAAAACCTTCCGCATTTCAGTTTGTCCGGTTTGGCGGCTATCACGTTCAATGTAGAGTTTATCATATTCCCGCCGGGCTATAATCCTGTCCACCACGGGAGTCCAAGCAGAAGGCAAACTGCTTTGGGCCACCAACAATACTTCTTTTACATGATTATACTCTACCCGTTGGGCACCTGCAGCCCATAAAGCCCGGCGGATAAGGCGCCCTTGCATGGCCGGCGGCTGTTCCCTTAATTTGGGCAGGGACAGGCACACCCTTTTCCCCGTACTTTCCAGCAATACAGACGCATAAGCCTGTTCAGTAAGTTCCGTCAACAGGGCGCTGTCTGCAGCCAGGATTTCCGCCGTCCGCGCCATCGTCCGGCGAATTGACGGTCCAAATTCTTGCTCCAAAAAAGGAAGCAGCTGCAAACGTATGCGGTTGCGCAAATAAATAGGCTGCAGATTTGTCAGATCCTGCGCCGTCTGCAAGCCTTTTTGCCGGCAATAGTATTCAATTTCACGGCGACTGACTCTGTACAAAGGGCGGATAATTTCTATACCCGAGGATAAAGCGCGCCGCACAGGTATTCCTTTTAAGCCGTCGAGCCCGCTGCCGGCAAGCAGGCGCAAAAGAAGGGTTTCAATGCAATCATCCTGGTGGTGTCCTGTGGCAATACAGTGGGCACCCACCCTCCGGACCACATGCTGTAGGGCCCGGTAACGGCCGTGACGGGCGGCGGCTTCCAGGGAAAGTTTAAGCCGTGCTTGGATTGCAGTCACATTAATTTTACACACAGTTACAGGTAAACCAAGCCTGGCAGCATGTTTTTTGACAAGTACTGCTTCCGCTGCGGCTTGAGGGCGCAATTGATGATTAACATGCACAACATGCAGCCTTACATCCAGCTGCGATGACAGTTCATGCAATAAATACAGTAAAGCCATGGAGTCCGGTCCACCGGAAACAGCCACAACAATTTTCTGCCCCGGTTGTACCAAGCTATATTCTCTGATGGTCTGCAGCACTTTTTCTTTCATTTATAATCACCCTGGTTTGTGTGCAGCTGTAATGTACAAACTATACCATATTTTATCCGTAAGTGTCCATCTTTTGCAAGCAGCTCCATGTTCACAACAAAAAAGACGCTTCGGTCCTGACCACCCCGCAAGCTTAAAGGGGGAACCCCTTAAAACCACCATCGGTTAGGCAGGAAAGTAAATTAAGGTTGATGTAATTTCCTGCCATCCGAAAATAAAAGGAAGCAAGATTGTACTTTTGCTTCCTTATGACTCATTTGATTTTTTTATTTTCCCAAAACGCAGGGTGAAACCAGAGAACATAACCGACATTACAGAGGGAAATTAGCCACGCAAGTTAAGCCGTCATATAATCTCTGATTTTATGTTTCAGGCGCTTGGCACGGCAAACAAGAACGGTCAAATCATCCCGTAAATTTGTACTTCCATACAGACGGCATGCTTCAGTTAAAATTTCATCGGCTAACACTTGCGGATGTGTATAAGACTGACGTGCCAAGTATTGTCTCAGCCAGTCCGGTCGTTGTGGTGCAACTTCAAAAATACCGTCTGTCACCATAACAATAATGCTGTCATCCTCCAGGGGGATACTGACTGACTTCAGTTCCACTTCCTGCAGTATTCCTACCGGCGGTGAAGAACTTTCCACTTCCTTGACCCGGTTTTTTGTGCGCAGATAGCTTGGTGCCGCCCCTGTTTTGAGAAATTGCGCCTCTCCTGTTTCTGTATCAACCAACAAAATATCCAGTGTGGCAAAAGTTTCTTCAGGAGAGCGCAACTGTAAGATAGTATTTACTGTCCTCACCACCGCGTCTTTGCGAAAACCTGCCAACAGCAGTTGCTCAACCAACTGTACAGCAGTTTGGCTTTCTTGCTGGGCTCGGCTGCCGTTACCCATACCGTCACTGAGAATCAAAACCTGCCTTCCGTCCCGCAATTCCAGATAACTATAGTAGTCGCCGCAAATATCCTGATTCCCTTTTGCCAGTTGTGCGATACCCAGCTCCACATGAAAGAATTGGTTTTTGATTTTGTACTCTGTTTCTATCCCCGCACGCACATCTTGAGCTAAATCAACCATAATTTCCGACAACCCCGCCAACTGTGTAGTAACAACCTGCTTACTTTGTTGCAAACGCCTGCGCCAAGCTTGTCCGCTTTTTTCCAGCTCGTAGAGGAAAGAAATTGTGGTCAGCAAAAGCTCCCTTTTCCGGCAAGTTTTTTGCAGGAAATCGGGAAGACGCATTTCATTAATCTGCTGACCGTTTTCCATGCCGGCCAGAATCCGCATAAGTGCTTTGTATGTTTTTGGCAATTCCTTTTCCCAGCAGTATTGCCGTAGAGAACATTTGCCACAAACACGTTCCCAAAGGCCGTCAATTAATATTGTGCTAATAGTCCTGTTTTCAGTTTCCTTGGCCGCAACCTGCAAAAATGCATTTGCTAACTGACGGAAAACTAAACCATAATCATGTATTTTTTCCGCAGTAATTGTTCTTACTTTTTCACTTTCATCCTCAGCCTGCCACATTAAAGCAGGAAGCCAGGCAGAAAAGCGCCGTGGCAACCTGGGCACCAGGGAAAAAATAATTGAGGCAATGATTGCGCATATTGCCTGGGGAAGCATAAAATCCCAACCGCCAAGATAGAGAAATAAAGTTGCCGTTGCCAGCAAAAAGGAACTTAATGTGGCCGGCTTGCCAAAATGTCTAAATAAACCGGCAAAAAAGCCGGCAAAAGTAAGCACACTGCCCCACAAAGAGTCTGTGTTCTGCACTCCGGCTAAAAACCCGAGTAACGCACCGGCAGCTGCGCCTAAACCTGGGCCGAAACAAAAAGCTGCCCAAAGCACAATTAGTTTGGTTACAACATCTGCAGCTAAAGCTAAACTTGACTGCTCCTGCATCATAGCCAATAACAGCAAGCCAGTAAAAACAATCCAGGAAACAATGGCCTCTATATGTTTTTCCGGGGACAAGCCAAAGGGCGCATATTGATAAACCTTGAGAAAAATTGTTGCACCCAACATGGCCAGCGCCACCTCTATTCCCCCCAGCACCACATCATAGGGATGAAGATAAGGCAGGCTCTGCGGCAATAAGCTAAAGACAGATGCTATGCCTACCGCCAGAAAAAGCGGCAGGTGCAAATGCCGTAACTGTGATCTTAACACGGCAAATACGGCCATGCCCAAGAATAAACCTAAAGCATAAAGGCTACCCCCGGCCGATTGCGCGGCCAATAAAAGCACTACCCCGTAGAAGATTGATCTGCGTGTTTGATCCCGTACAGCCACCGCCCACATAGCCAATCCGAAGGGTGCCAATTCACCCATTAAGCGAAAGCGGGCAAAAAGTATAATTGCCAGCACAGACCCCAGGGTTTCCCACGACCATAATTCACGCGGCCAGGCAAAGTCCGGCAGCCGCCATGTTTTGTGGGCAGGTTTCGTTTCGGCACGGCTTGTCCTAATATACGGTTCAACTACCATCGATCGCTGCTGCATCCCAATCCCCTCTTTTCCTACTTTCTTCAAATTATACCTGTTTCTGTGCCAGGAATTTGTCACAGTGGGGCACCTGGGACAAAAAATCTTTCGACAAAAATTAATTTTTGCTGCTAACCATGATTAGAGCGGCATAACGGCGGTCCAGAGCCACTTTTGTATGGCCAATTTCAATTACGGTATCCGGAATACTGCGCAGCAGCCGGACGGAAACACCGGGGATAATGCCGAGACTTCTCAATTTTCTAAGGATGGTGCGATCATGTGTAGCCAGTTCAACAATTTTCCCTCTTTGTCCGCTACGCATCTGTGACAAAGCAATTCTACCCACGCCATCCCCCTCCTAAAAAACCGGTTAGGCTAAGAGTAAACGCAACAAAAAACCTGCCGTAACAGCAACAAGCAAAGCACTGCCGGCAATGAGCAAAGCAAAAAACAGGCCCCGTTCCCTAATCATAATACCCAATTGTGCCAGGCAGGGCAGAAATAAAGTTAAAACAACTGCAGCAATTAAAAGCTGTCCGCCACCTACGATGCCCTGCTGGTACAAATCCCAAAGGCCGGCAGCACCATAATCCCTGCGCAAAAAGCCAAAAAGAAAAACTGTCCCCATCTGGGCCGGCAACCCTAAAAACATCATCACCGGAGCCAAAGAAGCGGAAATTTGCTGCAATAAACCTGTTTGCTGCAAAAACCACAGTAAAACGCTAATCCCAATAAAAACCGGGCAAATCTCTTTAAAGTACCATCTCATTCTGGCCCAGGTTTTTTGCATAATGGCAGAGAATGCAGGAAAACGTAAAGGCGGAAGTTCCAGAAAAAAAGGAACCTGCTGACCGGGCAAGAGAGAATTTAAGATTTTGCCACTTATGAAAAATATACCACCCACTAAAATCAGCCAGAGTAAAAGCAAGGCCGGCTCTGCACTTAAAAGGGCTAATATTAAACCTAACTGTGCTGAACAGGGTACAGCCACCGCCAACAAAAAAGTGGCAATAATCCGCTCACGTGTACTCTCCAGTGTTCTGGTGACTAAAACGGCCATGGTGCCACAGCCAAAACCTAGAGTTAAAGGAAGTACGGCACGGCCGTTTAAACCTAATGGCCGCATCCAGCCGTTGGCCCAGAAAGCAAGTCGCGGCAGATAGCCGCTGTCTTCCAGCCACGCAAAGACAAAAAAATACGTACTGACAATGGGCAAAATAACCCCTAAAGCATAGCGTAAACCCAACGTCAAAATACCGAAATCACCCACAAGCAAATCAAGAGTCACCCCGGGGGGAATTAGCTTGTGAAACCAGAAAGAAATTGCCGGCAAAACTATTTCCCCCAACAACACCCCCTCCAGCAGATCTACCAGATAGCCGGCACCAAAGCGCCCCACAATTAAATATAAGCCCACATAAGCAACAACCACTACAAGCAAAAACCCGCCCAGAGGCTGCAGCATTAAATCTTCCAACCGGTTAGCTTGGCTGCGCCGGACTGAGCGAAAAACGCCTGCCAGCATTATTTCTGCCTGACGCAAACGAAACAGCATTAGCTCATGATCAAGCTGTTTTTTTACTTGTGCCAGACAGGCAGCCAGGCACTCCTGGGCCTTTTTGTTTTCTTTTTGGTGAACAAGTTTTATTATTTCCTGATCTTCTTCTAAATAGAGCCGGGCAATCATTTGCCTGGAAAAGGGATATTGTGCTTGCAGGCAAGAGGTTGCTTTTGCCACCTGCGGGTGCTCACGAAGGAAAAGCTTTTGCCGGGTCTTTTGGGCTGCTAAAAGTTTAAAGATTTCCCGCTTTAAGGCAGTGAGGCCACAGCCATGTGTAAAAGCAGTCGCCACAACCGGAACTCCCACCCGCTCTGCAAGACGGGTTAAATCAATTTTTACCCCTGCCTTTTCCGCCTCATCCATCATATTTAAAACCAGAATCACCTGAAAACCGGCACTGATTAATTCTAATGTCAGTGGTAACATGCGCGGTAAATTTTTGGCATCTACTACATGCACCACTAAATCGGGAACAAGTTCCCACAGTAAGCGACGCGTCACCGCTTCCTCCTCTGTAATGGGAGAAAAACTGTACATCCCCGGAGTATCGTAGACAATAAAGCTGCGCCCGCCCAGATTCGCCTGCCCCTTGGTTATTTCCACAGTAGTCCCCGGATAGTTGGCAACAGTTACATAATTACCGGTAAGCCGGTAGAAAAGTACACTTTTGCCCACATTGGGGTTACCAATAAGTACTATAGACTGCATGGCCAACCTCCTTTCACTCTTATATATGCAAAAGAAAGAGCCGTCTTGCAAAAAACTTTCGCATAGACGGCCCCTAAGCAGCACACAATAAGAAAAATAAGAAAGGAGCAAAAATATGTTTCTCGTTGCATTATTACTTGCCTTTATTGCCGGCGTCTCCATGGCTTTTCAAGGCTCCCTCAATACCGGTTTAGGCAAAATCATCGGTTTACTGGAATCGACTTTTATTGTACATCTTGTGGGCACGGGCCTTATACTCCTTTTATTATTCGCTTTACACCTGGGCAAAGGAGATTTGGGCAAAGTTACTTCCGCCCCCTGGTACTTATTTTTAGGAGGAATTATTGGTGTAATTATTTACTATGCAGTTATTGCCAGTATGACGCGCATAGGTGTGGCAAAGGCCACAACAGCTATTATTGTAGGCCAGGTGGGTACGGCTTTAATCCTGGATCATTTCGGCTGTTTTGGTCTGGAGAAAATCCCCTTTACCTGGGTTAAAGCGGTAGGTGTAATTTTACTCGCCTGCGGAGCCCGGCTTATGCTGATGAAATAGCGGCATAGAGACGACCAAGCAGCAAATCGCCTTCACTGACAGTCAGTTCCACCATACCGGTTGCTGCCAGGATTTCAGCCACGACCAGGGCACCGGCCGGCAAGATCAGTGCCCGTTTTTCATCCAGCGAAAATTGTCGCGCGCGCTCTTGGACAGGGATAAGCAGCATCTTTTCCAGAAGATGCTGTATTTTTTGTGCCGCTAAAACATAGCCGTGTACCTTTTCCGGATCATAAACTTTCAGTCCCTGTGCCATGGCAGCCAGGCTGGTCACAGTTCCGCCAACCCCCACAATCATCTCCCTTGCCGGAACCTCTTGAAGACAACGGCGTAACTGCCGGCGCATAGTTTCAATTTCCGTTGAGGTGGGCGGATCATGCTGAAAATATGTATCTGTTAAATAAAGTGCACCAATGCGCCGGCTTTTTGTTTTAATGCTATCCTGCTCCTGCCAGATTAATTCGCAGGATCCACCGCCCAAGTCAAACACTAGTGTTTGCTGTGCTCTTACTGTGGGCAAACTTTTTGTTACCCCTAAAAAACTATAATATGCTTCTCTTTCAGGGGATAGTATTTCTACCGGCACCCCGCTCACCTTGGCTAATTCTTGAGCAAAAGCTTTACCGTCGCGGGCTTCCCGCATGGCACTGGTACCAAAAATATAAACCTGATCTGCCCGGTATTGTTTAATAGTCTGCATAAAAGTACTGACTGCCTGTATAGTAGTTTTTTTGCCGGTGGCAGATAAAGTTTCCTTAAGCTGAAGCTCATGGCCTAGCCGCGTAATTAGTAATCTCCTGTATATTTCCGCCAATGTCTCCCGTTTAAGTTCTGCAATTAACAAGCGCGCAGAATTAGTACCTAAATCAACGGCTGCAAAACGCATTATTTCACTTCCTTCCCGTGGCGAAGGCAGATGAAGTTTACCTTGCTATAGAAAAAGAAAAAGTATCCGTGCCGGATACCTTCGTGCTTAAATTCGTGTTTGGCTTAGATATGCGCTCTATATGGAGACCCTCTGCCACCGCGCTTTGATTCCGTGTTGCGGCGTAGGTCTTGTAAACGTTCATCGCTATCTTTAAAAAACTTACTTAATTTATCTTCAAAGGAAAGACGCGAGTTTTTGTTGTGGGAGCCACGTCTGTTTTCCTCCAGAGCCTGTTTGATGGAAAGACCTATCTTACCGTTACTGTCAACAGAAAGAATTTTCACCTTTACTTTATCTTTTTTTTGTAAATGATCATTAATGTCTTTTACATACGTATTTGCCACTTCTGAAATGTGGACAAGACCGGTTTCTCCACTTGCAAGCTGGACAAAGGCTCCAAAATGAGTAATCCCGGTTACTACTCCCTCCACGATGGCGCCCACCACTAAAGACATACGAAAAAGATTCCCCCTTAATATTTTGTATACCCTCATTATAACGAGTTTAAGCCTTTTGTCAAGAAAAACGCCGACAAAGCCGGCCTTTACCGGCTAACTTTACCAAGTCTTTATTCTTCTTGGGGTAGGTTGTCCCCTTCCTGAAAATAAAATAATAACTCCCCGGGACGTACCATTCCCAGTTCTTCCCTGGCCATTTGTTCTAAATAATCAGGGGAGTGGAGCCGTTCAATTTCATGTTTCATTGCTTCATTACCATCTTTAACTATAGCTATTTCCGCGTTAAGTTCATCTAAAGTTTTTTGCAACTGATACATGCGCCAGTATTGCCCGGCAAAAAGCACGGCAAAGTAAAGAAAAATGACAATAATCACCAGAGTCATTAATCTCTTTTTCAGCGATATTGTCCTGGACGCTGCAGGCAAATAAGCCAGGTTATTTTTTTTCGGAGTCGGTTTGGGCAGATATGCTCTCACGGGCGCTCTCTCCTTGACAAAGTATTAATAGCTTCGCTAAGCTGTGCGTCTATTCCTTCTTTTGTCTTTGCATCATGATTTTAATTTTTTCTATTTGCTTTTTAAGTCGGCTGATTTTTTTACCACTGAAGAGATATAGAGCTTTTAATCTTGCTGCCAGCCAGAAAAAAGGCTGCATGAGCCAGCGACCAAAGTTAAACAATTTCTGTAATACCATAATAAGCAGACGCCGCCAAA
>JGI24708J26588_10003681_pt1 | contig 10953 bp, 5 predicted proteins | sample BioPla1DNA2_FD_26588 | JGI IMG/M metagenome (IMG submission 26588) | reverse complement strand
TTTTCCGGTCCTGGCTGAACAGTCATTTCAAAGCACACCTCCCTTGGGGGCGTCTCTCGATTTCAACCCTATTGTACCACAGTTACACCGGGCAGTGCAGGAAGTTTCGAGCAGATCCCGAAAGGTATAGGATAACTGCAAGTGATCGATGGCCTTGTCTTTTTTGCCGAACATGGGGAATACATAAAGAAAGGCGATTTCTGCATAGGCAAACTATAGAAAACAAAGGAGGTTGCCTGTGACAAAGCAACCATCAACTAGAACGTATCGCGGTTTCATCCTTGATCCTTTTCAAGAGCAGGCGGTGGACTTTATTGACCAAAACAAGTCCGTCTTAGTCGCTGCTCCAACTGGAGTGGGGAAAACCTTGATTGCAGACTATATTATCGAAAAGATCTTTGAAGAAGGGGGACGGGTGGTTTATACCGCCCCGATCAAAGCGCTGAGCAATCAAAAGTACCGGGAGTTCAAAGCNTTGGTCGGCCCTGACGCCATGGGTATCTTGACGGGCGATATTGTTGTTAATCCCGATGCCCCCATTTTGATCATGACAACAGAGATTTTCCGGAACATGCTGCAGGAAGATCCGGAGCGTGTTAAGGATGTTCGTTACGTGATTTTTGATGAAATTCACTACATTGACGATCCCGAACGGGGGAGCGTATGGGAAGAGAGTCTAATTTTCATGCCCCCTTCCATGCGTTTTCTCGGCTTAAGCGCCACCATTCCCAATGTAGATGAGCTGGCCAGCTGGATTGAGGAGGCGCAGGGTTCAACTGTTGAAGTGGTCACCCATGCAGAGCGGGTTGTCCCCCTTAAACACGCGCTTTATGAACGGTCGCTAGGCGTTACAACCATGGGCAGAGTGCAGAAAAAGCATCGCAGGGTTGTCTCTGAAAGCATTGACGGACGTCCCGATGTGCCGACGACTACCCATTTAGAGCTGGTGGAGGCCATTAAAGACCAGTATCTCCCGTGCCTTTTCTTTACTTTCAGCCGGCGGAAGTGTGAAAGCAACGCTATGGAACTCGGTGAAGCACAGGATTTTTTGGATAAGGCACAAAAAGCTCAGGTGCAAGCGATCATCGATGAGGTGCTACAGCGCTATCCTAACGTAGAAAGCGGGCGCTGGCCACACTTAAGGCGCCTTCTCTTGAAGGGAATAGCCTATCATCATGCCGGCATGCTGCCTGTCTTAAAGGATATTGTGGAGGAGCTGTTCACCCGGAGGCTGATTTCGGTGCTCTATTGTACTGAAACCTTTGCAGTGGGCCTGAACTTCCCCTGCAAGACTGTGTGCTTTGATTCCAGTACCAAATGGGATGGAATCAGCTTTAGAGCAATTTCTAACCGGGAATACTTTCAGATGGCTGGCAGAGCAGGACGGAGGGGCATTGATGAAGTGGGTTATGTCTTTACCCTCGTCGATCTNAATTACTTCGATCCAAGTGAGTTTCCNAGTATGAAAGAGGATGAAGTGGAGCCCCTGAAGAGCCAGTTTGCCCTCACATACAACTCCATTTTGAACTTGGTGAAGAACTACAACGAACAGGATATTCACCGCATCCTAGGTCAGAATTTTGCCACCTACCAGGCTTCTGCAGAGCGCCAGGGTGTGTTGGTACAAATTGAGATGCTCAAAGATGAGCTGGCGCCCTATGAGAAAAACTTAAGGGGCAGAGGCGGCCTCGCCCGTCTAATTCGCAAGAAAAGCGAACTGGAACGTCGTTTAGCCACAACCTACAACAGGCGGGCAAAAAAAGGCATCAAACGCGACCTCCGCTCAGTAGTCCAGCGCATTGACAGTGCATTTTTCCGGCAATATCCTGGGCAGCAGCGCTCGGCCTTAAGGCGGGAGCATAGGAGGTTCAAGAGGAGAATTGCAGCGTATGAACGCTTAATGCTGCGGGAAGAGGCGCTCGATCCCCACAAACGGTATATCCAGGAGTTTACTGATAAAAAAGCGTTCTTAGAAGCACTGGGCTATCTGGAAAATGATGAGCTGACCACAGCAGGACTCTTGGCCAGCCAGATCCACGGCAATGAACTCTTGATTACAGAGATGTTCATGGACGGGCTTTTCCATGCCTATCCGCCGGCCGAGCTCAATGCAGCTTTAGTTTCGGTGGGCTANGAACCAAGGAAGAATGAATTCCGCATCAAGCACCGCTTGGACTTTTCGCCCATTATTCGCATCTGGCATTCTTTAAACAAAATGGAACAAAGGATGGTAGGTTACACCACCGTGCAGTTCAACGATCACGTGGCAGCCCTAGCTTTCCGCTGGAGCAATGGTGAAAGTTTCACAAATCTCTTAGACGACTCCTCGGTAGATGAGGGCGATTTGGTCTTTGCCTTCAGGCGCGGCATCGATTTATTGAGGCAGGTGCGCAATGCTACAATAGAGGACGCACATCTTAACGCCAAGTTGCGGGAATGCATTGAGCTGATGGATCGTGACGAGGTTTCAATTTGGCTCTAGAAGATGAGGTGCAAGATTTGAATTTGAATTACAGGCTGCTTGCTTTAGATATTGACGGAACATTGTTAAACAGCAAATCGGAGCTGACAGCACGCACCAAGGCCGCGATTTTTTCTGCTAAGGAAAGAGGTCTTAAAGTTGTCCTGGCAACTGGGCGCAGACTGGGGAGCACCCTTCCTTTCGCAGAGGCCTTGGGCTTGGACNAGCTTGTTATCGTGCATAATGGAGCATTGGTTTATGATCTCTTTTCGGGAAGGACCCTGATCCAGCGAGGCATCGACCTTGCTGCTGCTCAGGAGATTGTGGACAAGCTAGACTCTTTGGGCATTAATTATGTCGTNTACACNGGGGACAGCGCGGGCGAAAGGGTAATCGCCNCCCAAGGCAGCTGGGATGAACCAGAAAATCTCTTAGGCTACTATTTGGGTGAGGAAGCGGAGTTTTTAGAAAAGGTGAATTTGGAGGCTTCTCCTATGCGCATCTCGCTGATTGATCGTGCGGACAAGATAGACGCTTTGTATGTGGAGTTTGCCGCTAGCTTCGGTGGAAAGGTAAACGGCATGCTCTTTGGATCCAAGGGCGATACCTGGAAGGGTATCGAGATCATTCCGGCAGACTGCAATAAAGGTACTGGCCTTGCTTTGGCGGCAGAGCGGCTAGGTCTGGAAGCAAAGCATGTGGTCGCGATTGGTGACAATGTCAATGATATCGAGATGATTACCTGGGCCGGCCTGGGAGTGGCCATGGCAAATGGCTCCCAGGAGCTTAAGCAGAAGGCCAAAAGAATTGCTCCCCACTGTGACGAGGATGGCGCAGCACAATTTATTGAGGAGCTTTTGGCTTAGGGGGTTAGGCTGTGACTTGCTTATATGTGGTTCCGAACAGCTATATACGCAGTTTCAGGCGCCGCTTGATCAGGGAAGGCGATACCTCTCTGGTTATGACGCTGCCTGGATTGGCTGCCCAGATTCTCAAGGAGGGTCTGGTTTCGTACAGGGAAGATAAGGTGCTGGAGGAAATTGCTGTTTGGCAGAGTGTACAGGAACATGCTGGAAAACTTAGCTTTTTCGCGCCTATTGCCCATTACCCCGGGTTCATCGAGGAGCTCAAACTGTTATTTAGGCAAGCTGATTTTGGTGAAGAAATCTTTACAGCAATGCCCCAAAGGGGCCAGTTTGAACTGTATCTTTTGCATAACCGATACAAGCAGATCTTAGGCGAACACGGCATTATGGATGCATCTGATCAGATGAAACGCAGTATAGAGCTGGCCAAGGCAAGAATCATACTGCCTGAGGCCCAGAAGATTAAGCTTTTGGGCCTGGGCGACCTTCGTCCCCTGGAACAAGAACTAATGGAAAGCTTTGCCCGGGGAAGGTCGTTAGAGTTCATGCAATCACAGGCTTCTGAGCCCGTCATAACAGTCAACAAAGCCAGCGATCCCATTGCAGAGGTAGAGATGATCGGGGAAGCACTGCGTCGGCAAATTGAGCAAGGGGTGCCGGTGGAAAGACTTGGAGTTGCCTTTCCCAGTCCCGGGCAGTATCTGCCCATAATTCGCCCTGTCTTTGATAAATTGAAAATCCCCTGGAGAGTGCCTGAGGTGAGCTTGCGCAACACCCCTGTCGGGAAGACAGTGCTCACAACCTTCCTGGCAGAGCTGCAGGGATGGCACAAACACCACCTAGAACTNCTTACTGCACCTGGCTGGGGCTTTCCCCTTGGCTTAACAGCTGAAGAACAGCGTCTGCTGCGCCTAGCCCCGCCGCTGAAGGGTTTTCCTGCCTGGCGCGAGTATCTGGGGTCCCAGCCTGGTTGGGATAAAGTCTTAGAACNGCTAAGTGAGCTTAGCAGGGAACTTTCGACTAGACCTTTGGGGGAGTATGGCGATTTATTAGGGAATTTATTGGACAAGCTCCAACCGGAAGAGTGGATTTTACCTGAAGAAGACCTGGATAATTGGGCTGAGCTGGTAAAAGCATGGGATGGTATGCANAGCATNGCCCTTGGCTTTTCCCAGTTTGATTGGCTGATCACCCCGGAGCAGTTTGTTCAGCTGCTCCAAAGCATGCTGGACAGCTATCAGGTTCAGGGCAGGCGGGTTTTTTCAGAACGGGTGCAGATTATTAGCGTCGAGCAGCTGGGAGTGCACATGTATGAGCAACTTTATGCGGGCGGTTTGGTTGAAGGGCAGTTTCCGCCCCTCAAGGGTGCCCACTGGCTGACCAAGANCAAGCCGNACTTGGCTAGAACAGAGCTCTATGAACGTTTNATTGGTTCNGCATCCTGCGTGAATTTGTACTATCCAGAGGTAGACCGGGATGGAAAACTAAATTTGCCGGCTACAATTTTGCCAAGAGTGGAAGAAGAAGCAAAGACTAACAAGGCAGACGCAGTTCATCACCCGACTCTCTTTTTGGGCAAAGGCTTCTTAGAAGATCAAGAGCTCCTCGCGGAGCTGCAGAACCGGGTACTCAAGGAAGGTCTATCTGTTTCCCAGCTGAATCGCTATGCAAACTGCCCCTATCAGTTCTTTTGCAGCTATGTCCTGCAGCTTGTGCCCGATGAAGAGGTGTCATTAGAGCTTGATGCCCGGGATCACGGCAATCTTGTCCACAGTGTGCTGCAGATCTTTTGGGAAGAACACTTAGCGGGGCCTCTTCCGAGCATAGAGGATGGGCAGGCTAGAATTGAAGGCCTGCTTAGAAAGGAATATGCCAAACTAGGCGCCAAGCCTTCTAACAGGCTGATTAGAGANCTGCGCAGTTTTATCCGTTCAGACCTTACCTGGGCACACCGGGGTTTCCGCCCCAAGTATCTGGAAAAATGGTTTCAGGGTCTGGCTATCACAACACCNTTNGGATCTGTAGTAATCAGGGGACGAATTGATCGTGTCGACGTCAACGCCAAGGGTGCATATGTGCTCTACGATTATAAAACGGGATCAGCTCCCCAGATCAATGCAATGGTAGCCGGGAAAGACGTGCAGATTGCGGCTTATCTCTTGGCGGCCCAAAACATCCTTCCCCAGGGTACAAATGTTGGCGCGGCCTATTATTTGATTGGCAAGCGATCCAGGAAAGGGATCTTCCATGCAGACTACTACAAAGATCTCGGAGTTACAAAAGNCAAGAATGTCCTGGATGAAGAGGGTTTTGCTGATCAAAACAACAGATTTGCCGAAATTCTGCAGAATATAGCCCAAGGCATTTTGCAGGGAGCTTTCCCCATTGAACCTGCTAGTTCTAGAATCTGCAGTTATTGTGCCTTTCAGGGCATCTGCCGAAAGGAGGCGGGGTTTTAATGTCCTTTGATCCAACGCCTAGCCAAAAGAAGGCTATTACAACTATTGACCGTCCCTTGGCAGTTACAGCCGGTGCAGGCTCAGGGAAGACCCGAGTTTTGGTAGAACGCTACTTGCACCTCCTTGCTGCAGGAGTTCAAGTAGATGAAATAGCGGCCATTACCTTTACGAAAAAGGCAGCCCAAGAAATGAAGGATCGCCTACGGGCCGAGCGGCCCGATTTAATCGAAAACCTTGAGCAGGCCCAAATCTCAACAATCCATAGCCTCTGTCAGCGCATCATTAGGGAACATCCTCTCCAGGCCAGGATTGATCCGCGTTTCCGCGTGGGGGAAGAGTGGGAAACGCGGGTTCTCCTTACCGAGATAATTGAAGAGGTGGTAGCAGAATCAGAACCCCCTGAAGCGCTAGGCAGTCCCTTTGAAGTGGTAGCTGTGATCCTGCAGCTGTATGAAAAAATGGCAGGTCAAGGAGACTTGGATTTCAACTATCCCTTCGCAGAGGACGAGTCTGCTGAATTTCCCTTTTTTCAGCTCTGCCACGCTGCGGAGCAGGTGCTGGCCCTAGATCCTACGACTGAGGTTCAGACCCGTGTTTTAGCAGAGCTGGCAGAAGAATGGCCAAGCCTGGCTGATCTTTTAAGTTTCCCCGATGATGAGCTGCGCCTGGAAGCGCTGGATGCCTTACTGAAACAAGTTAAAAAAATCAGGGGCAAATTGGCCGAACAAACTCAGGAGCTCAGGGAACTCATTGAAACTGCCCAGGGAAACATCAAGGAGCAGCGGGGCAGAGTGATTTTAGCCTATGCTGGAGAGATCCTAGGGCGGGTACATCAGCTCTATGATGAGCGGAAAAGGCTCTTGGGAGTTTTAGATTACAATGACTTAGAGCACTTAGCTTACAAGCTGCTGCAAGACCCTGGTGTACTTGCCGATTATCCTTTTAAGCATCTTTGTGTGGATGAGTTCCAAGATACCAACCCTCTGCAAAAAAAGATCGTAGACGCATTAGTCAGCGGGGGAGCAACACTCTTTGTGGTTGGCGATCCTAAACAGTCGATCTATCGTTTTCGCGGCGCTGATGTAGGCGTTTTTCTACAAACTAAGGACGAAATAGCAGCTGCCGGCGAGACTGTTTTTTTAGAGGAGAATTTTCGCTCCCGTCCAGAATTAATCAGCTTTGTCAATGCGTTCTTTAGAGAACTATTAGCAGGTGAAGCCATAGGATTTGAAGAGAGTGCGGCAAAGAAAGGACAAGCTGGCGAAGCCTGCGTGACGATTTTGCGTACACCTGCCCAAGACAAGCTTTCTGACGAGGCCAGGGCCCTGGAAGCAGAACAGATCGCCCTCAAAATCCGGGAGTTAGTAGACGGGGGTGAATATCGCTATGAGCACATCTCAATTTTGTTCCGGGCCATGACCAATGTGCATATTTACGAGAAAGCCCTCAAAGAAGCGGGGGTCCCCTATGTGAATTTAGGTGGACGCGGCTTCTATTCCAAACAGGAAATNCAAGATGTACTGCACTATTTCCGCTGGCTGGAAGATCCTGAGGACGAAGTGGCCCATCTAGCCGTTTTGCGTTCTCCTTTCTACCTGATTTCCGATGAAGGCTTATTCTGGCTCAGGCAGGGCCGCCCCGACAGGCTGAGTGCTGACGAGCAGGCAGCTTGTGAAAGATCACAGGCAGACTATGAGTTTCTCAAATCGCAGGCCAAACATGGACCTGCACCTGAGGTTATTACCAGCTTGCTTAGGCGGACCCGCTATATAGAAAAGACCTGGCGTTTGCCCTTTGGGCCCCAAAAAGTGGCAAATATCGAGAAGTTTTTGGAACAAAGCTGGGATCTTTTCGCCAAAGACGTGTACACAATTACAGAACAAGCGAGATTCCTCCGCCTCATGGTACAGGAGGGGCAAAAGGAAGGGGAGGCCCTCCTCGATGCAGAACATGCCGATGTGGTGGTGTTGCGCACTATTCACGGCGCCAAAGGCTTGGAGTTCCCGGTAGTGTTTCTGCCTGATACCAATGCCAGCGTAGTGCAAGGCCAGAGAGGTGATATTCTCTATCATCCTGCGATTGGCTTAACCTACCGGGGCATGGCAAGTTATGAAGAGTTGAAAGAACTCGAAAAGCAGGAAGAGATCAGCGAAGCTAAACGTTTGCTGTATGTGGCGGTGACCCGGGCTGAAGAAAGGTTTTACTGGTGCGCTCGGGANGGNAAGACCGCCAGAGAGAGCTGGTGGTCGTGGCTTCAGGCATGCCTGGAATTACTTCCGCCCANTCTCTGCAAAGAAGAAACAGGGACGCTGCCTCGCCTTGAAATCAGGTCTTCAGCCAAGGAGATGGCTGAACCGNAGCGTCAAGACTACAAACCCCTTGTGCCCCAGTATAATCAGGTGTCCTTTTCAGTAACCTCTTTGATGAACTATGCCCGCTGTCCTCGCTACTATTACCTCCGCTACATCCTTGGTGTGCCTGAATTTAGGCAGGCTAAGGGCCAAGGAGGAACAGCCGGATCCGGCGGTACGTTAAGCGGTACCCAGCGCGGAAATATTGTGCATAGGGTGGTAGAGCAAATCAAGGATCCCCGTATACTGCCGGAACTGCTGGATCAGGCAGCGGCCATGGAAGGCGTAGAACTTGACAGCCGGCAAAAAGCCGGGCTGGAAGAGGTTATCACAGCATACTTGAAAAGTGGGTTCTTCCAGAGGGTCCAGGCGGGAAGCGGGAGAGTTTATCAAGAGCGTGACTTTATCGTTCCCGCGGGTGATTTTTATGTAAATGGTCTGGTGGATCAGGTTTTTATAGGCGAGCAAGGTATTGAAATCATCGACTTCAAATCAAACTGGATCACCCAGGACAGAGTGGCCGAAGTCGGTGCCAGTTATGATGTCCAGCTTCGCCTTTATGCCTGGGCTATGGCCAGGGAATTTGGTTTGCCTGTCTTAAGTTCCCAGGCGTACTTCCTGATTCCTAACAGGCTCTACACCCTTGAGGATGGACTGCTGGATGTAGATCAAACGGAAGAATGGCTGACCAAAACCTGTGCAGACATCATCGCAGGTTCAGAGCAGGGTATGCAGGCTTTTCCAGTGAAGGCTGACTGTTGTTTATGCCCGCAGAACTCATATTGCAGAACTTCTAATGATGTTCCTTCTTTTGGGGAGAATACAGGTATTGACATGGAATGGGCCAAGGAGGAGTTATTGTGAAATTCACACAGTGTGAACTAAGCGAAGGTGTACGTCTGCACCTTTGTGAAACGGATAAGTTTAAGTCCTTGACCTGCAAGGTTTTTATCCAGCAGGATCTAAAGGAAAAGGAGGCGACCAGCACGGCTCTTTTGCCGCTCCTGCTGCGCCGGGGGTCACAGAAGTTCCCTTCCACATTGCATATTGCCCGAGAGTCGGAGGATCTTTATGCGGCGGAGTTCGGTTCAGACATTTTGAAGGTAGGCGAAAGGCAGATTCTTGAGTTCTACTTTCAAATGGTTGATCCAAGTCTGCTGCCCCAGGGTGAGAAGCTTTTGGAACGGAGCCTCAGGACATTTTGGGAGATTTTCACAAATCCTCAAGGTCCAGGTGACCGCTTCCTCGACTCTTATTTCACGCAGGAAAAGCGCACACTTGAGCAGGACTTAAAGGGTCTGGTCAATGACAAGCGTTCCTATGCCCTGGCCAGATTTACAGCCCACATGTGCGCGGAAGAGCCTTTTAGGATTTACAAATATGGTGATTTAGAAACTCTGCAGCAACTGGAAAATAAAACTGTCTATGACCATTACCAGAATCTCTTGTGGAAACATCCCCTAGACATTTTCTGCGTTGGATCTAATCTTGATCAGGCGGCCAATCTCTTTGCGGCTCTCATCCCCAGTGCTGACCGGAGTGTCAAGCTGCAAAAGCCCGTTCAGGTCCGGGTAGCCAAGGCGCACGTCGTTGAGGAGACTATGGATCTCAACCAGACTGTCCTGGTGATGGGTTATCGTACAAACCGTACCTATCGTGATGACGATTACTATGCTCTCTTGGTAGGTAACGGAGTTTTGGGCGGGTTTCCCCATTCCAAGCTGTTCATGAATGTGCGCGAAAGGGCCAGCCTTGCATATTCTGTGGGTTCCAGCATTGAAGGCAGTAAGGGTCTGCTTACGATTACGGCAGGAATCAGTGATGATAGGCGAGAGCAGGCGGCGGAGATCATCAACGAACAGGTGAGGGCTATCCAAGCTGGGCAGATCAGCCACGAGGAGCTGGAGCAGACCAAACGGGGTCTGATTAGTGCCATGACCAGCATCCATGATAATCCCACCGGCATAATCGATCGCAATGTGATTGGCATTGTCGAAGATGAACTGCGTTCGATTGACCAAGTCGTAGAAGCTATCAGCAGGGTAGGGCATGATGACTGCGTCCGAGTGATGCAGGGAATCCAGCTCGATACTACCTATCTGCTTCGCCCCGAGCAAAAGGAAGGAGCCAGACATGGAGAAAATTAGCACCCCTACAGGAGAAACTGTATATACTAAGACGCTGCCAAGCGGCCTATGCTGTTTTGTCCTCCCCAAGGCTCAATTTTTGAGAACGTACGGAATGCTGTCTACGAACTACGGCTCTTTGGACTCCAAATTTGGGGTGCCCGGTGCCGGCTCCGTGGATGTTCCGCCAGGTATTGCCCACTTCCTCGAGCACAAGCTCTTNGAAGAAGAAGATGGCAATGTTTTCGGGCGCTTTGCTGCCTGGGGCGCATCGGTGAATGCCTTTACAAGTTATACCCAAACGAGTTACTTGTTTTCGACCACAGAGAACTGGGAAGACTGCCTGCTCCTGCTGATGGAATTTGTCAACAACCCCTTCTTAACCGAGGAAAACGTAGAGAAAGAGAAGGGGATTATTATCCAAGAACTGCAAATGTACGCAGATCATCCCAGCCACAGAATTCACAGCCTGCTGCTGGAAAACATGTACAGCGAACACCCAATCAGGCTGGATATTGGCGGAACAGAAGAATCAGTGCAACAGACCACTGTTCAAGATCTGATGCGCTGCTACAACACCTTTTACCAGCCTGGAAACATGGCGCTGGCGGTGATCGGCGATGTGGACCCTCTGCAGACTTTTCAGCTCATTGAGGACAACTATCCTGCCTGGGAGCAGGAGGCAGGGCC
>JGI24708J26588_10003680_pt1 | contig 10954 bp, 8 predicted proteins | sample BioPla1DNA2_FD_26588 | JGI IMG/M metagenome (IMG submission 26588) | reverse complement strand
CCCCAAATATACTTGAAGCTATCCCATTTTGAAACACACTCCAAATATATGCCGTCCCCAGGCACAATTGGATCGCAATGGCCGCAATGACCGGAATAATGCGATTATACTTTTGTTTCATTTACTTCTCTCCCCCAAAAAATATTTTTATAAATGAACTGCGTTTTCCGCAACCCAATTATACCTAAACAGGTCAAATGTAAATTAAAACTTAAATAAATTTTTAACTGTGCAAGAAACATTGCTGTAACTGCCATGTTCCCCTTACATATGTTTACTTAATTAACCATGAATTAATGGTACTATAAATATAATATATGCTATTATGCATGTCAAGATTATAATACTTCAATTTAAATAAAATTTTCATTTATAAAAAAATTAAGCCATATATTTTCAGCAAAAACAAATTGCATTTTATCCAACAAAATGCTATAATTTATCTTAACAATTCTTTTATTCTTAACTTAAAATTGTAACTCCAGCTTTTTAAATTAATTGTAAAAATAACCATTATTTATCACAAGTATTTCGCAAATAATTATATCTTTTCTTACATGTATTAGTAACAATTAGTATTAAGCGTACAATAACTTATTTAGAATAATATATACAGGAGTGATGTCCTTTGGATCAACAATTATTNGATCTACATAAAAGAAATAAACTAATGGCTATAATTCTTTGTCTTTGCGTTGTTTTAGGTGCGGCTTCAGCCTTTAAATACCCTATCACAATGATGAATGTGATAAAGTATGCCTCACCTGTTGCATTGATTATAAGTTTTCTTGTATGGAGAAAAATTGGAATTGAATATATCATGTATTTTATAGCATTAGNCTTTAACATTGTTTCATTTTTCATGATAAAAAATACTACGAATTTTCCAAATTCACTTATTTTGTATCTATCTTTTGCTATTATATCTATCTACCACAATTATCGTCCTTTATTGTTAAATGGAGTTATCTCAGTAATCATATTAAACTATGCACTTTTTACAAAGGCTGGTTATGCCAATATAGATAAATTTTCNCCTAATGCATATCTAATTTTAACTTTAGTTGCATTAATCGCCCAAAGTCATATTGGTAATCAAATGTTAACAAAAATAAAAGAAGGAGCTCTAGAGGCAAAAAAGGCAAAGAAAAAAACTAATGAGTTATTAGAAAAGGTTTCTCAATCTGTTGAAATACTAGGAAAGTCCACAATGGACCTACAAGGAGATGCAACATCTACAGATAGCATATCAAAAGACTTAGTATTGGCATTTAAAGAAATATCTGTTGGAATTGAAACCCAAGCGCTAAGTTTTAATGATGTTTTGCAGGCAATACAAGATGTTACCCTCACTGTTGAGGAAACAGCAGACGCATCATCTAACATGAGTCAAAAATCTAAGGATACAGTTGAAGTAACCAGAGAAGGTCAGGAGAAAATGCAAATAATGTCCAATCAAATGATAGAAATAGACCAATTTGTTAACATCACATCTGAAGCAATGGGTGAAGTAAATGAAGAAAGTGTAAAAATTGAAAATATTGTTTCTATGATTAAAGAAATTTCTAATCAGACTAAGTTGTTATCTTTAAATGCTTCCATTGAAGCTGCAAAGGCTGGGGAACATGGCAANGGTTTTTCTGTCGTNGCAACTGAAATTCATAAACTTGCCATAGATTCACGGAAGGCTTCTCAGCAAGTAGATGTAAGCATTCAACTGATACGAGAAAAAATTCACCATGTAAACAAATTAATTCAAACTGGACTTGAAATAGTAGTTTCTGGCAAGCAGTCAGTAAACGTGGTAGAACAACTATTTGAAATGATTAAGACAAATTCTGAAGAAGTGCTCAGCCAAGCAGAATCACTAAATATAATAAATGAAAAGTTATTGCAGTCAGCTAACAAAGTTTCAAAAGAAATGGTAGTGGTAGCTGATATATCTGAAAAGTCATCTNCTTCAGTTCAAGATGTTCTTGCTAATGTAGACCAGCAACAAAGCCGGGTTAATAGTATGGTAACAAGTATTGAAGCATTAACTGAGTTAATGAAGACTTTAGAACAACTGGTCAATTAATATAAATAAAAATTTATACATATACAATAGCATTATTGATGTTCTTGAACCTTTTTATCCCTTCTGTCAAACTCAAAATCATCTATTGATACTGAAATCCCAAGGTTTCTAATATCTTTTACTTTGATAGGGCTATTATTGGCATAAGATGCTTTAAAAGTCAGTATCAATTTCTTTAAAAAGCTGATAAAATTATATTGGGGTTAGTTATTTAATTATCTTTCAATTACAAAGGGGGCTATTTATTATGAATAAATATATAAAGCCAATTTGGGTATCTGCGGCAGTGCTTGTTGTAGCAATAGTTTTAGTTGCAAATTTTGATAACTTTAGAGGGTTAATTAATAACGGAGGAAGTGAGGATCCTAATCCTACTATTTTACCTGAAATTACAAACCCAGCAGATGAAGAATCTGTAGAAAAAGAGATTATCACACTTTATTATGCAAATTCCAATGCAGATAAAGTTGCTGCTGAGAAAAGAGAAGTTGAAATAAAAAAAGATACACAAATAGAAAGATTAGTATTTGAAGAATTACAAAAGGATCCAAAAAGTGAAGGTTTANATTCAGTAATACCTGAGGGAACAAAACTCCTATCCGCATCAACTAAAGACAGTATCTGCACACTAGATCTTTCTAAAGAATTTGTTGATAACCATCCTGGGGGGTCAGCAGGAGAGTTAATGACTTTATACTCAATAATTAATACTATAACCGAGCTTCCTGGTATTGATAAAGTACAGTTTCTTATTGAAGGACAAAAGCAAGAGGTATATATACATGCTGTATTTAATGAACCTTTCAAAAGAAATGATAAGCTTATTAAAACCAATCCAAGTGAATTAACATTTATGCAATATTGGGATAAATTTGTATATGATCATGACTTTGCAAATGCGGAAAAAGTAGCATAATTTGCTTTAGCTTTTTTAACACAAATTAATTATATGCTTCTAGGATGTTTAATTTTTCAATTTCACTTGCTGGCATTGGCTTATAAAAATAGTAACCTTGAATTATATCACATCCATTATCTCTTAGATATGTAAACTGTTCTTCTGTTTCTACACCCTCTGCCAAAACCTTGATTTTAAGGTTTTTGGCAATTTGTATAATACTCTTAATAATTGCCCTGTCCTTCTGAGACCGAGAAATAATGCCATGGACAAAATCCATGTCTATTTTAATTAAATCAATGTTAAAGGTCTTAAGCCTATTAAAGGATGAGTAGCCTTTACCAAAATCATCTATTGATACTGAAATCCCAAGGTTTCTGATATCTTCTAAACGCTCTAAAATATGAGAGTCTTCATTAAATGCAATAGATTCAGTAATCTCAATCTGTAAATTTTTAGGATTCATTTTGGTGTCATATAGTATTTGGCTTATCCTTTCAGCAATGGTGATATCTTTTAATTGTTCTATTGATAAATTTACCGAGAGAGTGATATTTTTATTACCACTTTTATTGAATTCCTTAAACTGTTTACATGCCGTCTTTATAACCCATAGTCCAATGGGTCTTATTAAACCTGTTTGTTCTGCCATAGGTATAAAAATATTTGGGGAAACCATCCCGTATTCTTCATTATTCCAGCGTAAAAGAGCTTCAAATCCAACTATTTTTTGGCTCTTTACTTCAACTTGAGGCTGATAATGTAAATACAATTCATTTTTATCAAGGGCTCTGTATAAGCTGTTTGTCAATTTTATTTTTTTAATTGTTTCTTCTTTCATAGCCGGCGAACAATAAAGAATTTGGTTCTTTCCTCCCGCTTTTGCTTCATACATGGCAATATCTGCATTCTTAAGCAGCGTCTCTGAATCTTCACCGTCAACTGGATATACAGCTACGCCAGCACTTGCGGTCATAAAATATTCAATATCTTGAACATGTATACATTCCTCAAAAGCACGAATAATTCTATCTGTAATCTTTTTAAGTTCTTCTAGCTTTTTTATATTTGCAATCAATATCAGAAATTCATCAGCACCAAATCTAGCAATGGCATCCTTTTCTCTTAAACAGGAAGATAAGCGTTCTGCCGTCATTTTAAGTACATTGTCACCAGTTGAGTGACCCATTGTATCATTGATAGACTTAAATGAGTCCAGGTCAAGAAATATTAGACCTAATAAAGTATCACTTTTTTTGGCCTCTTGGATTGAGTGATCTAATTTTTCTATAAACCACTCTTTATTATGAAGTCCCGTTAAAGAGTCATAATAAGCCATATGATATAATTTTTGTTCGGATAATTTAAGGCTATTTCTTTGTTCATTGATTTCTTTAATATTTGCAGCTGTTTTCTTTTTATACATTCCTATGAGTACAATAATAAAAAGTGTTGATAGATAGGAAATTATTCCTGGCAAAGGTACCATTGTTTTGCTGCCAATTATGAAAGCTAAAGAAGATAAGAAATTGATTCCATTTACCAAAATAGCTGCTATAAAACCAGGTTTATCTTCCTTAAGTACTATATAAATTGATAAAAGCATTTGTAATTGGGTTATTATTCCTCTTAGAGTATATCCATCTAAAATTCCCAATTCAAAAGTGCTGGGCATTTTCACCAAACGTATCTGTAAAAAAGTAAGAATTACATATATAATAACTGTCAGTATTACAGATGAAAACCGGCTTCTTTCCTCAGTAGGTTTAGATATAATAAAACCATATTTTGTAATAGTCTGATATATAACAACAATTGGAATCAACAATATAATTGGGGCTATTTGAGGAATATCCTTTATCATTACATCGGTAATTGATGCAAGAAACAAAGTAATAGTAAAAGATAAAAAAAGAAGTTGGGACTGAGCTTTTATCTTAGAATCTGATGATTTTATACCCCATCGCAACAGCAGCACCAATCCTGTAACAGTATAACCTATATAGTACACATAAAAAAACCAATCCCATAAATTATTTTCGGCCATGTTGCTCCAGCCAAATTGTGTAAGATAAAGGTTATAGGGTTTTTCATTTAGACCAGTGGGAAGACCAAATACCAGTATACATAAAACTGCAGGTAAATAAAACAATACGCGTGACCACCATTTTTTAAGCAAAGCACCATTACCTGTGATAATTAATATAAAATGAAATATAATTGCATATGCTGATCCCCAACCAAAAGACGAAACCCGTCGCCAAAATTCAGCTGTTACAGCATCTGGCGAAACCGTTGCAAAACCTAAGCCAATTGACCAAATATTAACCGACATAACTATGAGAAAAAAAGTCTTGTTGGTTGGTGCTTTATGATTATTAATTAATACTAATATGCCTATTACTGTAGAAACAACACATACAGAAATAAAAAGAATTAGAAAAATTGATGGATAATCCACTATCTTTACCTCCCTGATTTCTCTACAACACACTATCTAATTAATATATCGGAAATTTAAAAGTATATAATAACCTGTATAAATATAAAAATATAAGCATTCTATATTTTTGGTTTGAAATTTGAAAGTATTTGCGATAAAAAGGAATATTAATACTTGGATTTATAATTTTTGAAGTTGTAATTTTCATTGGCAAAAATAAAGGAAGAGGCAAATTACCTCTTTCCCATCATACAAATCAAACTGTAAAATGTAATTGTACAGAAAACATTGACAGAAGTGATTTGTATGATAAATATTTTTGAATATTATAAACGGTTTTGCTATAATTGAATTTAAATATATTTAAGGCAAAGGTGAAACAAATGAAAAATAAAAAAAATATACTGATTATTTCTATGGTTATACTTGCAGTCATCATTGGTATAACTCTTTATTTTGAAAAGGATAATTCTCAATATATGCCTTATTCTGATTTTTACAATCATGTGGAAAAAGGCAATGTGATTTCTGCTAAAATAGCAAGTAATGAGGTAAAGTTCTATCTAGACGGGGATGAAGCAGAGTACCGTACCGACAATCCAGAATTAGATTCTTTTAAGGAATTTTTACTCCTTAATGGAGTTAAAGTCAGCTCTGAACAAAGTGTAGATACCATTTTATATACAGTTACCGATATGGTTTTTTATATTATTTTTTTTGGGGTTATAATATTTGGTCTTTATAAACTTTTTAATTTTAGGAAAAACACATTTAAAATTATCCGTGATAATAAGACAAAGTTTTCAGACGTTGCAGGCATGGAAGATTTAAAAAGGGATATGCTTCAGGCTGTGGACATATTAAAAAACCCACAAAAGTATGCAGCAAAAGGGATACGCCCTATAAACGGCATTATGCTTGAAGGAAATCCCGGAAACGGAAAGACCTTGTTTGCAAGGGCATTAGCAGGAGAGGCCAAGGTTAATTTCATTGCAACTAAGGCAACGGATTTTCAAAGTGCAATTATGTCTATAGGACCTGCTAAAATTAAATCCCTGTTTAGAAAAGCCCGTGCTAACAGACCTTGTATTGTATTTATAGATGAGTTTGACGGAATAGGTGAAAAACGTTTTTTCTCTGGAACTGGAATTGACAAAGAAAACAATAGAATTATTACAGCAATGCTAAATGAGATGGATGGCTTTACTCGCGAAGAAGGTGTTATGGTTATTGCTGCAACAAATAACTACAAGGCTCTTGATGAAGCTTTGGTACGTGCAGGAAGGTTTGATAAAAAATATACTGTACCCTATCCTGACCATAATACCAGAATTCAGTTGATAAAAATATATACAAAGAAGAAAACATTTGCACAAAACGTGTCAATTGATGAGGTAGTTGCAAAATTTGAGGGTTTGAGCTGTTCCCAAATAGAAACAATACTCAATGAAGCTGCCATGGTTGCTGCTGGTGAAGGTCAGGAAAATATAACAGAAAATCATCTTAAGGAAGCAGTAAAAAGGATATGCAACGCTGCACCAGCACATTATTCCAGCAACCGTCATAAGTATTCGTAATAATATAAACAATAATAATACTTAGGACAAAATTGTAAAGAAAACTATGCTGTCAGGTTATTTAATAAAGGATTCAAAAGTTTAATTATTAAGTAAGCTTTTACTATAAATCCTTACAAGATCTTCAAGTTCTACTTCCTCTGGATGGTTTTTTAACTTATTTTTATTAAACATTAAGCCTTTTGAATACTCATAAATTTCCTCTTTTGTTATATCTATTTTTATATTAATTAAGCTTTTAAAAATAGTCTCCAATTCCCCTATATGACTAAGACCTAAGAACTTTAACATTCTTTCTGTTTTTGTCTTATCCTTAAAAGATTTTAAGTACTCTATGGTCAAAACACCATTGGCAAGTCCATGGGGAAGTCCTTTAAAATATGTGAGGGGATATCCCATTCCATGAGGCAGAGATGTGCCATTTTGTGCAATTTGTATCCCAGCCAAAGTTGATGCCATCATAACCTTACTTCTAAACTCTGAATGTAAATTTTTACTCATTAGTTTTTTGAAACAATATCCAAATAACTCAAAACCCTTTTCACCATAAATATCTGACATATAAGTACTGTTTGTGTTTAAATATCCTTCAACTAAATGGGTAAAGGCATCAATGGCGGTATTTACAGTAATATCATAAGGCAGGTTGTATGTGTATTTACTATCTAAAAAAGCAACTTTGGGAAATATACTTTGCCCTAGGTTTTTCTTTGTCTTTTCTTTATGAGAAGTCACTATACTGTATTGGGTAACTTCAGAACCTGTCCCTGAAGTTGTTGGCACAGCCACCACTGGAATACTCTTTAGCTTCCCACTGCTAAATATATTATCTATATTAATTTTGGGGTTTTTTATAAATACAGCAATGGCTTTTGCAGCATCCATAGGAGAGCCGCCGCCAATTCCAATTACAAAGTCAACATTGTAATCCTTTCCTATATTGCTTGCTTTTTCTATGGTTTCTAAAGATGGATTTTCCTCCACCTCATCGTATAGAACATACTCCATCCCTGTCTCTAAAAGGGCTTTTTTAACATCATCATATGAGCCATTCTCTTTTGCAGAGCGCCTTCCTGTAACAATTAAAGCCTTACTACCTATTTTACTAAATACTTCTTTGTTTTTTAAAACTACATCTTTACCAAAATATATTTGAGTTGGCATACTGTACTTAAACTCCATAAAGCCATCACCTCGTTAAATGTTATATAATCTTTCAAATACCCATACCTTTTCCCTTAATTTATATGAAAGTAATAAATCTGTCAACGTTTCAAAAGAAACCTTAAATTAACCTTAAATAAAAATCTTCTGTAAAATGCAAAAAATCCACTCTTTTTTAAAGATTTTTTGCAAATAGTATTGTATAATAATTATTATTAGAGCTTTACATAAAGGCTTTAATGGGGCACATTCTTATTTTGGAGGTAAATTTATAATGAAAAATAGAGAGTTAAATAAAGTTAGACCTATTAAGGATTTAAAGGATATGCTAAACTCCAGTGTAGAGTTATATGGTGATAAGGCAGCTTTTTTATCAAAACCAAAAGGCGAGACTGCTTATACTCCCATTTCATATAAACAGTTCAAATCTGATGTGGACGCTATGGGTACAGTCCTTATTGATCTTGGCCTTAAGAATAAGAAAATTGCTTTAATAGGCGAAAACCGTTATGAATGGTCTATTTCATATCTTTCAGTTGTAAACGGAACAGGAGTTATTGTTCCTCTAGATAAAGAGCTTCCTGCAAATGAAATTGAGTTACTCTTAAAACGCTCACAGGCAGATGCTNTCATTTATTCAGAGAGTATTAAAGACAAAATAGANCCTCTTTATGAGAAAAAATCTACTGTCTTACAATATTTTATTAGCATGGACAGCGAAGAAAATAATAGCAACATCTTATCCTTCCATTCACTTTTACAAAAAGGACATGAATTGCTAAAGGAAGGAAGACGTGAGTTTATTGATGCAGAAATAAATGCCACCAAAATGAGTATGCTTCTATTTACTTCTGGGACCACGGAAGCTGCTAAGGCTGTTATGCTATCTCACAAAAATATAGCAGAAAATCTAATAGGTATGTGCTCTATGGTATATATTGACGAAAAAGATATATTCTTATCAGTCCTCCCTATTCATCATACCTATGAATGCACCTGTGGNTTTTTGTGCCAATTATACAGAGGTTCTACCATCGCATATTGTGAGGGGTTACGCCATATAGTTAAGAACCTTAAGGAGTCTAAAGCTACAATGATGTTGGGAGTTCCCTTGATTTTTGAATCCATGTACCGTCAAATAATGAATAAGGCCATAAAGTCAAAGGGAGAGAAAAAAATAAAATTTGCAATTAAGCTTAGTAATGCATTGGGCAAAGTTGGAATTAATGTGCGCAGAAAATTATTCAAACAAATTCACGAAGCCTTAGGTGGGCATATGAGATTGTTTATTAGTGGTGCTGCAGGTATTGACCCCCAAATAGCCAAGGGATTTAGAGAACTAGGCATATCCTTAATACAAGGCTATGGTCTTACTGAATGTGCTCCAATAGTTGGAGTAAATCGAGATATTTACTATAAGGATGAAGCTGCTGGATTACCCTTGCCAAATCTTCAGGTTGAAATTGACAGCCCTGACGAAGATGGCATTGGTGAAATTAAATGTAAAGGTAGTAGTGTTATGCTGGGCTATTATGAGAATCCTGAAGCTACTGCAGAGGTTATTAGAAATGGATGGTTTTACACAGGTGATAGTGGATTTATTGACAAAGATGGATTTATTCATATTACTGGACGCAAAAAGAATGTAATAATCACTGGAAATGGCAAAAATGTTTTCCCTGAGGAGATAGAAACTTTATTAAACAGGAGCCCATATATTAAGGAGTCATTGGTTTATGGAAAAGGTCAATCTGATGGCAATACAGTAATATGTGCAAAAATAGTTCCTGATATTGATAAAATCAAAGAAGATAAAGAAAACAATCTTATCCCAGATGAATCTATGGAAAAGATTATTGAAAAAGAAGTTAAGAATATAAATAAAACCATGGTAATATATAAACATGTTAAGGAAATTACCCTTCAGGAAGAGGAATTTATTAAAACAACAACAAGAAAAATTAAGCGCCATGAAAATTAAAACAATAGTATATTATATAGTTTAATTATATAGTTTAATTCTTCAATTGTCGCTTTTACAGGGCTGTTATTATTGTCTAGCTATATTCGAAAATTTTACGTTCCATTACATTGGAATGATTGAATAAAACTTTAGAACTTATATTAGAGGGCAAGAATAAAAAACAAAATAAGAAAGAGTTAAATGAATACTTGTCTTTTGAAATAATTAGAAGTATAGAATACCAATTAATTAAAATTCTATAACATATAGGTTATTTATGTTATACTATTGGTAAATATATTGATATTCACTAAACTGATATGTTAAGTCGTAAAGAAAACTGGATAAATTATTAATGTTTATATTAAGCAGCCATGATTTACAGGTGAAGAGATTGTTTGATTAAATTGTGATGTAAAAAACTGATTTTCGAGTATTATGACTAAAAAGCATATTTAGGAGGCTATTTTAAATGAGATTAACATTAAAAAATATTCTATTCCCAGTAATCTCTAACACCTACCTTAGAATGGCATCTTATAATATTGTGGAGGACTTTGTAAGTACAATAATTGATAATGCAGAGAAGTGTAAAAAATAATCCAGAATTGTTAGAACAAGAATTTACAAATTTTATTACTCAACATCATAAACGATATGATCAGCGTACAGATGGATTTTCTATAAAAGAAGTATCAAACAGAATATTAGAAGTTCTCAATGTTTCCAGTTTGGTTAAATCTGATAGAAAATCCATTTTTATTGAGTTTAAAAATGGTTGTGTTAATAAAAAAGAAGAATTTGATATTAGAAAAAAGATATATGATAGTTT
>JGI24708J26588_10003679_pt1 | contig 10955 bp, 8 predicted proteins | sample BioPla1DNA2_FD_26588 | JGI IMG/M metagenome (IMG submission 26588) | reverse complement strand
CAGGTAAGACAGGTGTAGTATGGATTGCAACTGGAGAGGAAGGACTTTGGAAGATTACATTTAATAAGGATTTAAAAATCGCAGAATTTGAAAGAGTATCTAAGGTAGGGAATAAAATTTACCGCCAGGGTATGGGGAAGGAAGCCGAGGGAAGTACCTGCAAAACATTATATATTAATGGTATTATTGATGGAGAGTATGGTTTTTATCGATCTTTTGATGAGGGTAAGAGCTGGCAACGAATTAATAATGGCCGACAAATGTTTGGTGATATCCGAAGCATCGTAGGAGATCCTAGAGAGTTTGGACGGTTCTATATTGCATCCGGCTCCCGTGGCGTTCTATGGGGGCAGCCTGTAGAAGAATAAGAACTATTGAATCTATTATTTATATTAATCAGATTATGTAGATATGTAGAGGGATATTGCTCACATAATTGCTCACATATCTACATAATAAAAGTTAGATCATAATGTGAATAATGAAATTCATTTTTCACACATGATTTAGTAATTAAATTGCAAATATTATGTTCTGCATAACATAATATCAATAACTTTCATGAATTTTTATGAAAAAATGCAGACATTGATGAAAGGCATGGTTATTTATATGAGAGTAAAACAATTATTTAATGATGGATGGCAATTTACAAAGCAGGTAATTGGGACAACACTCGAGGATATCAATGCGAACAATATTGCTTGGTCCGATGTTGACATACCCCATGACTGGCTAATCTACGATACCAATAACCTTTATGAAACAGGTGAAGGATGGTATCGTAAGAAATTTACTATTAATACGGAGAGTTTAGATCATAAGCTAGTAAATATCTGTTTTGAAGGTGTTTATATGGACACTACGGTATATGTAAATGGCGTAGTTGCTGGAGAATGGAAGTATGGATATTCTTCTTTCGAGTTTGATATTACAAAACTACTACAAGTTGGAGAGAATGAAGTACTTGTTCAAGTGGTTCACCAAGCGCCAAACTCCCGTTGGTATTCCGGTGCAGGGATTTATCGAAATGTTTGGCTCACTACAACATCACCTTCTCATTTGATAACGGATGGTATTTATATCGTTCCAAAGAAGGATGAGGAAGAATGGCATGTAGAGATTGATACCGAATTTGTTCTAGAAACTGGACACGAGAGAGGTAATGTAAGACAAACGATCATAGACCGCGACGGCAATGAGATCGGTGAGGTGGAATTCCAGTTCCAAGGGAAAGAAACAAGGGATATCCTTAAGATTTCCCAAGACATACAGGTAAAGTCACCGACTCTTTGGAGTTTAGAAGACCCATACCTATATGTACTGAGAACAGAACTTATTATAGATGATGTTGTTGTGGACGAAATTAAGCAAAATTTTGGTTTCCGAACATTAAGGTTTGATACAAACGAAGGCTTTTTCCTAAATGATACTTATGTAAAGCTGCACGGTGCTTGTATGCATCATGATCTAGGAGCGTTAGGAGCTGCTATGAATAAGAACGCCCTTCGTCGTCAATTTGCGATGCTACAGGAGATGGGTATCAATGCAGTACGTACCGCTCATAATATGCCTGCTGTAGAAGTTATGGAACTGGCGGATGAGATGGGAATTCTAATTGTTTCAGAAGCCTTTGATATGTGGGAACGTCCGAAGACAGAATATGATTATGCGAGATTTTTCCCAGAATGGTATAAGAAGGATGTGGCAAGCTGGGTTCGTAGGGATAGAAACCATCCTAGTATCATTATGTGGAGTATTGGAAATGAAATCTATGATACCCATGCAGATGAACGTGGTACTGAAGTTACCAAGCTCCTTAGAGAACAAGTGGAGCTTCATGACCCCAAGAAGAATGGCTTAGTAACCTTTGGTTCCAACTTCTTACCTTGGGAAAATACACAAAAGGCTGCCCAAGAGATGGAGGTTGTTGGATATAATTATGCGGAATATCTTTATGATGATCATCATAAGAAATATCCAAACTGGATTATCTATGGTAGTGAGACTGCTTCAACCGTGCAGAGCCGCGGTATCTATCATTTCCCGTTAAGTCAGTCCATGCTTGCAAATGACGATGAGCAATGTTCCTCACTAGGAAATTGTAGAACAAGTTGGGGAGCAAAAAGCACTGAGCAATGTATTATTGATGATCGTGATGCGAAATTCTGCCTGGGACAATTTATTTGGACAGGATTTGATTACATCGGAGAACCGACCCCATATTTTACGAAGAATTCTTATTTCGGTCAGATTGATACAGCTGGATTTAAGAAAGATTCTTTCTATATCTATCAATCTGAATGGACCGATTATAAGAAGAACCCTATGATTCATATTCTGCCTTACTGGGATTTTAATGAGGGTCAGTTGATTGACATTCGCGTATTCTCCAATGCGCCTAAGATAGAACTTTTCTTCAATGAAGAATCCTTGGGTGTGGTGGAAATTGATCATGAGAAAGGTAAGAAATTAAGCGGCGATTGGCAAATACCATACAAGAAAGGTACATTAAAAGCACTAGCTTACGATGAGCAAGGCCAAATAATTGCTAGCGATGAGCAGAGCTCCTTTGGCGATGCTACCGCAATTAAGATGGAGGCGGATAAGACAGAATTAAAAGCGGATGGACAGGATTTAATCTTTGTCACCATAAGTACCGAGGATGAAGATGGGAATTATGTAGCCAATGCAAACAACCGGATTGAAGTAGAGGTTAGTGGTGCAGGTCGTCTGGTTGGTTTAGATAATGGTAATAGTACGGATTATGATTCCTACAAAGGAACAAGTAAGAGATTGTTTAGTGGAAAGCTTCTGGCAATCATTGCAGCGAAGTTTGATGCCGGAGATATTAAGATTCGTGCTACATCCAATGGCTTAAAGGAAAGTGAATTAATCCTAAAAGCAGTTCCGGCTAAGATTGTTAAAGGTGTATCTACCACTTTAATTGAGAATACGAAATCGGAACCGAATGATGAGATACCGATTCGTAAGATTAATCTTATTAATCATGGAACAAAGCATTTTGATGCTAATACCACAACTACTACAGTAACGGCAGAAATCTATCCAAGCAATGCAACCTATACTGACTTAGAGTGGAAAGTTATCAATTCCTTGGGAATTGAAACTAATATTGCCGAATTGAAAATAGAAGGAAATGAAGCGACGATTGTGGCAAAAGGAGATGGCGATTTCCGCCTTCGCTGCTTTACTACCAATGGAAGACCTCGTACGGAAATAATATCTGAGTTGGAATTTGAAGTTACCGGATTAGGTGATGTTAATTTGAATCCCTATGAGTTTATTTCTGGTGGACTTTACAATGCAAGTAATTGTGAACTCGGAAATGGTAATGAGCGTGGAGTCGCGACCATAATAGATGGAGCAAGTCATATTGGCTACCGTAATGTTGACTTTGGTGATTTTGGTTCCGATGAGATTACTTTACCAATCTTCTATAATAGTAATGAGCAACTTCCAATTGAAATCTGGGAAGGTATGCCAGAGGAAGATGGAAGTAGCCTAGTTGATATTGTTCATTATCAAATACCTACAATATGGAATACCTATCAGGAGAGTACATTTAAGCTATCTAGGAGATTAAAAGGTGTAAAAACTATTTGCTTTATAATTCGTGAAAAGTTACATCTCAAAGGCTTCCAGTTCAAGAAATTGGAGAAAGCATATGAGAAACTTTCCGCTAATGATAATACCAGAATCTCAGGTGACTCCTTTACGGTAACCGAAGATGCTGTAGAAAAGATTGGAAATAACGTAGTATTGGAATACGAGAACATGAATTTTGATAAAGGTTTTAACAAGATTGTAATCTGTGGCCGTTCCAATACGGATATCAATACCATCCATGTACGTTTCAATGGTGAAAATGGGGATGTTAATCAAATCGTAGAATTCCCATTCTCCGAGGACTATGTCACCAAGGAATTTACCTTAGACAGCGTAACTGGAAATCAAAAAGTTTCCTTAGTATTCCTTCCGGGAAGTAACTTTGACTTGAAATGGTTTCAATTTCACATCGAGTAAGAAATCACAGTAAATAATAGATTATGTAAAAAACTATAACAATAACAGATGCAGATATATCTTAATCGAAAGATTATAGAATATATTTGCATCTGTTTTATTATATTTTCATTATATAGATTAATTAAATGCTAGGAGTTAAGTGATATGGAGAAGAAAAGCATCATAAGGCAGGATGAAATTCTTGAATTTACTAGCTTGTCATATTATGATCCATCAAAAATACAACGCTATTATACTTTCAAAGAAAATCAAGAAGAATGTACCTGGGAGGAAGTGATAACTTTTGTTAATCTAGGCTTGGATCAAGACTTCTACAAGAATATTAATCTGGTTCAGGACCCAGATACTCTAACTGTTTTAGTCAATAAATATAACCAACTTCCAAAGGAATACGTGCCTCGGGATTTGGAAATCATCCATCCGGATTTTAATGCGGGAGAATTTGTTCTTTGTAAAGAAGCAAGAGAGGCTTTCGAGGAAATGAGTCGAGTAGCGAGAGAGGATGGGATTTTGCTTAAAGCGATTTCTACCTATCGAAGTTACCAATATCAGGAGGAAGTTTATCTTCGTAAGAAGACACCAGATATGTCTATGGAGGAATATAGGAAGGAAAGAGATAGGGTATCAGCGCGTCCGGGTCATAGTGAACATCAGACAGGTTACGCAGTCGATATCAATGATCTGGAGGAAACCTTTGCGGAAACGGCAGCAGGAATTTGGCTTGCAACAAATGCCTATCATTTCGGCTTTATACTTAGATACCCAAAAGGGAAAGAACATATTACCGGATATGCTTATGAACCATGGCATTTCCGGTATATTGGAAAAAAACATGCAGATAAAATGCAAGCACTAGGTATTACATATGATGAATATTATATCCGATATCTTTTAAATAGTAACCCTGTGTGAAAGTAAAAGGATTATAAATAAGAATTATTTATTAGGATCTTCATTAAAGTTGTCGGAAACCACGACCAATGATTTCGCTGGTATTTGTAATAAATATAAAAGCTGATGGATCATGTTGCTTAATATATTTACGTAACTGAATAGCTTGTGCGCGATTCATTACCGTTAAAATTATTCTCTTATTCTGGTCAGAGAAAGCACCCTTAGCATCGTATATAGTGGCACTACGATTTAGGGTATTTAAGATATAATCACAGATTGGTTTTGGATTTTCACATATGATAGTAAAGTATTTGTTTAAATTCAAACTCTCAATTACGTTATCTACTAGGGTGGATTTAAGGAACAATCCAAGAATCGAAAGTAAACCTGTTTGCACATCAAATACAAGGAAAGTGGCAGCAGATAATAAAGAGTCAGATACTAGTAGGGAACGTCCGATGTCAAGGTTAGTATATTTCTTTAATAGTAAGGCGATTATATCCGTTCCTCCCGTAGAAGCTCCTATATTAAAGAGGACTGCGGTTCCAATGGAAGGAAGTATTACTGCAAATGCCAACTCTAGTAAAGGTTCATTGGTTAACGGACCGCTCATAGGAGCGATTTCTTCAAGTACTCGTAAGGAAAGGGACATTAATAAACTTCCATATACTGTACGATTTCCGAAGTTTTTACCTAGTATTAGATAGCCGATAACAAGCAGAACTGCATTAACGACTAATACAATTGTCCCAGAACTAATTGCCCCATTAAGCACACTGCTCATTAGGATTGCAATACCAGTAACGCCACCGGTGGAAAAATTGTTTGGAAATTTAAAGAAGTATACACCTGCTACTACTAGCAATACACCAACTGTTATAAGAACATATTCTTTTAACCAATTTAAAACCACTTTTTTGTTTCTCAATTAAGAATCCCCCTATATATTGCGTAATTGATTAATATATTGCGTAATTTATATATGATGTAAATTGTATGGATAGTAATAAATATTCGTTGTCTCATGATATTATAGTATGATTATAGCCGAATGCGTGAACTTGTCAACTCGACATTTTATAACAAAATCTATGGGTGTTATTAAATTCCAATATAAATTTATTATAGATAGGGAACCTTTATCAGGCATTTGCGTCTAATGATTATAACAAGAAAAAATAATAAAATTGTAACAAAAGCGAATGAGAGGTGGTTATTAACATAAATTCTCAGTTTTACAGGTAAATACATACATGGTATGTAAACTATATTAAACCTATGTACTTATTAATGAGAATAAGAAGTAAAAATAGAATATATAGAATACATTTGAAGAGACAAAAGTACAAATTAGTTAAATTATTTAAAAGCATATAGGAGGAAAATTCATGATAAAGAAAAACTTATTAAAGGCAGCAGCGTTGGGATTATGTATGTCAGTTTTGTTTACAGGAACAGCCTTTGCTCAAGCTGGTGGCGGGATTTCTTCATCTTATGAAGGAGTTGTATCTGATGAAGCTAATGCCCTTTTTGAAAAACAAGCTGAAATTGATCGATATGTATTTTATGACCATGCAGAGGATATAAGAAAGCAAGGTTTTGAGATTTATTATACAGGAGTTGCAGACACCTTCGTTGAAATAGGTATTAACCCTTATAGTGAGGAACATGCAGATTACCTTTATGATATTTTCGGTAAGGAAATAGTAAAAGTAGTTCCTAGTGAAGAGGTCGTTTTATACAACATGGCTGAAGAAGATATGGCTAGTGATTCCGATGAAACCATTACGGATACAGCAGACGCAGAATTAGTAATGGATATGGGTCTTGATACACCTGTATCGAATATGGATGAACCTGATAGAAAACCTGAAGATGCAAATGGGGATGAGGATCAGAAGCTGGAAATCCAGATTGAATCTCTACCTGCTGATCTTGCAGAGGAAGGGGCTCCGGATGTTGTTACTGATATAGCTCCAGATGAAGCTGCGGAATTAGCTAGACAATCTGGGCTTATAGAAGATGGACAGGAGGTACAAGTGGTATCTGCACAGGATGATGCTGCTGATCTCGTATCTATAGAAAATGTAGAAGAAAAATCACAAGGTCTACCTTCAATGATACTTATTGCTGGAGGAATAGTTGTTCTTGGAAGTGCTGTATTTTTGGTAAACAAAAAACGAAGAAGTAATTAATTAGACAAATAAATTAATAAATGTTATTATACAAATGAATTATCCATTCATTTATCATGAATAAGGTTGCCAAGAGGCAGCCTTTTCATATTTTAGTTGCTAAATTATGGGCAATAAGAGTATAATGGGGACATAAAATCATCTTAAGTTTAAACAAGGGAAAGTTTGGGAAACTTAGTGATATAGTTATTTTCTTTTAGGGAAAGAAAGAAGGAGAGTTATGATTATTAAGGAGTATAATAATGCGCAGGCGTTTTTAGACGATAATGAGGCTACTTTATTACAAGAGGAGGCGATCAGTCAATTAATCCTCTATAATGCCTATCAAAATCTTACGGAACTTGGTAGTAAGAGTTGCTTATTTGGTACGGTACAAGATGAGGAAAATATCTGGCTGTATTTTTGTAATGTGGCTCCATATAAATTAGTTATATATTCCCCTTTGCAGGTAGACCTTAGTGTAGCTGTATCAGCTCTGGCAGAATATTTTGGTATTAATAATATCATAATAAGTGGAATTAATGGTAGATATGACATTTGCCAGGAATTTATCAAACAGTATAGTGCTTTCATACCTTGTACGTTTGTTGAAAAACTTGTAACAGATATTATGGAAATACGAGAGGTCAATGATATAAAAGTGGTTGATGGCCTTCATCGCCTTGCTGTTCCAGCGGAAGATAAAATTATAACCGATTGGATGATTCAGTTTCATATTGAAGCCTTAGACAGTGAGATGGATTATGAAGCTGCTTTAAAGAAAGCAGAGCGATTAATTAAAGAAGGCAGAATATATGTGTATGAAAACTCTGAGAGAAAGATAGTATCCATGGCTTCCGCTACCAGAGAGTTGCCCAATGGAATAGCCATAACTTATGTGTTTACACCGGAGGAATTCCGTGGAATGGGTTATGCTGCTTCTAATATATATTATTTAAGTAAGAAATTATTGGGTGAAGGATATGAATTTTGCACTCTCTTTGTTGATAAGAATAATTTGGTATCTGCTAGAGCCTATGAAAAAGTTGGTTATCAAATCGTAGGTGATAACTACGAATATATTATGATTCCAATGGATGATACCTTGTATGATTAAAGAATTAGCCTGAGAAGTTAACATAGCGCATAAATGAATTGATTCGTAGTTTGATATTCATTCGTTTATGCGTTTTTTCTAGAAATATGAATAAAATTATGACTAAGCTAAGTAGCGATGCTATTCTAGATTAATATATAAATATGGTATTGCAACTTACTAGGCCATTTGTTATAAATTTGAGTATAATTATGATGGAGGAAAAAAGCGATGCGAACAATTAAATGGGGAATAATCGGTGCAGGAAGGATTGCTTCTACTTTTGCAAGTGCTTTGAATTCATTGGAGAATGTAGAACTAACGGCAATTGCTTCTAGAAATCAGGATAGGGCAGAAGAATTTGCAAGGAAATTTAAAATAAAAAAGGCTTATGGGAGTTATGAGGAGTTGGCTAAGGACCCCGAGGTAGATGTTGTCTATATCGCTACCCCTCACTCAGAACATAAAGATAATTCCGCACTTTGTATACAACATAGGAAGGCAGTTCTTTGCGAAAAACCATTTACAATAAATCGACATGAAGCGGAATACTTAATATCTCTTGCTAAGGAGCATAAAGTCTTCCTTATGGAGGCTATGTGGACAAAATTTCTTCCTGTGAATGCAATCGTTAAATCCTGGATTGCTGAGAAAAAAATTGGCGAGGTTAGGCATATCCGTGCCTCATTTGGCTATTATTCTGAATTTGATAGGAGTAGTCGAATTTATAACCCAGATACTGCTGGCGGCGCCTTGTTGGATGTGGGTATTTATCCTATATCATATGTAATGTACCTGCTAGATGAACTTCCAGAGCATGTGATAAGCAGTGCAGTGATAGGTAGAAGTAATGTTGATGAGCAGAACGTGATTTCCTTACGATTTAAAAATGGAGTCTTAGCGGATTTAAGTTCAGCCATATCTGTTGATATCGGAAGTGATGCCGTAATAATAGGAGATAAGGGTAAAATAGTTGTACCCGAGTTCTGGAAGGCGGATAAAGCAGACCGCTATGATGCCCAGGGTAATTTGGTAGAAACATATTCTCTTCCTCATCCAAAGAATGGATATGAATATGAAGCGAAAGAAGTAAATCATTGTCTTCGGGAAGGAAAAACAGAAAGTAGTATTCATCCACTTCAGAGTACCTTGGAGATTATGACAATAATGGATCAAATACGTCAGGAATGGGGACTACAATACCCTCAAGAGAAGGAAAGAGGAATGAAACAATGAAGGATATAGGATATAATTTTAGAGGGTATCGATTTTTAGATATAGAAGAATATCGTGAGGCGAAACGTGAAGCGGAATCAATCGAATATATACGTGCAAAAACTAATTTGAAGGACCTTGGTAAGGTAACAAAGCTCTACCATAAATTGATTGATAAACAAACATTTCGAACAATTATTGGGCACGAATTTCTTAAAGAACTTCAAAATACAATCCTTGAGGGAGGAATTAATACTTTAGAAAACATACCTTCTATAAGTATAGGTACGAGGTCTTCTGCCTTACATCCAAAGAAAAATCATAATGATAAAGGGGTAGCTGAGGAATATAGAATACGACATAGGAATTCTAGAATTATTAATATTTTCCTAACATTAATTATCATAGCTATGATAATTATTAATTTAATATAGATACTGGCGCCTCCTAGGCAGGGGTTAGTGATTGGTAATGTTACTATAGGAGTGGGCACTCTGCAAATTCACAATTTTATCATAGTTTGATGATATACTATCTACAATACAAATTTATCCATTCCATTGAATATTGTATTGCGAATAGACTAAGTCATATATTGTAAATAAATTTGATTTATTAATGAAAAGCATGGAGGTGCCAAATGGATAAGCTTAAAATTTTGGTAGTAGATGACGAAAGCAGAATGAGAAAACTTGTGAAAGATTATTTGATACGTAAAAATTATGAAGTAATAGAAGCGGAGAATGGAGAACAAGCGGTAGATATCTTTTTTGCTCAAAAGGATATCGCACTCATTATTCTAGATATAATGATGCCGAAGATGGACGGCTGGCAGGTGTGCCGTGAGATTCGACATTATTCTAATGTGCCAATTATTATGCTTACGGCAAAAGGGGATGAAAAGGATGAACTATTGGGATTTGAACTTGGTGTGGACGAATATATTTCTAAACCCTTTAGTCCTAAAATCCTCGTTGCAAGGGTCGAGGCGGTTTTACGAAGATTTATTTCAACCGAGGAAGAGGTAATCAGCATTGGCGGCATTGAACTTGATAAGGCAGCTCATCAAGTAAAAATCGATGGAAATGTTGTGGAATTAAGTTTTAAGGAGTTTGAGCTTTTAACCTATTTTGTAACCAATCAAGGCGTTGCATTATCCCGTGAGAAAATACTTAATAATGTTTGGAATTATGATTATTTTGGAGATGCAAGAACAATAGATACCCATGTAAAGAAACTAAGAAGTAAGATGGGAACGAAAGGCAAATATATTAAAACTATATGGGGCCTGGGATATAAATTTGAGGTAGATGCATGAAGCACTCAAGTCCTAAAATCCTCGTTGCTAGGGTGGAGGCGGTTTTACGAAGATTTATTTCAACCGAGGAAGAAGTAATCAGCATTGGCGGCATTGAACTTGATAAGGCAGCTCATCAAGTAAAAGTCGATGGAAATATTGTGGAATTAAGTTTTAAGGAGTTTGAGCTTTTAACCTATTTTGTAACCAATCAAGGCGTTGCATTATC
>JGI24708J26588_10003673_pt1 | contig 10962 bp, 9 predicted proteins | sample BioPla1DNA2_FD_26588 | JGI IMG/M metagenome (IMG submission 26588) | reverse complement strand
AAGATGAAGCGGCGGGCGTCAAAGAGAAAAAAGAGATCGCTGAGCCGGTCGCAGTTGGGATCAAAGAAGTTGAACCGGTCGAAGTCGCGTTGAAAGTGACGGACGAAGCTGACGATGCCGACAAGAAAGCTGCCGAAGTGCTTGAGGACATTGGCGCTGAATAAATCGAATTAGAACCCGGCGAAATTTAGTCTTTGAATGGATGGCGGGGCAACTTGCCATCCATTTTTAATGAGAGCTTTTTGAAGGCTACTAATTTAGATCTCAGTGTAGGTCGTTGCGGCTCGTCGCTGGATAATAAGAGTGATAGGCGGGCGATTGTGTATATAACAGAGCAAAAGAGAGATGTGTTCAGAACGGAGAACAATATGATCATCATCCGGGGGAAGTACAACGAAGCCAAGGTCTTTACGAAGAATTTGGAAAAGACGGCACGCGATCAGATACAGACGCTGTGCGATCAGCCTTTTGTTCAGGGGAGTAAAATCCGTATCATGCCTGACGTTCATGCGGGCGCCGGGTGCACAATCGGCACGACGATGACGATTGATGACAAAGTCGTCCCGAATCTTGTCGGTGTCGACATCGGGTGCGGTATGGAGACGATCAGGCTTATTGACAAGAATCTCGATCTTAAAGCGTTTGATCAACTCGTTAGGCGTCACATACCTTCCGGATTTTCGATCAGGCGAAAACCTCACCGCTACCTACAATCAATCAACTTGAAAAAACTTCGCTGTCGCGAAGGCGGGAAAAACGATAAAACGCTCCGAATGGATCGCGCCGAACTGTCTCTCGGCACGCTCGGCGGGGGCAATCATTTCATCGAGATCAATCGCGACGAAAATGACAGGCTTTACCTTGTCGTCCATTCAGGTTCGCGCAATCTCGGCCTTCAAGTCGCGCTCTATTACCAGCGAAAAGCGTCGTCCTTACACCCGCACCTTCCGCGCGATCTCGCATACCTCGACGGTCGCTGGTTTGACGATTATCTGCACGATATGCAGCTGATCCAACAATTTGCCGTTTTAAACAGAAAAGCTATCGTGGACGAGCTCGTTCAAGGGATGAAATTGCGCTATGATCTCGATTTTACGACGATCCACAATTACATCGATCTCAACAGGATGATTTTGCGCAAAGGCGCCATTTCGGCGCTTAAGGGTGAACGGATCCTGATCCCGCTCAATATGCGCGACGGTTCCCTCATCTGCGAGGGACTTGGCAATCCTGATTGGAATTACTCGGCGCCGCACGGCGCAGGTCGCGTCATGTCACGGACGGAAGCGCGGAAAACGCTTTCTTTAAAAACGCTGCACGAGATGATGCGTGACGTCTATACGACATCGTTAAATCACGGGACGCTCGATGAGAGCCCTGAAGCATATAAGCCGGCTTCAGAGCTGATCGACGACATCGGCGATACAGTCAAGCTCATCCACCGGCTTCGGCCTGTTTATAACTTTAAAGCGCGTGACTAAATCAGTCTGCCAATCTCCTTAGAGCCTCGCGATAGATGGCGGCGCCGGCGAGCAGGTTGTCGATGGACATCCACTCGTTAGCCTGGTGCGCGATGTCGGGGTCGCCCGGGAACGAAGGCCCGAATCCGCATATATTAGGTAGAGATCGAGCGTACGTTCCTCCTCCAATGGCCAAAGCCTCGCCCGATAGTCCGGTCGCTTCATTGTAAACATCCATGAGGGTTCCGATCAGGTGCGAATCTTTCCCGAGATAGAGCGGTTCTTTTACCGAGAGCCATTCAGGTTTAATGTCGTAAGCGCCTGCTTTTTCGCTAAGGTTCGCTTTCGCCTCCTCGAGATCGAGCGTAACGGGGAAGCGGATGTCGAGTATCAAACGCGCTTCGTAATCATCGATCCGCAGGATGCCGGCGTTGACCGTCGTATCGCCCGTCTCGTCGGAATGCGAGAGGCCGAGCGACTTGCCATCCGTTTCCCGGCCGATGAGAGCGCGGTACGCCGCGACAAAGCGATCCGACAAATCTCTCTCTGACAGTTCGAGCTCAAGTTCTTCCATCGCCAGGGAGATGGCGTTGACTCCAAGTTCGGGCATGCTCGCGTGCGCGCTTAAGCCCTTGTACGATCTCGACTCGCCGTTCTCCTTAAGCGTCAACTCAAAGTCCGAAGGAACCATATTGACGGCGGCGCCTCCCTGTGCAGATGCGATCGCGTCCGTCTCATGACGCTTTTGAACGAGAGCGATGTTGGCGATTCCTTTCTCGGCATAGATAGCGGGGAACATTGCGTCAGGCGTAAAGCCGGCGACAGGGATTTCCTCGACGGCACCGTAATGTTTCATACATTCCATGCCTTTTTCCTCGTTGAGTCCGACAATGAGCCTGATGCGCCGTTTCGGCGAGAATTCGCCGTCTTCCTTCAGCGCCTTCATCGCATAAAGTGTTGCGAGGCACGGGCCTTTATTGTCATTGACGCCGCGCGCCGTCGCTTTGTCTCCGTCGATGGTGAGCGTGAAAGGGTCGCTGTCCCAACCTGTTCCGGCGGGCACGACGTCGAGGTGACCCACCGCAGCGACCATTTCTTCGCCCTCGCCCATTTCAACATACCCGGCGACATTGTCGACGTTGACGGTCTTGAATCCCATACCGCTCGCAATATCAAGAAAGACATCGAGCGCGCGCCTCGTCTCACAACCGAATGGAGCGTTTTCCTCAGGAGGACCGTCGACGCTCGGAACGGCGCAAATGCGCTTCAAATCCTCAAGAAACTGTTCGCGGACACCTGCAAACTCTTCGGCAAGAGCGGAAATTCGCTCGTCGTCGGGATGATCGTCCTCCTCGTCGCCTTCATCATCCGCGTTCTCCGCCCCGGAGAGGATGATGAGCTCATCGTCCTCCTCGTCCTCGTCGTTCTCGGAATCGTCCGTCAGTTTTACGGCCGATGTGAAGTCATATCCTTCCTTGTCAATGCAATCAGGGTGGATGCGGCAGTAGAGTCCCACGTACAGGGCAAGCTCGTCGGCCGGCAATCCGCAGATCACGCAGAGTCCGGGGTCAACCTCAAGGTCTTTAAGCTTATCCGTCAGGATTTCGAGAAATTCTTTCATCTGTCTTGCCGTACCTGAGAAGGCCGTATCTTTCGCGCGGATGGCGATGAAATTGTCGGTCATCTCGTAGTCGGCAAGTTTAAGCGGGAATCGCGTCCGTTCGAGCCAGCTTGTAAGCTCGATCAAGTCTTCCGGCGCGATGCCGGCGATGGGCGTAAAAAACGAAGTGAGCACGTCGTCCGTCTTTGCCGTAAAACAGTAGTCACCGAAATGACCGAAAACGTACTCGTCCTCATTGGCGACGTGCCATTCCTGACCGGCCGCGAATTTAAGCAGTGAGTTTGAAATCATATAAAACCTCCGAGGCAAACATTAGCAATACGAGCCCGCCGCTCCCGGGGCCGAGAACGCGAAGGCTCGTCAAATCAAATATGATTCTACTATACCACGCCTGCCCGTAGGATAATCGGTTGCCGACGCGCGATAACTGTGCTATGATCTTCGAGGAAAACACACGGGACAAGCGCGACTGTTGCCCTGAATACAGGGTTTGGAGCATCCCGGAGGCAAAAACAGGAGGTATTATGTCTGTCGTTTCCATGAAACAATTACTTGAGGGTGGCGTACATTTCGGCCACCAGACACGCCGTTGGAACCCGAAAATGGCTCCGTATATCTTTACTGAGCGCAACGGCATCTACATCATCGATCTTCAGAAGACGATGCGAAAAATCGAGACGGCCTACCGGTTCATCAATGAGATCTCGGCAAGGGGCGGAACGGTTCTGTTCGTCGGTACGAAGAAGCAGGCACAAGATTCGATCCGTGAGGAAGCCGAACGCTGCGGCATGTTCTACGTCAACAACCGCTGGCTCGGCGGCACATTGACGAACTTCCAGACGATCAGCAAGCGCATCGAAAGGCTTCACGAACTTCGCGAGATGGAGGCATCGAATGCATGGGTGAATCTTCCTAAAAAAGAAATCGCGTCGCTTCGTCTCGAACTCGAAAAGCTTGAGAGAAACTTGGGCGGGATCGCCGGCATGAAGCATCTGCCGTCATGTGTCTTTATCGTCGATACGAACAAAGAGCACATCGCCGTGGCGGAAGCGAGGAGACTGCGCATTCCGATCGTCGCCATCGTCGATACGAACTGCGACCCCGAGGAGGTCGATTTCGTGATTCCCGGTAACGATGACGCCATCCGCGCGATCAAGCTGATCACAAGCGCGATGGCTAATGCCGTGATCGAGGGACGTGAGGGATTCGAAGTCCAGCAGCTCGACCCTGCGACACCTGAAGAGGTAGGGTAATGGCGTGGATCCGCGGAGCGAAAGCGGGCGTTAAACAAAACAGTATTCAAAGAGAATAGAGAGATTGATTGAATCCGAAAAATCGGGATGGGAGGCATACGAATGAAAGTAACCGCACAAATGGTTAAAGAATTGAGAGACATGACGGGCGCCGGCATGATGGACTGCAAAAATGCGCTCACAGCTGCGGAGGGAAATATTGAGAACGCGATCAAGTGGTTGCGCCAACATGACCTCGCGACTGCCGAGAAGAAAGCCGGCCGTATCGCCGCTGAGGGCATTGTCGATTCCTACATTCATGAAGGCGGTCGTATCGGTGTTTTGATCGAGGTCAATATCGAGACCGACTTTGCCGCGAAGAACGAGGCGTTTAAAGAGCTTGTTTATGAGCTCGCCATGCAAGTCGCCGCGATGAACCCGCAATACGTTACGCGCGACGAAGTGCCTGAAGAGGTCGTGGAGCGCGAGCGTGAAATCGCGAGGGCCCAGGCAATTAAGGCCGGTAAACCGGAGCGTATCGTCGAGAGAATCGTCGACGGGCGCCTTGAGAAATTCTTCGAAGAGTCGTGTCTGATGGAGCAGTCGTACATTCGCGACGATTCCAAGACGTGTGAAGAGCTCGTCAAGGAGCTTATCGGGAAAATTGGCGAGAACATCAAGGTTCGCCGTTTTGTCCGCTATGAGATGGGCGAAGGATTGGAGAAACGCAGCGAGTGTTTCGCCGATGAAGTCGCGGCACAGCTCGGTAAGTAAGCTGACGCACGAAATCGATGGGGCTGTCTCAAACCGAGACAGCCTTTTTAAATTAAGAAGTTAAGGTTAAATATTGAGCGTAAACAGCATTTATAACGAGTCGCAAGATTATTTAGTAGAATAAAGCCATTAATACACCAAATGAAGATCGGAGGCAGTCATCTGCGCTTGACTCTCGAGTTGAGTTATGCGACGGGTGCGCGACAACTATGAAATATCGTCGTTTATTACTGAAAATATCGGGCGAGTCGCTTGCCGGTGATTCGAAGAGAGGCATCGACGCGTCGCTTGTCGAGGAGTACGCATCGATCGTCGCGCGACTTGCAGACAACGGCCACGAAGTCGGGATCGTTATCGGCGGCGGCAACTTCTGGCGCGGGCGGACAGGCGGCGAGATGGATCGCGTAGCGGCCGACAGGATCGGGATGCTTGCGACCGTTATGAACTCCATCGCGATAACGGAGGCCTTGACGAGACGCGGCCATCGCGCTCACTTGATGACGGCCGTTCCAATGCCGACCGTCGGCGACCCCGTTGACGCGCTCAAGGCAAAGCGGTATCTCGAGGACGGCCATGTTGTCGTCTTTGCCGGCGGTACGGGCAATCCCTTTTTCTCGACCGATTCTGCGGCGGCTCTCCGCGCGGCGGAGATTAACGCCGACATCATCTTGAAGGCGACGCTTGTCGACGGCGTATATGACAAAGATCCGCACGTGCATAGCGACGCTGTCATGTTCAAGGAACTCACGTTCGATGAAGTACTTGAACGTCGTCTCGGAGTCATGGACGCGACGGCGGCCGCACTCTGTCGCGACTACGGTCAGAAAGTTGTCGTATTCAATATTGACGATCTTGAGAACATCATCAGAGTTGCCGCCGGTGAACCGATCGGTACACTTGTTCGGTAAGAGAAACGGCCGATTTGGTATGATAATAACAGCCGGATTTCTCCGGCACTGACGGGAAGTCTGAATCATCAGGAGGAACATACAATGCCAATGAATGACAAGATTAGCGGAGCTTTTGACGGTTTCGAAGAGAAAATGAAAAAGGCGGTCGCCGTTTTGGAGAACGATCTGCGAACCGTTCGCGCCGGACGTGCCAATCCGCATGTTCTCGATCCCATCACCGTTCCGTATTACGGTGTGCCGACACCCTTGAATCAGGTTGCCAACATTCAGGTGCCGGAAGCGAAAATGCTTATCGTGACGCCTTGGGATAAGAGTCTGATCAAGGATATCGAGCGCGCGATTCAAGCTTCCGACCTCGGGATCAATCCGATGAACGACGGGCAGTGCCTGCGTTTAGTCTTTCCCTCTTTAACGGAGGAGCGTCGTCGTGATCTGACGCGCGAAGTCGCCAAAAAAGGCGAGGACGCAAAGGTATCAATCCGCCATATCAGGCGTGAGGCGAACGATTACTACAAAGATCTCGAGAAAGCGAAAGAGATTTCAGAGGATCTCTGTTTCTCGATGGGCACGGAGATTCAGAAGCTGACAGATCAATACATCGTCAAAATTGACGAGACGATCGAGCGCAAAAATGCGGAACTCATGGAGATCTGACGACTTTCCCGCGCTCTAGGTGTCTGCTGCGAATATGGCTAAAGAAGCAGAGTCGAAAAACATAGGAGTTCTCCGTCATCTTGCCGTCATTATGGACGGCAATGGCCGATGGGCGAGGAAGCGTTTTATGTCGCGCGAATTCGGCCATCGTCGCGGTGCCGAGAATTTGAGGACGCTCTGCATTCTGTGCCGCGAGCGGAAGATCGAATATCTGACGGTCTATGCCTTTTCAACGGAGAATTGGAAACGCCCTGCCACGGAAGTCGGCGCGTTGATGAATCTGTTCATACGTTTTTTCAGAAAGTACACCGATGAACTTGAAAAGGAAGGTATCCGGCTCCGATTTATCGGCGATCGTTCCGGTCTTCCTGATGATGTCGTCGAGACGATGATCGAGGCGGAGGAATCCTCAAAAGATCGTCAAATGCTCCAGCTCATCATCGCGCTCAATTACGGCGGGAGGCGCGAGATTGCCACGGCTGCCCGCGCGATATCACGTGACGTATTGGCTGGGACAATCGGTGTCGACGATCTGACGGAAGAGGTCTTCGCACAATACCTCTATCTCGCCGATGTTCCCGACCCCGATCTCATCATACGCACGGGCGGCGAAATGCGCCTCTCCAATTTTTTGTTGTGGCAGGCAGCCTATGCCGAGTTCTATTCCGTCGACTGCTTGTGGCCGGATTTCGGGGCGGAGGAACTCGATGCGGCGCTGTATGACTTTGGCAAACGTCAGCGCCGTTTCGGCGATGTATGACTATAATAGATAATGAGATGAAGAAGAATCCCCCCGATTTTAGGAGGATGAAAGATGCTAAAGGATAAAGAACTAAGGACGCGTGTCATAACAGCCGCCATCTATGTGGCCGTGATGATCGCTTTTATCGTGCCGGGACTTTGGGTGCCGTTTCTGACTGTCATGTTGTATTCAGTTGTCACTTTTATAACGGCATTTGAGAAGAGTAAGGCAGTCAATCTTCGTATCGGGGATGTCTCGATCTTGCCCGTTGCCGTCGTTTCTGTCGTATCGGGTTTGCTGGGGCTTCTCGGGATTTTGGAGGGGACGTTCCTCCGCGGATTGCCGTCGATTGTCGATGCGTCAGTTAATACGATCGTTGCGCCGCGCATCATCGGTTACTTCGCGGCGATATCGCTTCTAATACTTCCGCTCATCACTCTATTCCGTATGTGGCGCCGCGGTGCCGATATCTATCCGACGATCGTTGCCGAGACGAAGATCGTCATCTCTTCGTCGTTCCCGCTTGCCTCGGTGATCGCACTCCTCTACGGCGTTAAGTGCGGTTGGCATTGGTTTTCCTTGGCAGTTCTGACGACTTGGATATCCGATACGGCCGCCTACTTTGTCGGCAAGTATTTCGGGCGTATGAAGTTCTCACCCGTGTTGAGTCCGAATAAAACGTGGGAGGGGACAATCGGCGGCGTCGCCGGTACGATGATCCTCTACATGATCTATTTCCCGCTTGTCATCGGCAAGCGCATGGGGTATACGACAGGCGCCTCGTTCGCTTTCGCCATCATCGCCGCCGTGACAATGAGTTTGATCGCAACGCTCGGCGATATCAAGAGTTCCGCGCTGAAGCGTTGGTGCGGCATCAAGGATTTCGGTTCCTTACTCCCCGGACACGGCGGTGTGAGCGATCGATTTGACAGCCTTTCAACGGCTTTGCCCGCCATGCTCCTGTTGGCAATTCTCGCTCAATCGCTCGTGTAATGACACAAGACGGCTTGCTTTCTCTGAAAAGATGTCTGCAGGGCAGCAGTTTGCCCGTTCCGCGCCAGTTGAGCGATCCCGTTCGACCGACGAATAAATTGGCTGTCCTCGGATCGACCGGTTCCATTGGTACGCAGTCGCTTGAAGTTGCGCGCGACGAAGGCTTTGAAGTCGTTTCATTAGCGGCGGGCAGAAATGTCGAGAAACTCGCGGAGCAAATAGCCCTTTTCAAACCGGCTTTCGTCAGCGTTCTTGACGAGGACGTGCGCACGTCTCTTGTCAGGCGACTTGTCGAACTGGACGTGTCGTGTCCCGATATCGGAGTCGGCCGCTCGGGAGTGGTTCGGGCCGCCCGATGGGATGACGCCGACACGGTCGTTGCCGCTATCACCGGTTTTGCCGGGCTTGAACCCGTTCTCGCGGCGGCGGCATCAGGAAAAAAGATCGCTCTCGCGAATAAAGAAGCATTAGTTGTCGCAGGTCACGCCGTTATGCAGCTCGCCTCCGATTCCGGTGCGCTCATTCTCCCTGTCGACAGCGAACATTCAGCGATCTGGCAGTGCCTTATGGCGTCCTTTCCATCCGATTTGCATCACATTATTCTGACGTGTTCCGGCGGTCCGTTTTTCGGTCGGACACGTGATGAGATGGATGACGTTTCAGTCGAGGAAGCCTTGGCCCATCCGACTTGGTCGATGGGGGAGAAGATTACCGTTGATTCCGCCACGCTGATGAACAAGGCGTTCGAGCTGATCGAGGCGTGTCACCTCTACGGACTAGAGCCGGAGAATGTCCGCGTCGTTGTTCACCCGCAGAGCCTTGTACATTCGCTCGTCGCGTTCAAGGACGGCTCATGTCTCGCGCAGGTCGGTTCGCCCGATATGCGCATCCCGATTCGCTATGCCCTGACGTTTCCGTCGCGATCCGATTGTTTTGATCGCACACCGTTTGATTTATTCGACGGTTCAGAGAACAAAACGTGGACGTTCGCGAATGTCGATGAGGAGACATTCCCGTCGCTGCGATTGGCGCGGGAGGTCTGGTGTGACGGCGGCCTGATGCCCCTCGTTTTTAACGCCTCGAATGAGGCGGCTGTCCGTCTTTTCCTCGACGGCGCCATTCAGTTAACACAGATCTTTGACTTTGTAGAGCGTGCGCTTGATGAATTTCGTCACATGTCGTCTATAGAGGCATTATCTTTTGATGATATGATGGACGGGCATCACCGCGTGTTAAGACGTGTACGCACTTACGCTCACACGACACCTTGACTCCGTTAGCATGAGACAGGAGAAAAAATGACAGTTCTCGGAATATTGGCCGGCATTCTTATTTTCGGGCTCATCATCGTCATCCATGAGTTGGGCCACTTTTTAGCGGGTCGATTCTTCAAGTTCAAAATTACGCAGTTTTCAATTTTCATGGGCCCCGTTCTATTTGAACGCGAAAAGAACGGTATCCGGTACAATATCAAGGCGTTTCCCATAGGAGCGTCCGTCAGCTTTGCGGGAAATGTGTCGGAGATCGAAGGAGAGGAAGAGGATCCTGACTTCGATCCTGACGACCCCGATCTTTTCGTTAACAAGCCGCGCTGGCAGCGTGCGATCGTTATCGCGATGGGCCCAATTCTTAATTTCGTGACGGCGTTTCTCGTATTTACCATTATTTTCACCACGCAGGGGGCGATTACGCCCGTGATCGGGCGCGAGGATGCCAACACGCTGATTGAACAATNCGACATTGAAGTCGGAGATCGCATCGTCGCTTTAAACGGAACGCACGTTTATACGACGCTCGATCTCTCAATTGCCGAGATGGTCCGCGAGGCGGATGATCCATGGACGATCACCTACAAAAAGCCGTCGGGTGAGCGTAAGCAGACGACGATCTATCCGGAAAAATCTGCGCCGCGCCCGATGCTCGGCATTTCTTACATTGAAGATAACGGAAGATACATCATTCAGGAAGTCAATCAGTCGGTTGATCACGGCGTCGAAGGTTTCCAGAAAGGTGACGCCGTGATCTCGATCGAAGGCATACCTTTCAGTGAGGGCGAACGCATTACGCAACTTATCGGTGAATCTGAAGGGAAAGAGCTGACGGCCGAGATCGAACGCGGTCGCGTGCCGATGACGATTACGGTCAAGCCGATCATGTTGGAGACGGATATTCCGCTCGGCCTCGTCATGACGCTGTCGAAAAGCGCCAAAGATGTCTTGTCGCAGGGTTTCCACTATCCTATTTCAGTTATTCGATCGACTTTCCGCGCTTTGGGCATGCTCTTTGCCGGAAAAATAGCCGTAAAAGACAGTCTTGCCGGTCCGATCGCCATTGTCTCGATAGCGGCTGAAACAGTCAAACAGGGTAAGACGTTCGGCGAAATCGCCACGGATCTCGCCTCGCTTTTAGGGGTTCTTTCAGTCGCCGTCGGGTTTACGAACCTGTTGCCGATTCCGCCCCTTGACGGCAATCACCTGCTCTTGATCGGTGTTGAGGCGATCCGACGCAAGCCGCTCTCAGAAAAGTTCAAATCGGTCACGGGAATGATCGGGCTGATTTTCATCTTACTGGCAGG
>JGI24708J26588_10003672_pt1 | contig 10962 bp, 6 predicted proteins | sample BioPla1DNA2_FD_26588 | JGI IMG/M metagenome (IMG submission 26588) | reverse complement strand
GAGATCAATGTGCCCATCCTCGGCCATATGGATGTAGCCGGCGCCCTGCATATGTCACCGCATTTCGGCATAAGCTCGCATATCATGCTCGGAAAACTGGCCCGCTTGGCCGGCGCCGATATCATCGTTCACCCCGCGCCCTACGGTAAAGCGACGGTGCTACCCGAGAAATTCACCAAAATTGCCCAGAACTTGGTCTTCCCCCTCTACGGGCTCAAGCCTACCTTTCCCATGCCCTCAGGAGGGATCACCCAGCCCAATATTCCTGAGCTAATCAAGGACTTAGGCCCCGATATCGTGATCGGATCAGGCGGCGGCATCCATGCCCACCCGCAGGGCCCCACGGCGGGAGCGAGGGCTTTCCGNCAGGCCATCGATGCGACCATGGCGGGGATCCCCTTGAAAGAAGCGGCCAAGGAGCACGAAGAGCTNGCTGTCTCGCTGACAGCCTGGAAGGGTACCTTTGANATGATCGGCAAGTAATGAAACTAAAATCAACGGGAAAGGAGAGCGATCATGAGCACAAACAGATATGCCATCTCTGAGTGGCAGGATGCAAACAAGATCCTTGAAAAAATAGACGAACTCCTCAAGCTGCCCGTCCCGAAGATCAGGGAAGAGCGGATGAAGGAGTACGAAGACTTTTTTGCAACGAAGTGTAAAAAATCGCGGGAGATGACCGACAGCGCAAAAAATTATATCCCCGGCGGTGTTCAGCATAACCTGGCTTTCAACTATCCCTTCCCCCTGGCGATGGAGAAAGCGGAGGGCGCCTACCTCTGGGATATCGACGGGAACCGCTATATCGATTTCCTGCAGGCCGGGGGGCCCACCCTGCTGGGCAGCAACTACAAGCCCGTGCGGGAAAAGGTGATCGCACTATTGAACGAATGCGGCCCCGTGACCGGCCTTTTCCATGAGTACGAGCTCAAGCTGGCAGAATTTATCTGCAAGCATATGCCCGCTGTAGAGATGTTCAGGATGCTCGGCAGCGGCACCGAGGCCAATATCGCCGCCATCCGCACCGCCAGAACTTATACAGAGAAGACCAAGATCATCAAGGTCGGTGGAGCCTATCACGGCTGGAGCGATCAGCTCGTTTACGGCCTCCATATCCCGGGAACGGGCGTCTTCGAAGCACACGGTATCCCCGAAGGCTGCCTGGAGCACACCCAGGAGGTCTATCCCAACGATATCGATGCGCTGCGTAAGCTGATGGAAGATAACGAAAAGGACGGCGGCACGGCGGCGGTACTGCTCGAACCGGTGGGTCCCGAAAGCGGTACCAGGCCGATCTACCGGGAATACAACCAGCAGGTCCGCGAGCTTTGTGATGAATTCGGCGCGCTGCTCATCTTCGACGAAGTGGTCACCGGCTTCCGGCTGGGCATGGGCGGCGCCCAAGGCTACTTTGGAATCAAGCCCGACCTCACCGTCTTCGGTAAAATCATTGCCGGCGGCTATCCCGGAGCAGGCGGGATCGGCGGCAGCCGTGAGATCATGTCCTGCCTGGCCGCAGGGGTAGAAGCGACAAAAAAGAGAGCCTACGTGGGCGGCACCCTCTCGGCCAACCCCCTAAGCTGTGTGGCCGGATATTATGCACTTAAGGCAATCGAGGAAACCGACGCCGCCATCATCGCCGGGAAAGCCGGCGACAGGCTTTGCGCAGGGCTGAACCGGCTCATCGAGAAATACAAGCTGCCCTTTGTCGCTTACAACCAGGGCTCGATCTGCCATATCGAAACTACAGGGGTCATGTTCATCGATATAACTAAGGCAGACTTCTTCGAGCAGATCGTCAACCGGAAAAAGGGGCTGGAGTATTTCGGCGCCGCTTACAGCGCTGAGGGGATGATCACTCTCGCCGGCAGCCGCATCTACACCAGCCTGGCCGATACAGATGAGATCATCGATGATGCCCTGGCGAAATTTGAAAGGATCTTCGAGAGCGTGGAAGTCTAGACTAACAGATTAGTGATTGAAAGGTTTTCGGGGCCGTAGCGCCTCGAAAACCTTTTTAATGTTCCCGCTGCGGCAATCAGATCAAAAAGGAGAATGAACTATGAAGTACAAAGCGGTACTGCTGGACCTCGATGGCACCCTGATCAATAATGATCGCAACAGGTTCGGCGATGAATATATCAAGCTGGTCTATCGGAGATTCCCCAAGTCGATCTCCTTCCCCGAGTTTGAAAAAGCGATCTACACTGTTTTCACGGCCATGATCAAAAACGACGGTTCAAGGACGAACGAGCAGCTGTTCAAAGAAACCTTTTTCCCCCTGATCGATCATCCCGCCGACGAAGGTATTGAGATCTTCCACCAGGCCCATAAAGAGGATTTTCCCCGGCTGAAGGACCCTGCAGAAAAGATCCCCGGGGTTGAAAATGTCGTCAAAGAGCTTTTTGCGCGAGGCCTTAAAGTAGTGATCGCCACAAACCCTATCTTCCCGGCGGAGTTAAATTACGAACGTCTCCGGTGGGCCGGTATCGACGGGCTGCCCTACCACCGGATCACTTCATATGAAAACAGCCGTTTTGCCAAACCGAACCTGCTCTATTTTCAGGAAATCCTGGACCATATCGGGGTAGCACCGGAGCAGGCGCTTATGGTGGGCGATGAGCATATGGATATGGTGGCCAGGGATATGGGCATCGATACCTTTTTTGTTAAAAGCGCCGCCTCAGATCTGATAGACTCCACCCCACCCCCCACGTACCGGGGCAGCCTGGGCGATCTCCCGGGGGTGCTGTAGTTCCGGCCCCTGGAGTTCGATAGGTGAGCCCACAAAGATCCCGCCTGGTTTAAAATAGCAGGTATTTGTTGTTACCCGTAGAATAATGCTGTTATATCGAATTGTCAGGGTATCCGACCTTACTAAAGGAGGAAGGCTATGCAAGGTAAAGTGCTGGATTTTGCCTCTATGACCGGTGAGGGAGTCCTGCTGGGTTCAGACGGCAAAAGGTATTATTTTGCTGAACTAGATTGGAAAAGCCAGGGCAAGCCTCAAGGGGGGGCGATGGTTGATTTTATTACCGATGGGGACAGGGCAAAAATGATCTATCTGGTTGCCGCCGGCGCAACAACAAACAAAAAAGATAAGATGGCCGCCGGACTGCTCGCTATTTTCCTGGGGGGCCTGGGAATTCATAAATTTTATCTTGGTTTTACCGGGCCGGGGCTAGTCTATCTACTTACCAATACCATCGGCTGGGCTGTAACCTGGGCGTTAATGGGTATACCAAACATAATCCTGGGGATTATGGCCCTGATCGAAGGAATCATCTACCTGACTCAAACAGATGAAGACTTCGAAAGGAATTATGTAATCAATAAGAAGCAGTGGTTCTAAGCAGGGTCGGCCCCTTAAAGGATAGAATTCGGGGTCTTTTCTCGCAGCTATAATTGGTTTTCGGAACTGCAGGGGCGGCCCGGCGGGCCGCCCCTTTTCTTTTGGGCGATCGCGACCACTTTCTTTAGCAAATCATGATCAGTTAAGCCTTTTCCCGGCCGCTGGCTCCGCTACAAGACGGCGCTGTTCGCCGGTGAGAAGCCATCTTTTTAATATATCGACGGCAGCGAGTAAACCTTCAACCCTTTGAGCGGTAATTTATGGCGGCATACTCCGCCACCCAGCCTGCAAGCAGCTCAATTAGGAGCCGCCGTTCCATAGAAAGATTTCAGACGCCCCTGCCCACTATCGTTATTTTACCGGGCGCCTTCCCCCTTTCGGCTTTCGGTAGTATGAATCATGGCCTTTGCAAAAACTCCCGATCCTGATATATTCATTTCGGCACTGTACACGTTTCAACGATAAAGCGCCATAAAGCGCTCCATGTAATAGGTGAAAAGCTGGTTGTAGTAACCGGTAAAACCGAGTCGCTGGCATGGCCCCCAAAGGGCATCAGCAAAACAGCACAGCAGCCCCCGCCGCAACGCAGGTATCCCGGTACGAATACGACACCTCCGGGGGACCAGCCCATCATGCGAACCCTGGTAGATCAGGCAGGGCGGGCTATTCTCATCCACCAGCATCTCCACATCGAGCCATTCCGGCGAACCGCCGATCTCCNGAAGGCTGTTCACCCTATTGCCGGGGTAAAAGGGGATCACCCCCCGTACNGTCANGGCCGGNCTGACCAGCTCAGGATAGGCGCCGCTACTCAGCGCCAGGGTCAGCGCCGTGGCCAGATGCCCCCCGGCCGAGCCTCCCGAGATGAAGACTGCATCGAGATCGGCACCATAATCGGCGGCGTGCTTCTCGAGGAAGCGGGTAAAGATGCCGAGGTGGCGAATCATATCATCAGCTATAAAGGGCCCGATGACGTGTTCGGGTGCCCCCAGAATACCGGGCCCCTCTCCCAGCAGTGAGCTCAAACCGTATTGCAGATCAAAAACAACGTAGCCCCGCGAAGCAAAATATTTGTTCATCTGCATCATATTGCGCAGGCCCTTGCCGCCGGAGACCCAGCCACCGCCGTGGATGCGGATGAGCACGGCGCTTTTACCGGGCTGCGCCTGTCCTTCAGCCCCCGGGGGCAGGTAAGCGTCGAAATAAAGGCTGACCCCCTCATCGGCTCCCCCGGTGCCCTCGTAATAGAGCACATCTTTAATCACGCTGTAATCGCGAGAAGGGTACCCCAGAAAGTAAGCGGGGAGGGAGAAGCAGATCCCAGTAAAATTCTGCCCCGCTGTTTCCTCGATCCTCTCGCGCCAGTCCTCCCCGAAAGCGACGCTGAAATCTCTTTCAGCCTTCAGCGCAGCAGAAGGCATGGCGCCGAGCGGCAGCAGAAAGACCAGACAGAGCGCGCCGCCGGCGGCGGCAATGATATTGTATGCAAGGCGATTCCGCCTCCCCCGGTACTGCTTCAGCAGCAGTATGACCACGCTGCTGAAGAGCAGCGCCAGAAAGAGCGCCAGCTGCGAGACGAGCAGCTCCAGCGGCTCCCGGCAGACAGAAGAGCTGAACAGAAGAACATAGGCAAGGTAGAAACCCAGTACCAGGAGGATGAAGAGTGCCACCCGGCCCCAAAAACGGCCGGCGTTTTTAGCGGTACGCGCAGGCGGCTGCTGTGCTGCAGGCCCTGCTCCCCGCTCCGCCGGCAAGCTTCTCCTGCTTAAAAGGGCAAGCGCCAGCCCCAGCGCCAGGGTGCCAAAATAGGAGAGGTAGAGCAGCAAGTAAAAGGCAACATTCTCCCCAAAGGCTTCGGAGTAGGCGCTGGAGATCAGAAAACTCCCGGCAAACATCCCCGCAGCGGCGAAAATTACTGCTACCAGGTAAACGGAGCCCAGCAGATCTATTTTCTTTGCCGCAGCGCTCCCCATGCCGGCCCGGCTGTTCAGCCAGACCAGAAAGGCGTTGCCCGCCCAGGTAAGCAGCAGGATTGCACCAAAAACATTGTGAAACGCGGTAAAATCGGTCTTGATCACGAAGATGATACCAAAAACGATCGAGGCTGCATTCAATGGAATCAGGACAGCAGCAGCGGTTACACGGAGCGAAATTCCGCCCCGTTCAACCTTATTTGCAGTTGCCTTCACCTAACACACCCCCATCCAGATTAAATCACACCAACCCGGCCGGTAAATGACCAACACCTATAGGTTCATCAATCTGCCAGATCATTCCTGCCTTGCAGACGCTCTGCGGGGTGACATGCGAATGGTGCCATGGGCGGAATTTTGCGTAGGGCGGAGTTCCATCCACGCTACGTTTACCCCATCGCCCTTTCCGGTGCTGACAAAAGTGAGTCAAAGTGTCTGTCCCCTTGACTCATCACCCTGATTCAAAAATATCCTTCAACGCTATCTCCAGGCCCTCGAATTCAATCGAGTTGATTGTTTCGCCGGCGACAAAGGTGCACATATCCCTGATATCCCGGTCACCGGTAAAGGAATAACGGATCATGATTTTTTGCGCCGGATCGGCAATCCAGTATTCCAGAACGCCGCTTTTCATGTAGAGATTTAATTTAAGCGCCATATCCTTCCCCCTGGTTGACGGGGATAACACCTCGACAATCAAGGTCGGCACACCTTCGTATCTATTATCCCTGCTAACCTTATCCTCGTCACAGATCACCATAAGATCCGGCTGGACCACGTTCGGATTTTCCTCAAACCTGGTAGCAAGGCCAAAGAGCCGNACATCCAGCGGTGCAGTCAACGAACGGCAGGGCCTGTTTTTAAAGTAAGCGTAGAGATGGGCCGAGATCTCGCTTACCACAACCTGGTGATCGAAACCGGGTGAGGNAAGCAGATGGACTTCACCTTCTATCAGCTCGAACCGCTGATCCGTTGATTCTACGAGTTCGATATACTCTGCGTAGCTGATTTTTCGGGGCGATCGGTAGCCCTTTGCTTCTTCATGGATATAGTAAAAGTCGGGTTCGCAGTAGCGAACCAGCTTGGCGACAGTTTTACCGTTTTTAACGACGATGATATCTTCATCTTCTGCCANGGCCAGGTATTTTCCAAAAGCGTTCTGCAGGTCAGTAGTATTCACGCGCACTGAAAACACCCCCCTTATTATCGCCAAGATCATATGGCAGATTAGCTAATTTGTCAATCTAAGGTAGGTAGTTTAATTTCTGGCGGCATCTGGAAAAATAGCCTGGAGACCATCATCCATCCGGTGTAGCAGGAGGCACTTTTAATCACGGCTTTATTTAGGCCATTGATTATAACCTATAGTAATGGCAGTCCCTTTCCTATGTCTTTTATCCTCCATGGCTATGGCGCTGATACTTTATACGGTGATAATAAAAACCCCACAGCCACCGTTTCCCAATTTAAGTATCATTCAAACAAGGATTCTTCGCTATGTTCAGAGCTGCGGATAGGCCCGGCTGGTTTCGATGATGTGCCAGCCTTTTTTTGTCTTGACCAGCAGGAGGTAGAACATCCAGCCCACCCGGCAAAGCTCGCTGATCCTGCGGGGCACGTCGACCGCTGCCGGTTCCTCTGAACCCGCCTGCAGATACAATCTGCCAGGCTCAACCTTCACCACTTCGAAAAGATCTTCTATCTTTTCATCTCCCTCTACCGGTGGGGAGCTATTTACAAAATCATAAAGGGCATCGCTTAGCTCATCAGCATCTGGCAGCTCCCGAGAACCCTGAGTTGCCGTGGCAATCATATCTTCTGCTACATCAGGTTTAATATAGCCCTTACCGGCGAGCCAGCCGGCGAGCCTTTTTAATGCTGTACCCGTAGTTCTCAACTGATCCCTGTCGCAAATAACTTTGCGGACCATGAAATAGCCGAGGAATTCAACAATTATATCCGGTATTTTCGCGGGCCCGAAAAAGCGGCAAAAGGATGCTCTTTCGTCCCCGTCTGTTTCTAGATATCTATCCAGAGCCCTCTTCTCGGTATCATCAAGGTATTGATGGCCGTAACTGTCCAGGCAGGTTTTCAGCAATTCGATTGCCATTTCATATTTATCCAGGGTCTGTTCGCCCAGTCTGGCGGCCTGCTCTGCCAGGAAATCCTGCAATACCTGTAGGATGCAGGGATCGGCTTTACCGGGGTTTACCTTTTCACCAGNGAAGCCAGAAACGATCCGCTGCAACCATTCCAGGGCGCCATCAGCTTCACGCCAGGCGGCGGCGGTTTCAGCAGCGTAGATCACAGCCTCCTCTTTGCTGCCGTGGCTGTAACTATCGGGCTGACGGTANGGCACCTCTTCTTCGCCCAGCAGATAGGCGGGAACATGCTTATTGGCCTGCAGCGCTCTGCGCAGCACCCCGTCAGCATCGCCGATGCCGCTGCAAAAACGGCTCAGCGCCAGGCTGTAGAGCATGAAGCAGCTCTCCTCACCATGATCCCGGAATAGTTTTTCCACCTCTCCGTAGCTGTTTTCATCAAGCAGACGGAAACCCAGCAGGTAGCGGATGCCCTGGTTATCACTGTGATTGAGCCGGAGCATTTTTTGAAAGATCTCCAGGGTTTCTTCACGGTAACCCTGCTCCCAAAGAGTATCAGCAAGTCCGTGTAGGGCCCGCATGTAAGGCCTGCTCTCGATAACACCCCAGAAGTGGCCTTCGTTTCTTTTAAAGAACAGCTCGCCCAGGGAGAGCTCTCCGGCCCGGACGGCGCGCCGGTAAAGAGCAATTTTTTCATCGAAATGTTCGCTCTTAGCTGCCAGCAAGCTGTAGGCATCAGTACAGTAGGGCGAGCAGCGCAGCGCTTTATAGGTTTTTTGCAACATCTGATCTGAATACCGGGCATCGTAGGCGGCGTAGAGAAGCTCATCAGCCTGGTCGAGTTTTTCCCGGGAAAATTCTATACCCTCCAATGGGCAGGCCAGAAAATCTGGAAGGGGCCACTTCGTCTCGATGGAGCTGTCAGCGGCCCCGGGATTATGCAGGGGCAGAGCAGGTTTATCCTTATCCGCAGGCGGAAAAAGCGTTTTGAAACGGGCATAGTCCGGTACCTCCCGGGGCTCCCCCGGAATAAGGCTGCTGCGCCAGATAACGGTCCTGTTTTCGCGGTTGTGACCTTTTAGGATATAGTTGTAAAGAAGGTTTTTGCATCGTTGTATGGTATCGCCAAAATGGAGCGAAGAAAGCCTCAGGACGAAATAGCAGATACTATCTTCCAGGCTCTTGACTGCATGTATCCCTGAGGTGAAGCCGCTGGAGGGGTGAAAAGGCTCCACCCCCAGCTTCTGCAGGCCGTCAAGCAACGCCGGAGAGGAAAGCCGCCTCGGCACCGAAAGCTTCTGCGGCAGCCCCCAGAAGTGAGCCTCTGCTTTATCCTTTTTCCAGGCATAATGCAGAAAATCCAACAAGGGCAGCATCTTTTTAGTCGTTGCAACACCAAATATAAAGTTGCCGCTGAATAGATCGTTCAGGATATAGTAGACTAAGTGCTCCCTTCGGGAGCTGCGATANTTCCCGAGATCCACCTCCATCCGTTTATCCTGGTACTTCAGCACCCCATCCCCTGTAATATAAAGATGGCGGGAAATAGATACCAGCAGCTGATGGGTCTCGTTGGCAAATTGAACATCAGAAACTTTAGCCATAATCGGCTCCCTTTCAGCGTGATATTAATGATGGTTAAATCCTTTGCCTTCCTCCTTATTGATTATATCACTTGCCGGGTAGCTGGGAACCCCTTTACCGCCTTATCAGGCTACCTAAACTAAGCAGTTTCGTGCGGCCTCCGCATCCTACTTCCGGCGGGGCTTTAAAGGTAAAAAGGCTTAGATGTGGAATCTATATTGTAGCACTTAGGGGAGGTGAAGGGCCTTGCCCGAAAACCAACTGCCGGTGATCCCGCTACCACCTAAGATTGCGCGCCAGACAGGCAGTTTTACTGTAACCAGCGACACTGTTATTGCCACAACCCCAGCCCTAAAAAAGATTGCTCTTTTTTTACAGCGCCATTTGCGCGAGGAAAGCGCACTTTCCCTGGAGGTGAAAGAGGGAGTATATGAAAATGCCTTCCGAATCAGGCTCGACCCTGCACTCTCCGCCGCCGGTGACGAGGGCTACCGGCTTGNAGTCGATCAGCGTGGTGCAACGATCTTAGCCAAAACTGAGGCGGGCGCCTTTTATGGCATCCAAACGCTACGCCAGCTGATCCCGCTAAAAGAGAGCGATGGCGGGGATAAAACAGCGGCGATCACCTTCCAGGAAGTAGAAGATCGCCCTCGTTTTCAGTGGCGGGGTTTCATGCTCGATGTGGCCCGTCATTTTTCCGACGTTGCGGCGGTGAAGCAGCTCATCGACGCCCTGGCGCTGCTGAAGATGAATGTGCTCCACCTTCACCTCTGTGACGATCAGGGCTGGCGCATGGAGATCGAGCGCTATCCCCGCCTCGTTACGGTGGGCTCCAGCAGGCCGGAGACACAGATCGGCGGCGTCTTGGGTAGAAAAAAGGATGGTATCCCCCACAGCGGTTACTTTACCCAGGAGGAGCTCCGCGAGATCATCGCCTACGCCGGCGCGCGCTTCATTACCGTAGTCCCGGAGATCGAGATGCCCGGGCACTGCCGGGCGGCGCTGGCTGCCTACCCCCAGCTGGGCTGCACCGGCGGGCCCTACAGCGTATCCACAACCGCCGGTATCAAAAAAGATATCTACTGCGCCGGTAAAGAAGAGGTCTTCTCTTTTCTGCAGGGGGTTCTGGATGAAGTGATCGCGCTTTTCCCCTCACCCTGGATCCATATCGGCGGCGATGAGGCGCCGAAAAACCGCTGGAGGGCCTGCCCCCGCTGTCAGGAGCGGATTGCCGCTGAGGGCTTGCGCGATGAAAAAGAACTGCAGGCTTACTTTGTCAACCGTATGGTGCGCTATATTGAGGAAAAGGGCCGCAGTGTTATCGGCTGGAACGAGATCCTGTCAAAAGATCTCTCTCCATCGGTAACGGTCCAGCACTGGTTGGGAGGCAAAAAAGAAGTGCGCCGCCACCTGCGCAAGGGCGGTCCCGTCATCGGTTCCTATTTTTTCTATTCCTACCTCGACTACAATCACGGCTTTCTTCCGCTCTCGAAGGTTTATGCCTACAATCCGTTCCCCCGTGGGCTTGAACCCCGTTACCGGAAAAACCTGATCGGCATTGAAACACCCCTTTGGACCGAAACCGCTTCTACGCTTGAGCGCCGGCACGCCTTTATTTTTCCCCGGCTCGTTGCCGCCGCTGAGAACAGCTGGACCGCACCCGGCCCACACCGCCATTTCCGGGGCTTTCTCGCCAGGCTGCCGCTGCTGCTGAGGCGTCTTCGCCGACTGGGCATCGCCCATACCGGGATACGGGCGGCGCAGCCGGCCCCGTTAAAACGGCTGTTCATGTGGGCAAAAATGCCCCGGCAGTCCGGCATCATGCCCGAAAGGGTGGAAAAGGGCGATCCTCCCCCTAGTTTGCAGGTTTTTTTGCAGTACCAGCAGCAAGCTGCCAGAGGAGCGTCGTATGGAGGAGCCGTCCCAGCATCCCCCATTGACGGGGCTCCTC
>JGI24708J26588_10003668_pt1 | contig 10972 bp, 6 predicted proteins | sample BioPla1DNA2_FD_26588 | JGI IMG/M metagenome (IMG submission 26588) | reverse complement strand
TTCTCCTTATTGCCCGTAATATGTGGAAGGTAAGTCCATTCACGAGTTTTGAGGTCAATAAGATAAGGAACGGCTACTCCACTTGTCCAACCGGTCGTATAATATTCTCTTCTCACCGACTCCCTTCCTGAGGTAATAAGCATATAGTTTCCGGCTTGTCCCGATCTTTTGGGATGATCGCCATATCCCAATATAATCCCCTCTATAGGCTCCACAATAGGTGATTTGCCTTTTTCCCAGGATATAAAGCAGGGGGTTTGTACGCCTTGTCCCACACCACCATCCCGGTTTGCTCCGATAGTACCGATGAAGGTCATCACTTTTGGGTCGTCATCATCATCTTTTCCGCCACCCGTACCGAAAAAGAACTCGCAGGAAACAGATACTGCCATGACTAAAAAAAATGCCATAAGCGGTTGCAGAATTTTTTTAACTGACTTCTTCATTTTTCTTAATATTTTAGTTGTTCTATTTGCAAACTATTACAGCCCACAACATCAACCCCTTTGAAGGTATTAATGCCATAGGCTAACTGTATGCTCTTTTGAGTGCTTTGCACATTAATATTTGTGTAATGATTCAAACTTATTGATTTTTTTTAAGATAAAAAAATAAAAAGGGAGCAACCGTATTTACGATTGCTCCCTAAAAATCTATCTGATCACTATCCGGCAGATGGGACTACATCATACCCATTCCCGGGGCACCGCCGCCCATCGGCATCGGAGGAACTTCCTCCTTGATGTCGGCAAGTGCACACTCGGTAGTGAGCAACATTCCTGCGACGGAAGCTGCATTCTCAAGAGCTATGCGCATCACCTTGGTGGGATCGATTACGCCTGTACTGAAGAAGTTCTCGAAAGTATCGGTATGAGCGTTATAGCCATAATCACCCTTACCCTCCTTAACCTTCTGTACAATCACGCTACCCTCTTTACCTGCATTTTCACAAATCATCCTGATAGGCTCTTCAATGGCGCGTGCGATGATATTGATACCTGTGGTCTCATCATCGTTCTCACCCTTGAGTCCCTTCAATGCGGCTGTAGCGCGAATAAAGGCCACACCGCCTCCGGGGATGATACCCTCTTCAACAGCAGCACGGGTTGCATTGAGCGCATCCTCAACCCTATCTTTCTTCTCCTTCATCTCAACTTCGGTAGCTGCACCTACATAGAGTACCGCTACTCCGCCGGCAAGCTTACCCAGACGCTCCTGGAGCTTTTCACGATCATAGTCGGATGTAGTAGTTTCGATCTGCTTGCGTATCTGATTTGCGCGGTCGTCAATTTTCTCCTTATTTCCGGCACCATTTACAATTGTGGTGTTCTCCTTATCTATTACAACCTTCTCTGCCTTTCCAAGCATATCCAGGGTTGCATTCTCAAGAGTATAACCTCTCTCTTCGGAGATTACGGTACCTCCGGTAAGGACGGCGATATCCTGAAGCATCTCCTTGCGACGGTCACCGAAGCCCGGTGCCTTCACGGCAGCAATCTTGATAGTGCCACGGAGTCTGTTGACCACGAGAGTAGTGAGTGCTTCACCCTCCACATCCTCTGCAATGATAAGCAGGGACTTGCCATCTCTTGCAATAGGCTCGAGTACGGGAAGGAGGTCCTTCATAGTGGAAATCTTCTTATCTGTTATAAGGATATAGGGATTTTCAAGTACCGCCTCCATCTTATCGGGGTTTGTCATGAAATATGCTGAGATATAGCCCCTGTCAAATTGCATTCCCTCTACCAGTTTTACCTCGGTAGTGGTACCCTTTGCCTCTTCTACGGTGATTACACCATCTTTCTTAACCTTGGACATTGCATCTGCGATAAGTTTACCGATAGCATTGTCATTATTGGCGGAAATAGTGCCGACCTGCTCGATCTTCGAGTAGTCGTCACCTACAGGGGAGGTTTGAGACTTCAGGCTCTCCACAACAACGGCAACTGCCTTATCAATACCACGCTTGAGGTCCATGGGATTTGCGCCTGCGGTAACGTTCTTAAGTCCTACATTGATAATAGACTGTGCAAGGACTGTAGCGGTAGTGGTGCCGTCACCTGCCTGATCGTTGGTCTGTGATGCTACCTCTTTAACCATCTGTGCGCCCATATTGGCGAATCTGTCCTCGAGTTCAATTTCTCTTGCTACGGTAACTCCATCTTTAGTTACTTGAGGAGCACCATATTTTTTGTCAATAACTACATTGCGGCCTTTTGGTCCGAGAGTGACCTTAACTGCGTTGGCCAGAGCGTCTGCACCCTCTTTAATCAGGTTGCGCGCTTCTATATCAAATTTAATTTCTTTTGCCATAATATTTTTTTAACTATTTGAGTACTGCAACTACGTCTGACTGACGCATAATAAGATAATCTTTGCCGTCAACACTGATTTCGGTTCCGGCATATTTGCCGTATAATACGGTATCGCCTGCGGCGAGCTCCATGGGTTCATCTTTCTTGCCGTTACCTACGGCTACTACAATACCCTGCTGGGGCTTTTCTTTTGCGGTGTCCGGAATGAACAATCCGCCTGCGGTCTTGGTTTCCGCCTCTTTAGGTTCAATCAGAACTCTGTCTGCCAATGGTTTAATCTTCATAATATGAAATGTTTAAATTTTTAATAATCTTTATGGTATAGTTTTGGCAAAATAAATGCCATAAGCATATTTCTGCCAATTTGTCACACTATTTATTTACATTTGCAAAAATATTGATCCATGATGACAAAAAAATCACTAATATCTCTTTTTCTGGCATCAGTATTGGCACTTACTGCCTGCAAAGAGAGTGCTGACTTACCTGCCAGGCCATTTCCAACCCCTCAGGTGCCCGCAATGCTCGGAAGCAATTTACAGCAAGCATTCCAATATATCTCCCTTCACTTCTGGGACAAACTTTATGCTCCCGGGGTTGAATACTCCAGAGATAGCTCACTGGTAATGGGAGTCACACCCGATGATTTTGAAGAGGCCTTTGCTACTTATCTTACGGCGCTGGACAATGTGACCCTGCCGGTAATGAACGATGCCCAGGACACCATGCTTGTCCGCGCAGCCAGACACCAACTCTCCCATCCGGAGAGCAATATTTGGAAAACCATTACCGACCTTTCTGAAAAATATCTCTACGATCCCAATTCACCCTACAGAAATGAGGAAATGTTTCTTCCGGTACTTGCTCACCTTAAGGAATCTCCTTTTACCACTGATGAGGAGAAAATTCACTATGGCCACCTACATCGTCTTTGCTCTTACAACCGCATCGGCACCACGGCGGCAGACTTCAAATATACCCTTAAGAATGGCCGCACAGGCACTTTGCACCAGGTAAAGGCCGAGTATCTGCTGCTATTTTTCAGCAATCCCGAGTGTCAAAACTGTCAGGAGATAATTGATGCACTTGCCAATTTGCCTGAAATAACTCAACTGATCGACCAGAAGAGGCTGGTCGTGCTAAATATCTATCCCGATGCCGATCTGAGCGAATGGTACGGCTACCTGCCGAACTATCCTGAGAACTGGATAAACGGATATGATCAGGATCTTATACTCAATATGCAGACCATTTACAATATTCGGGCAATACCGTCGCTCTATCTGCTTGACAATGAAAAAAGAGTCATTTTCAAGGATGCGCCACCTGAGAAAATCATATCCTGGCTAACCAGAGCTGCGGGTTGATGCCGGTTTTTCAGGTATTTATTGCAAAATTGCTACCTTTGTGCCCTATTTTATGAAAACCACATCTCCCGCAGGCCGTTTTGCCCTAATAACATTACTTTTTACAGCACTTTTGTTATCACAAAATCGTGCTGCGGCACAATATTTTACGCTCGGCAATGACCCCTCACATGCAAAATGGTCCTTCATACAAGGAGATACATATAAAGTAATATATCCTCAACAGACAGATTCCCTGGCCAGAAGATATCTCTATCTTTTCGAGAAACACCAACGCACAAACCTTACCGGACTTAAGATGGAATCACCCAGGGTGCCTTTAATCCTCCACCCTTACACTACAACAAGCAATGCAACTGTTGTATGGGCCCCAAAACGAATAGAAATTTTTACCTCCCCACCGGCGACGGGAGGATATGCACAAAATTGGGAAATACAACTTGCTCTTCACGAAGGAAGGCACCTCGGACAGATGCAGCACTACACAAAAGGTGTTTTCAGTTTTTTCCATCTGCTCCTCGGAGAGCAGTCAATCGCTCTGGGTGTAGGTTTTTACCCCTCTGTATGGCTGCTTGAAGGCGATGCCGTTCTCAATGAAACCGACTTTTCCAGTGCAGGACGAGGCCGTGACGGAGAGTTTTTAATGTATTATAGGACAGCTTTCCTGCAAGGGGATATCCGTTCCTATGATCACTGGAGATATGGTTCGTACCGCCATTATGCTCCCAATAAATATGCCTTCGGTTATATGCTGGCAAGTATGATGAGATATACCTCCGGCAATTATTATGCTACCGGTGACGCAATGTCGGTCCAGGTCAAAAGGTGGTGGGATTTCTTTGGCGTATGGAATACCAGTTTTATCAGGGCCACGGGGCGTACTCCGAGAAAACATTGGCGTTTTCTCACCTCACACATGAGCGAAGTATGGGAAAAAGATTATCTCAGCAGAGGCCCATACCACATAGCAGAACCGGCACTTGCCAAAGAGCCTCGCATATACACCGGTTATACCGACATTCTCCCGACTGAAAATGGCATTATTGCCACCAAAAGCGGATACCACGACTCCAGAACACTTGTACATATAGACTTTTTCGGCAAAGAAAGGATTATAAGACCCTTTGCGGCCACCACCAGCAATATCATTTCCGACGGGGAGAACACTCTTATCTGGGCTGAAACGGTACCGGACGCTCGCTGGGAACTGCAAAACTTCTCCATAATACGCAGCTACGACCTTACCAGCGGAAAAATAAGGAACATTACCTCCAAAACCAAATACTTCAACCCTGCACTTTCGGCTGACAAACAATCTCTCTTTGCTGTAGAATATCCCATTGAGGGCGGCTCCCGCCTGGTACAGTTGGACAAACGAAAGGGAGATGTAAAGAAAATCATCCCTGCACCACACGGAGGACAAATTACGCAAGTAGCACCGATTGGAGACTTGCTCTACGCGCTGATTATAACAGAATCGGGAATGGGACTCTACAAGACGGACCTCTCAATAGGCGACGGAGTCTGGCACAACGAAATCCCCGACCAACACAAATATATTCAGGACCTCTCTTCCACAGGCGGGCATCTCTACTTTACATCCGATCTGGATGGTCTTGTCAACAGCTATCTCTACAACCCCGACCTCAAACTGCTCCGCAAACTTACCAATTCGCGCTTTGGGGCCAGATATCCTCATATCGACACCCAATCCGGACGACTTTACTGGGCCGATTTCGGACTCAAAGGCTACCAGCCCGTATCAGCTCCGCTGGACTCGCTGGACTGGAGAGTCGCAGATTTTGAAAAACCCTTTGTAAACGATATTGCCGAGCATCTTTCGCGTCAAGCAAAGCTCCATACCACACCTCTGTCGGCAGAAGAAGATGCGGCTCTCAAGGCAAGGATAGATTCCATCCCCGCACAAGAGTATAAAAAAGCATCTCATCTTATGAGAATTCACTCCTGGGCTCCTTTCTACGCCAACATCAATAGGATTATGACTATGAGTTACGAGCACTTCTATCAGCTGGTATCGGCAGGAGCAACACTCATTTCTCAAAACAACCTCAGTACTGCCACAATGCAGCTCGGATATTCATACCACAAAGGATTCCACTCGGGACACCTCAACTTCAATTACTCGGGATTCTATCCGGTATTTGAGGTGGCGATAGACTACAACGACAGGCATCGCACCAACACCGTTATTGAGGAGATGCACCATTACCGGACTCTTCAACCGGGCGACACCAAAGCCATACCCGGGGAGGTCTATCCGATAAGATACACCATTGACACTACCGACATACCCTCCTGGGATGTATCTCTAAGGACTTATATTCCTCTAAACCTCAGCAAATCGGGGTGGATCAGCGGCCTGATACCTCATTTCAGGTTTGATTTCAGTAACGACAAATATGCCCTTTATGGATTTAAAGGGGTTTATCGCCGCAGCATTACCTACGGACTACGCTACTATCGAATGCTCCCCAACCCAAAAAGCCGTCTTTTTCCAAAATGGGGTATTGGGATGCAGCTCAGTGGATCATTTTCCCGCGGGCCCCATAACTCCTCCGGANATCTCATATATGTCAACACCTATGGTTATATCCCGGGGGTTTTGAGTGGTCAGGGCCTGAAACTCTCTGCTGCATACCAAAAGCAATTTACCAAAAGGGTCTTCGGATACCTTCCAAACCTCGCTTCAATGCCAAGGGGATTCAACAGCATCGTTCTGATGGACTATGTCAAATTTACCGCCGATTATGCCATCCCAATCTATCTCGGCGACGTCACCTGGCCCTGGCTTTACTTTCTCAAACGCCTGCAGGTAATTCCCTTCGGCGATTTTGCCATAAATAGTGCGGCCTGGCATCCTCAGAATGGTATTCTAAAGCCGGTTGACCATAAATATCTCTACTCCTATGGAGTAGATGTGCTGGTCAATGCCCATCTCCTACGTATCGGCAGTGAACTTTCGTTTGGATTTCGCTATGCGAGAACGAGCCTTGGTGACGATTATTGGAATGTACTCTTCAGTACCGATCTGTTTTAAAACTAACTCTCAATGAATAATAGCAGCACACTCAAATTACACTGGTTTGACTGGTTCCTCATATTGGGAGTCACGATCACAAGCATCATCACATCTGCTTTTGCGGAGCGATTCGACTGGCTGGGACTCATAATCAACATCACAGGCATAATCAATCTGGTGCTTTGTGCCAAAGGCAATCTGATAAACTACTTTTTCGGCATCATCTATAATGCACTCTATATCTATGTGGCCTTTTCCACAAAGCTCTATGCCGACTCGGCAATTTACCTACTCTATTATCTGCCGATGCAATTTGTCGGATGGGCAAACTGGAAGAAAAACCAGAGCAAAGAGAGCGGGGCAGTAATCACCAGGCGACTCACTGCTAAGGGTGCTGCCGTGCTTATTGCAATAGCCGCAGTTCTTATACCATTATTTGCCCGGATACTCTCATTGCCGGCCATTGGAGATGCCCAACCGTGGGCAGATTCCGCAACTACCGTGGCCTCGATCATAGCGATGTATATGATGGTCAAGGCCTATGTGGAGCAATGGTATATCTGGCTGGTACTTGATGTGATTCAGAGCATTAAATGGCTTGTAGAGACCATTCGAGGAGGAGAACATGCCGCAATGATGCTGATAATGTTTCTCTTTTTTACGGCAAATGCCATCTATGGCCTCATTCAGTGGAATCGTCTTGAGAAGAGTGAAAGTAGTCGGAAATGACTTTCGCCAAATGAGGTCCCACACACTCCCTGAGTTCTTCAAAGGAAGCCTGACGGATACGTGCCACGCTTCTGAATTGTTTGAGAAGTTTACCCTGTGTCACCTCTCCCACCCCTTTTATCTGTGAAAGCTCGCTGTGGATCTGACGTTTGCTGCGTTTACCCCTGTGATGAGCCAGACTAAATCTGTGTGCCTCATCACGAAGCTGCATCAGCAGCCGCAGGGAGGTGGAGTTTTTATCCAGCCATAGCGGTGTAGGATCTCCGGGGATTATAAGCTCCTCGAGCCTCTCTGCAAGACCCACCAGTGTCAATTGATCAGCGATACCGAGCTCTTCCAAAGCCTCGTGCGCAAAATTGACCTGCCCCCGCCCTCCATCGATGATTACCAGCTGCGGCAGAGATTCTCCTTCAGCAATCATACGTGAGTAGCGACGATTGACCACCTCTTTCATCGATGCATAATCATTGGCTCCAACCACACTTTTGATGTTAAAATGACGGTACTCCTTTTTGCTGGGAATACCATCCCTGAATACTACGCATGCCGCAACGGGATCGGTACCCTGGATATTGGAGTTGTCAAAGCATTCGATGTGATGGGGGGGATTTTCCATCCCAAGATCTTTTTGAAGATTTGCAATAATACGTTCGCGGTGTTCCTCGGGGCGGAGAGCCTCCTCCTGCTTAAGACGGTTGATCTTCATCTGAGCTGCATTCTTGCGACTGAGCTCAAGTAGTGCCTTTTTGTCGCCCCTGACGGGAATATGGAGATTTTTGCCCTCAAACTCCTGGTCTGGAAGGAAAGGTACCAGCACCTCTTGGGAAAGTTCCCCGAATCTGGAAATGATTTCTGCAATGATTTCACTCAGAATCTCCTCCCTGCTCTGTTCGATGCGCACCTTGAGTTCCATATTGAAGGAGTGGACAATGGCACCCTGACGGACTCGTATGAAATTGGAAAAAACATCATTTCCCTCTTCGACAAATGAGAATGCATCTATATCCTTGCCCCCGAAGCCAACTACGACCGATTTGCTGTAATAGTTGTCGAGAAGTTCAAGTTTTTCCTTATACTCCTGCGCCTTCTCAAATTCCAGACGCCTCGAATGATGATTCATTTTCTCTTTAAATTCCCGCTTGAGAGCGGAAAAATCACCCTTGAGTAGGGAGGTAATGCCATCAATTTGACGGTTGTACTCCTCCTCTTTCATCAATCCCACACAAGGTGCAGCACACTTTCCAATGTGATGGTTGAGACAGGGACGATATTTACCTGCAGAGATTTTTTCGGGGGTAAGTGAAAGTTTGCAGTCGCGCAATTTATAGAGACCGGAAATCAATGTTATCAATTGCTTTGCATGATAAGCCGAGCTGTAGGGTCCAAAATAGAGGGATCCATCCTTGATATATCTTCTGGTAGTAATTATTCTCGGAAAGGGTTCGTTGCGGATAGAGATCCAGGGATAGGTTTTTCCATCTTTAAGGAGAATGTTATATCTGGGCTGAAACTCCTTTATAAGTGAATTTTCGAGCAGAAGCGCATCCTGCTCGCTTCCCACTACGGTATACTCCAGATCTGCGATTTTGGAGACCATTACACGTGTCTTGCGATTGAGAGATTCAGGCGGTCCGAAGTATTGAGAAACTCTTTTCTTCAGATTCTTTGCTTTGCCCACATATATGATTGTTCCTTCGGAATCGAGGTACCTGTAAACGCCGGGGTTTTGCGGAAGATATTCTATTTTATCCCTTACTTCCATTTTTTAAGTGAGATTTGAGCAAAATATGTATATTTGTGGCAAACTTAAGCTAAACGCCAGCCAATGGAGAGAACAAAAGTAATCAATAAATCGGACATAATGAAAGCCATCAAAATGAGGGGTCCGATCGGTTGGATTGTGGCTACGCTGGCTATGTCCGTTCTGGGATTTAATAAGGTCAATCGCAGCTTTTATCGCTGCAGACACCTCTCCGGCCCGGATTTCTCTGAAGCCATACTTAAAGATATCGGCATCTCCTGTGATGTAAATACTCCACAACTGGAGTATCTGCCCCTTGAAGGGCCATTCATAACTATATCCAATCATCATTTTGGCGGAGCCGACGGGCTGATGCTCAGCTCAATCGTAGGTGCCATCCGCCCAGACCTGAAGATTCTCACCAACTTTCTCCTCTCGATGATTCCCACGCTGGAAGAGAGTTTTCTGCCGGTTAATCCCTTTTCCGACTCTGCCAGCAAGCGCAAGAGCATAGCGGGCATCAGGATGGCAAAGGAACATCTTGAAAATGGAGGCTGCCTTGGTCTATTTCCTGCAGGTGAGGTCGCTACTATCCAAAAAGGAGATAATCGCACTTCGCTCAAAGGTGGCAGAGTAGTGGAAGATATCCCCTGGCCTTCAAATATGATTAAACTCATAAAGAACGCCAATGTACCGGTAGTCCCAATCTACTTTGAAGGCGAAAACAGCCGCTGGTTCCACTTTTTGGGAAGAATACACCCTATGCTTAGAACTCTCTCCCTTGCCAACCAGCTCTTTAAAAAGCGCGGTAAGACTATTCCCATGCGCATAGGTTGGCCTATTTTCCCTTCGGAAATAGCCGACTTTGACAATATTGATGACCTGGGACGCCACCTCCGCAGCAGAGTTTACGCACTACAGGCAGACTTCGCCGATCCCAACAAGGAGAACAAAATGGAGCATGTCTCCCCGATCGCCCTTCCCAGAGACCGCAAAGCGATAGTTAAGGAATTGTCCAGGATTAAGGATAAGAAACTCTATCAGACAGCCCAATACCAGTGCTTCCTGGCAGACTACGAAGATATCCCAAATTTGATACATGAGATCGGCCGCAGACGTGAAGAGGCCTTCCGTGCCAGCGGAGAGGGCACCAATACAGCTCTTGATATTGATTGTTTTGACCCATACTTCAAACATCTGATCTTATGGGATTCCTCAAAGAAAAAGCTTGCCGGTGCCTATCGGCTCGGCATAGGGGAGGAGATCTTTGAAAAGCATGGCGGTATCAGCGGATTCTATTCATCCAGCCTATTCACCTATAGTGAGGAGTTCGAGCCCATTCTGCGTAAAACTATAGAGTTGGGCAGAAGCTTTGTCTCTGTACAGTACCAGAGGGAGGCGCTACCGCTGATGTTGCTTATTAAGGGATTGATGCACTCCCTGATGCTCTATCCCGATACGGAGTATTTCATTGGTCCGGTGAGCATATCCAACTCATACCCCAGATTTTTCCAGAGCCTGATGTTCTACTATCTCAACGAAAATTATAGTTGCAATATCGGACGTGGACTGGTTTCACCCCGCAGGCCTTTCGTTCCTAACTATCTCAAGACCGACCCTGAATATCTGCTGATGGGGAAAATGGTCACTCTGGAAAAGTTTGACAAATATCTGATGCGCCTTTCCGACAACAGATACCGTATGCCGACTCTGCTCAAGAAATATCTCAAAATCAATTCACGGATCATCTGTTTCAATGTCGATCCGCTCTTCAACTACT
>JGI24708J26588_10003667_pt1 | contig 10973 bp, 10 predicted proteins | sample BioPla1DNA2_FD_26588 | JGI IMG/M metagenome (IMG submission 26588) | reverse complement strand
CAGGACTGATCCGCGGGTACATAAGATAAAGGAAGACCTGGAGTTAATAATTAGCAAAATACCGAAGATTGGACATACTGTCTCCAGAAGTGTTGAGAGGGTAAAGGATGGTTTTAAATATATTTTTCTGTCCGGTATCCTCTTTGAGGAGATGGGTTTCACCTATATAGGCCCCATAGACGGCCATGATATCAATGAGCTGGTCACTAATTTTAAGAATGCAGATTTAATAGAAGGACCTGTATTGATCCATGTAACTACAGTAAAGGGTAAAGGCTATATTCCGGCGGAAAAACAGCCGGCCAAATTTCACGGGGTCAGCCCCTTTATATTAGGTAATGGCCTGAGTAAAAGGGAAGAGAAAAGACCCAGCTTCAGCCAGGTTTTCGGAGAAACAATGGTGAAGATGGCCGGCCAGGATGAGGATCTGCTGGGAATTACAGCAGCAATGCCGGAGGGTACAGGCCTGGATCTTTTGAGGGAGGCCTTCCCGGAAAGGTTTATCGATGTAGGTATAGCTGAACAACATGCAGTGACCCTGGCCAGCGGCCTGGCTAAAGGAGGGAAAAGGCCTGTAGTGGCCATTTATTCAACCTTTTTACAGAGGGCCTATGACCAGATCATCCATGATGTCTGTATACCGGAATTGCCGGTTACTTTTGCCATCGATAGGGCCGGTCTTGTCGGTGGGGATGGTGAGACACATCAGGGAGTTTTTGATATTTCTTTCCTGCGGGTTGTTCCCAATATAATCATCATGGCTCCCAGGGATGAAAACCTGTTACAGCATATGTTATATACTGCTGTTTATTCAGGTAAACCTGCCGTAGTCCGCTATCCCAGGGGAGAAATCCTGGATATAGGTATGGATGAGGAATTGAAGGAATTGGAGATAGGAAAGGCNGAGTTATTAAAGGAAGGGAAAGATATACTGATTATTGCCGTTGGTTCCATGGTGTATCCGGCCCTGGAGGCAGCAGAATTGCTGGAAAAAGAGGGGGTCAAGGCAGGAGTAATAGATCCCCGGTTTATCAAACCCCTTGATGAAGGATTCCTCCTGGAAGAGATAAGTAAATACAGGAAAGTACTTATAGTAGAAGAACAGGTATTGGCCGGTGGATTTGGCAGTTCAATACTGGAACTGGTAAATGAGCTTGAATTAAAGGATGTTAGAATCAAGAGGATAGGTTTGCCGGATCATTTTATTGAACAGGGCTCCCAAACCGGATAGGTTTGCCGGATCATTTTATTGAACAGGGTTCTCAATCCTTGCTCCGGGATCTGTATAACCTGAATACCAGGGGAATAAAGGCTGCTGCAAAGGAATTGCTGGGCAATAATACTGGAGATGACCTGGAGGTATTTTATGGCAGTTAAGAAACGTCTGGATATATTACTGGTTGAGCAGGGTTTTTTTGAAAGCAGGAGTAAAGCCAGGGGGGCTATCATGGCCGGACAGGTTCTGGTAGACGGCCAGATGGTGGATAAGGCCGGTACCCTGATCAAGGAAGGAACCAGGATAGAACTGAAGGGTGAAAATCTGCCCTATGTGAGCAGAGGGGGCCTGAAGCTGGAAAAAGCCCTGGAGGTCTTTTCGGTAGATCCGGCAGGCAAAGAAGCCATGGATATCGGGGCTTCAACCGGTGGTTTTACTGATTGTCTTCTCCAGAAAGGTGCAAAAAAAGTCTATGCCATAGATGTAGGTTATGGACAACTGGACTGGAGATTACGCCAGGATGAGAGGGTAGTGGTATTGGAGAGGACTAATTTCCGTTATCTGACTCCGGAAAAGCTGCCTGTCAAGGCAGATTTGATAGTTACAGATGTTTCCTTTATCTCCCTTCGGTTGATTATCCCTCCAGCCCTGGAATTCCTGACTGAGCAGGGGGATATAATAGCCTTAATTAAGCCACAGTTTGAAGCAGGACCGGAAAGGGTAGGTAAAAACGGAATAGTCAGAGATAAAGGGGCCCACGAAGATGTACTCAGGGAGATGCTGGATTTCTTCCTGGACAAGGGTCTTTATATAAAGGGGCTGGACTATTCTCCTATCACCGGTGCCAGCAGTGGCAACATAGAGTTTCTGGTGCATCTATCAAATTATAATGGGGATGAGAGGGATAGACAGTTCTGGTACCAGAGAATAACAGAAATCGTTGCAGAGGCTCATGATGCTTTGGAAGGGGGATGATTTTAATTTCTGTACTCGGTATAATTTTGAATAATCAGAAAAAGGATGCTTATCCTGTACTGGAGAAGGTGACAGATTATCTGGATAAAAAGGGAGTCCGATATTATATTGAGGAGAGTATTGAGCCGGGTAGTGCTTTAATCAGTACAGATTATGCTGATTTAAAGGAAAAGGCTGACTATATAATTATTATCGGTGGTGATGGAACCTTTTTGCATACTGCCCGCTATTTTTTTGGTACAGGTATCCCCTTGCTTGGCATAAATATAGGACATCTGGGGTTTTTGACAGAAATTGAGACCGGAGAGATTGAATCCTCTCTGGAACAGTTGTTGGCCGGGAATTATACCATAGAGAAGAGACTTGTACTGGAGGCGAGGATAATAAATGACGACCAGTTGGTCTATCAACAGCAGGCTTTGAATGATTTTGTCATCCACCGTGGTTCCAGTTCAAGGATGGTTCCTATCGAGATGTATATCAATGATGAAATAGTCAGTACCTATCGGGCAGACGGCCTGATAGTTTCTACACCAACCGGTTCAACGGCTTATTCTTTATCTGCAGGAGGGCCTATTATTAATCCTCAAATCAGGGCAATCATAGTGACACCAATCTGCCCTCATAGTTTATTTATTAAACCAATGGTAATTTCTGATCAGGAACGGATAATGATTAAGGTCAGAGGAGAGCAGGGTATAAGTTTTGCTGCAGATGGAGCCTCAGACTATAAGATTGACTCCAATGATCAGATTTTTATTGAAGCAGCAAAGGAAGACCTATCGATCATTAAATTGCCTGATAGAACTTTTTATTCAATTTTACATAAAAAATTGAAGGTTGGATTCCTCTGATAATTGAAAGGAGTTAAGTTTCCAATGAGAAGTAAAAGACATTTAATGATTATGGAGTTAATTAAAAACCATGATATCAGCACCCAGGAAGAGCTGGTAGACAGGTTGCTGGAAAATGGAATTGAAGTCACCCAGGCTACTATATCCAGGGATATCAAGAAACTGGGACTGGTCAAGGTTCCAGACGGCTATGGTGGTTATAAATATTCCTTACCTGTGGAAAGGAAGCAGACCGATGTCTTTAATTGGATGAAGAGGATGTTCCGGGACTTTGTAGTGGGCATGGATTATAGTGAGAATATAATCGTCGTCAGTACCCTGCCTGGCACTGCTGATGGTGTTGGTTCGGCTATTGATAACGTGGGATGGGAAGAGATTATCGGTACTGTAGCCGGTGATGATACTGTATTCATTGTAGTAAAACCCAGGGAGGAGACAGAGAAGATTTATCGTAAACTAGAGGAATTCTGGAGTTAAGGGAGTGTTTTTAACAGGATGTTAGTGGATTTCCGGGTAAAAAACTTTGCCTTAATTGATGAATTAGAGATTAATTTTGCAGCAGGCCTGAATGTTTTGACAGGGGAAACTGGAGCAGGTAAGTCAATCATTATCGGGGCTCTGGATATTTTATTAGGAGCCCGGGCCTCTACTGATCTAATCCGTAAGGGGAAGGAAAGTGCCTATATCGAGGCGGCCTTTGAACCCGAACGACTTGAGCAGATTAATGAATATCTGGAGGAAGCAGGTATAGAGACTGATCCGGACCTCCTTATTCTTTCCAGAGAGATCAGGCAGAATGGGAATAACCGCAACAGGATAAACGGCCAGCTGGTTACGGCCAGCATGATTAAAGGGGTCAGCAAGTATCTGGTGGATATTCATGGCCAGCATGAACACCAGCGTTTGCTGGACAGCAGTTCACAACTGAACCTGCTGGATGAATTCATTGGCCAGGAGAAAGAGGAACTGCTTCTTAGAATTAAAGACCTCTATCAGGAACAGAATAAAATAGAGGAAGAACTGGCTGCTCTGGATATAGATGAAGGAGAAAAAGCCAGGGAGACGGATCTTCTGAAATATCAAATCCAGGAGATTCAGGATGCAGCTCTTAAGGATAACGAGCTGGAGGAGCTGGAGCAGGACCTGAAAATATTGACTAATCTGGAAGAGATTAATGCTGTTGTAGCCAGTATGTATAAAAGTATACAGGGTGATGATTACAGTAATATAGAAGGGATAATGAGCCAGATCGTTTCCTTCCTTAAAGATCTGGAGGATTTGAAAGAACTGGATGGTGAACTGGCCGGTTTTTATAATATTTTAAATGATATCTATTATCAGCTGGAGGAGCTTTCCTTTAGTCTAAATAATTACCATGGTAAACTTGAATTTGATCCGGAGAAACTGGAGAGAGTAGAAAAAAGATTGTCCCTAATAACATCTTTACAGAGAAAATACGGGCAGACCATCGAAGAGATAAGGAATTATCAGGAGGAGATGGAAAAGAGGTTGGAATTCCTTTTGGCCCAGGATAAATTACTGGCTGAATTAACGAAGAGAAAAGAAAAAATCCTGGAAGAATATTACTATTATGCCAGGAAGTTATCAGAATTACGTAAGACCAGGGCCCTGGAACTGGAAGAGGTAATTGCTACAGAACTGGCAGATCTGGCCATGAATAATACCATCTTCAAGGTTGTTTTTACAGAGAAGTCTCCGTCAATTGATGGAATTGATAAAGTGGAATTTTTGATTGCCCCCAATCCGGGGGAGGATTTGAAACCACTGGGCAAGATTGCATCTGGCGGGGAACTTTCCAGAATAATGCTGGCTCTAAAAACTATTATTGCCCATGTTGACCAGGTTGATACCTTGATTTTTGATGAGGTTGATACGGGAGTAGGCGGGAAAGTGGCCCAGAAGATGGCGGAAAAACTGGCCCTGATTGGCAAACAGCGCCAGGTACTCTGTATTACCCATCTGCCCCAGATTGCCAGTATGGGAGATAAGCATTTCTTTATTGAAAAGAGGCAGGAAGAGAACCGTACCTATACCAGAATCTATGATTTGAATAATGAAGAGCGCAGGGCAGAGATAGCACGTATGCTTGGCGGGGTTATGTTAACGGACACAACCGTCAGGCATGCTGAAGAAATGTTGGTAATGGCAGAGGTTAAAAAAAGAGAGCTGTGATAGTTCTTTCTTGCTCTGCCAATATATAACTGAATAAACGACCAATCCCAAGGGCATCTCTAATAAAAGGAGGCGCCTTTTTTTTATGCAGCCATGGCTGTTGTGTAGATAAGGCAGGAGAGTGATATATTTGAGAAAAAAGGTGGGGATTGGTCTCTTATCTGTAATAATACTACTTTTTCTTTCATATTATTTTATAGTAAATGGATTACCGAAATCTTTTTCAATTATACGGGGAAATGAATCAATACTGAATATCAAAATACCCCTGGATCTCTATGTAAGTAGAAATAATTCTGAACTGAGCATAAATGGGCAAAAAATAGAAGAAGAACATTTAAAGATAAATGCCGGAGAATTAGTGGTAAAAGGGGAGAATATAGGCAGTTCAGACCTGAGATTTAAATTATTTGGTTTAATACCCATCAGGTCAATTACGATTAATGTATTACCGGAAGTAGAGGTTTATCCGGGAGGGCAGGCCATCGGGGTTTTACTGCGCAGCCGCGGGGTAATGGTAGTCGGGAGTTCTTTTGTGGAAGATGCTGATGGTAAACGGCATTATCCAGCCCAGAATGCAGGGATCCGGGTTGGGGATAAGATACTGGAGATTAATAAAGAGCCAGTCCATGATAAGATGAAGCTGGCTATGATGATCCAGGAATTTGCTAAAAAAGATGAAAATATCAGCCTCCTTGTTGAGAAAAAAGATGGCAGCCAAAAGAATGTCAGGCTCAGGCCGGTACAGAATAAAGAGGGCCGCTATATGATCGGCTTATATGTGGATGATGGTGTTGCCGGTGTAGGGACCTTGACCTTTATTAACCCGGAGACAAAAGAATATGGAGCCCTGGGCCATGAAATCGTTGAAACAAACAGCCAGACGCCCATTGAGGTAAGGGAAGGTAAAATCATTGAAGCCCATATATCCGGTATTCATAGCGGCCAGAAGGGTTTGCCGGGGGAAAAACTGGGTACTTTTTTTCAAAGCCAGCAGGAGATAGGAAATATTGAAAAAAATAATAGATTTGGTATTTATGGCTCTCTTTACAGAATACCGGAAAACCCCTATTTCGAAGAACCGATTCCGGTGGCCATGAATCATGAGGTCCAACAGGGGCCGGCAAAGATATATACAGTATTAAATGGAGGTAAGGTAGAAGAATTTAATGCCTATATCGAGAGGGTTTTCTACCAGTCAGGTCCGGCGGAAAAAGGACTTATCGTCAATATTACTGATCCAGGCTTACAGGAGATAACGGGGGGAATCATCCAGGGAATGAGTGGAAGTCCAATAGTGCAGAATAATAAACTGGTTGGAGCAATAACCCATGTTTTTGTAAATGAACCAACTAAAGGCTATGGCATCTTTGCAGAATGGATGATTTTACAGACCAGGATTAATAATGACTCCAGGGCCAGGGTTGAATAGCCCTGGAGCATCTTACTTTTTTTGAAAAAGAATGGCGAAAAAATCTTATGTATATTAAAAGGAAAATTATAAAAAATTAACTTTTTTAGGAAGGTGTTTTGATTTATATGTAGAAGTAAATATATGGCAGAAATATATTGTTATTTAAAATCTTAGAGGGAGGAGTATGATTGGTTTATGGGGGAAAGTGTAAGAATTGTTCTGGTCGATGACAATCGTGAGTTTTGTCAGCTGCTTGAAGAGTATCTCAATGAACAGGAAAATTTTGCTGTGGTAGGTGTAGCCAATAATGGTGTGGAGGGTTTAAAACTGGTCAGGGAAAAGGAACCAGATATCCTGGTACTGGACCTGATTATGCCACACCTGGATGGAATTGGTGTTATGGAAGAACTTAACCGGCAGAATCTAAGCGGCAAGATCAAGACAATTATCCTGACAGCTTTTGGNCAGGAAGAGGTGACCAAGCGGGTAGTGGAATTAGGAGCAAGTTATTATATCATGAAACCTTTTGACCTGGATAAACTGGCAGAGAGGATCAGGCAGATGATGAAACCTCCCAAAGGTTCCAGCAATGGTTATGCTATTTCCACCAGCAGGGAGAGCAGGAAAGAAGTTGACCTGGATGTCAGGATAACAGAAGTCATGCATCAGCTGGGTGTGCCTGCCCATATCAAAGGATATATATATCTGAGGGAAGCCATCGAATTGGTTATTAAGGATATAGAATATCTGGGTGCAGTTACCAAGGAACTGTATCCTTCTGTTGCTGCCAAATACAATACTACTCCCAGTAGGGTTGAACGGGCTATCCGTCATGCTATTGAAGTATCCTGGGACAGGGGTAATATCGCGGCCTTGAACAAATATTTTGGCAACACTGTTTCTGCCAGCAGCGGTAAACCGACAAACTCACAATTCATTGCCAAGATTGCTGATAAATTACGCCTGGAGATGAGAGCCAGCTAATACCAGTATGCCTTTTCCCTGCTATCCATATACTAATAAAAAACCCTGGAGGGTTAAAATGATCAGGGGAAGGGTAGTTGTAGATAAAAGAACCAAGGAACTGGTTAAGCGTATAAAGGCAAATCAAATTGCTATTATAGATCACCAGGATATAGACCATGTAGCCAGTCAATCTCTGGTGGAAAAACAGGTTAAAGCTGTATTAAATTTAGCCCCATCCATTAGCGGGAATTATCCCAATAACGGCCCTTCTATCTTGCTGGAAGCAGGTATTCCTTTGATTGATATAAATATAAATGAAGATGTTTCCTTGCAGGATGGTGATTATATTTGGTTTGAGAATGGTAACCTTTTCAGGAAGGACCGGAAAATCGGCAGGGGTGTAGTTCTTACAAAAGAAATCATTACTGCCAGAATGGCAAAAGCCAGAGTAAATATGGAGAACCTATTATCAGATTTTATTGATAATACCCTGATTTATGCTCAAAGGGAAAAGAATTTGATTGTTGATTTAAATACTCCGGATATCGGAGTCTCTTTTAAGGGAAAACATGTTTTAATCGTTGTGCGGGGAGCAAATTATAAGGAAGATCTAAAGGCTATCAGATCATATATCCAGGAGCTGAAACCGGTAATTATTGCTGTAGACGGAGGTGCTGATGCCTGCCTGGAAAATGGTTATCAACCGGATATTGTTATCGGGGATATGGATAGTGTTTCCGATCATGCTTTAAAAAAAAGCAGATATATTATTGTTCATGCCTATCCTGATGGCAGGGCTCCGGGGTTGAAGAGAATCAAGGATTTAGGCCTGGACTATATCCTTTTTCCCGCACCAGGAACCAGTGAGGATATTGCCATGATTCTGGCCCATGATAAGGGAGCTGAATTGATTGTAGCTGTGGGGACCCACTCCAATATGGTTGATTTTCTGGAAAAAGGCCGGGCCGGGATGGGCAGCACCTTTTTGGTCAGATTAAAATTAGGCGATAAATTGGTAGATGCAAAAGGGGTGAGTAAATTATATCAAAGTAAGATTCATTCTTACTACTGGCTGCAAGTTTTACTGGCTTTTCTGCTTCCACTGGGATTGATTGGCTTTTTTTCTCCTTCTCTTAAGCATATCATACAATTACTGGCCCTCCGGATAAAACTCATTTTTCAACTACCTGAAATTTTTCCCCATCTTTTTTAAAGAATTTGCTGGAGAAAATGCATAAAACTTAAAGGTGAATAGAGGATGTTCATGACCCTGAGATACCATATATTTACAATATCAGCAATATTTGCTGCACTGGGGATAGGAATTTTAATTGGCAGCTGTATTATTGGAGATGAAGGTTTGCTGAAAGAACAGCAAAGGATTGTCAAGGAGATCGGCAGGGATATAGACCGGCTGAAAGAGGAGAATTCCAGGTTATTAAGGAGCATCAATACCCTGGAAGAAGATCTTGCTTATAAAATGAATATAGAGCAAAAACTCTATCCTTTATTATTGAAGGATTTGATGGAAGGAAGAAGTTTTTTTTTGCTTTATAATGATGTAAGTGAAGAAAATTTAGATGAACTAGTCTATTATTTAAAACTTATGAATGCTGATTATGATTTTTTTGACCTTAAAAAAGGAAATTGGCCGGAGGAAAAGCCTGATTTATCAGTTTTCAATCATTTAATTACCTGGAATCTGAAGGAAGATTTTTCTGNAAATCTTCTTTTGAATGCAAAAGAGAATTTTTCCCTCCTCAGTTATCAGGGAGATGATGTACAGGATTTAATAATAAATATAGTTAAGGAAGTTTTAAATGATAAATAATGAAAGGATTTCTGTAATCATTCCCGCCTACAATGAGGCCGGTTTTATTGCTGGAACACTGGATAATCTAAAGGAAAAATGGATTGATGAGATCATAGTTGTCAATGATGGTTCTATAGATGAAACTAGAGAAATTGTTAGAAAGTATCCGGTGAAACTTATCGATTTAAAGGAAAATCAGGGTAAGGGAGGGGCAATTAACGAAGGGATCAGGCATAGTACAGGAGATATCCTGGTTCTGATAGATGCGGATCTGGGCAGCAGTGTTAAGGAAATTATAAAATTGGTCGGCCCCCTGATAGAGGAGGACCTTCAGGTGGTAATTGGGATTGTTCCTATCAGGGGTGGCGGAAGAGGCCTGGTCCGGAAGACGGCTGATATTGCCCTTAAGCTCTGTACAGGCAAAAGCATGAAGGCTCCTTTATCCGGGCAGAGGGCTTTCCGGCGGGAGGTTCTGGATTACTTTCTGCCCTTTCAGAAAGGTTTTGCCCTGGAAATGGGGATGAATATCAGGATACTGAGGAACAATCTTAGATTTATTGAAGTTGAGTGCCAATTTCAGCACCGGGTTACTGGAAAAAACATAGGAGGATATCTGCACCGCCTGCAACAGTTTGTTGATATACTGCTATATATGTGGAGGTTAAATAGGAAAAAAAATGTTTAAGCAAGATAAAATAAAAGAGCTGCAATTATTGAAGGAAAACTACCGGGGAGAAATGGTAATGGTTATTGGCGGCCTGGTATTGGCTGCAGGCAGCCTGTCCATCTGGTATTTATTATATAAAAGCGGCCAGATTAATTATACTGTTTTCATAAAATACACCTTTATTACTTTAATAATAGGTGCAACTGGCTTTCTGGACGATATAGCAGGTTCCAGGGATGCCCGGGGCTTGAGGGGTCACTTCAGCAGTTTATTGGAAGGAAAAATTACAACGGGTTTAATAAAGTTGATAGTCATCACTCTTACAGCACTGGTAATAGTTTTTAAGGTAGATTCTTTTTCTTTACAGGAGAAACTTATCAATAGCGGAATTATAATATTAATGGGCAATTTCCTTAACTTGCTGGATCTGCGCCCAGGCCGGAGTATTAAATTCTTCCTGATAGTTTCCTTTTTATTTTTTTATAGAGCCGATAATTGGCTTTATTTTTTTCCTTATTACCTGCCCCTTTTGCCTTATCTTATTTATGAGTTGGAGGGCCGTGTCATGCTGGGTGATGCAGGAGCAAATCTGCTGGGCTTTGTACTGGGCTATAATCTTGTTAACAGCATACCCGGCCTTGTGACCAGGTATATAGTTTTCCTGTCTTTATTTTTTTTGACTCTCCTATCTGAGAAGTATTCCTACACCTTTATTATAGAGAATAACAGGATATTAAAGTGGTTGGATAATCTGGGAAGATAAGGTTGTGAAAAAATGGAAGAACAAACTTTAAAGCTGCAAAATACTTAGTAATACAATAAATGAGGGAGTCTTTTTTTAAATCCAGGAGTAATTTGCCACTATTCCTCTTTAC
>JGI24708J26588_10003665_pt1 | contig 10977 bp, 13 predicted proteins | sample BioPla1DNA2_FD_26588 | JGI IMG/M metagenome (IMG submission 26588) | reverse complement strand
ACCCTCTGCAGAGCGCGACGAAGGCATACCGATGACCGGAATAGTCGTCGCGGTCCTCATCGCCATCGGTGTAATCGGGGCCATCTTCTACTCCTGGAGACGGAAGTAACGACGATGCCGGTCATCAGGTTCGACAACGTCACCAAGGTCTACCCCCTCCCAGCCGGCGATGTCGTGGCGCTCGCCGGGATCGATCTCGACATCGAGGAGGGCGAGTTCATCCTGGTCATGGGACCGTCGGGATCGGGGAANTCGACGCTCTTAAACATCATGGGCTCNCTCGANGTCCCGACATCAGGAGAGGTCACCATCGCCGGAAAACAGATCAGCAGGATGACCGACGATGAGCTGACTCTCATGCGGCGGGATCACATAGGGTTTGTCTTCCAGCAGTTCAATCTCATCCCCCTGCTCTCGGTGGTCGAGAACGTCGAGTACCCGCTCATCCTGAGAGGTAGGAAGTCCGGATCCCGGGAGCGNGCGGAGGAGGTCCTGCGGTCGGTCGGGATCACAGAGACNCACTTCACCCACAAACCCGGNGAACTCTCCGGCGGGCAGCAGCAACGGGCGGCGATCGCNCGAGCGCTAGTAAACAGCCCTGACTTCCTCCTCTGCGACGAGCCGACCGGGAACCTGGATACAAAGACCGGGACGGCGATCATGGATCTGATCGCCCAGATGAATCGCGAGGAGGGTAAGACCGTCGTCACGGTCACCCACGACCCCAGGATGACTGCATACGCTGACCGGACGATCCAGCTNGTGGATGGGAGGGTGGTGTGACCTTCTTCGACCTCGCCCGCCGGAACGTCAGCCGNCATTGGCTCAGATCGACCCTCGCGGTCATCGGGATCGTCATCGGCGTCATCGCTATCGCCTCGATGGGCATCCTCGGCAACAGCATCGGCCTCATGTTCGAAGAGATGGTCACCGATGTCGGTGATACCATCGTCGTCTATCCCGCATCGGGTTCGGGCACCATGCGTTCACCGAGCGGCAGGTCTCCGATATCACCCGGGCAGCCGGCTCCAACCGCGTCATACCGTTTGCAAGCACCTTCGACACAGTGACCGTGGGTGAGACGAAGAGCGGCACCATGATCTACGCTATACCCGCCGGAGATATCCCTTTCCTGCTCGATAAGGAGGCAGGGACCTATCCCCGGGATACGGGCGCCGGGTGCATGATCGGGAGCAAACTCGCCGAGAACAGCAAGACAACTGGCCTCAAACTCGGCGCCCGGATCAAGATTGGGAGCGACACCCTGCGGGTGACGGGCGTGCTCACGGAACGGGGGATGGGGTTTGACATCAACCCCGATTACGCTATCGTCGTGCCCTACCGGTGGTACTCGAACCACTATGATAAAGACGAGTACGATCAGGTCATCGTGAAGGTCCGGAACATAAATGACCTCGACGCGGTCAGGGAGGCGATCGAGGAGAAGATGAATCGGCGGGAAGACGTCGTCAATGTCATGGATACGAAAGCGATCCTCGAGAGCATATTTGAGGCTGCTGACTCGATAACAGTCTTTCTGATGGGCATNGGCGCNATATCACTCATCGTCGCCGGGGTCTCGATCCTGAACGTCATGATGATGTCGGTCACCGAGCGGATCNGGGAGATCGGTGTCCTGCGGAGTATCGGTACCCGCCGTAACGAGGTGATGCGGATGTTCATCTACGAAGCCCTCATCCTCGGGATCGTGGGAGCCCTCATCGGNGGGGNGCTGAGTTTCTGCACCGGCTACCTGATGACAGCGGTCCTCGTCGGGAGCCCGGACTACCTCTANAACATAAAGAGCATCCTCTACATCGTCTTTGGGATGGCGTTTGGCATCGTAACGAGCGCGGCCTCCGGCCTCTACCCGGCCTGGAAGGCAGCGCACTTGAACCCGATCCAGGCGCTCCGTCACGAGTGATGATCGAATCCCAGAGATCTCTCTCTTTCCCGCTCGATATCGTCATAGAGGGTGCTGATGATCTNCCTGGTGTCGGAGGGTGCGCCCGGGAGGAGCGCCATGTACTCGACCTCCCCCTCGGAGAAGAGCAGGGCTACCGGTGACAGACTGACCATGATGCCCTCTCCCAGGTGCACCGCAAGCACCCTGACGACCGGGATGATGCAGCGATCCCCGACTCGGCAGCCGCCGCCAATGACGAGATCGCCCTGTTCCTCTTCTTCACGCACCCAAAGCACCTCGTCCTGATATCTGCTGAAGCCGCTGCCTGACTGGTTTTTGCAGCAGAGCGCTCGCGGCCGGGATGATGATCAGGAGCGGGCGGCGGATCTGCATCCTGAGTGTGAAGGATCCCTCAAAGACTTCGTGATCGAAGACAGGGGTTATCACAAGATCGACCGCTTCCACCGGCCAGATGGCGTAGCGGAGAGCGGTGCAGTAACCGTATATGGTACCGGTGCTAGCGGGGCTCTCAAGGCCGAGGGTGACCTCCCCGTGGAGCACCTCGAGGTAGAGCGAACGAAGCGTTGCGGCGATGACCTTCCGGAGATGGGGCCAGAGGTCGGCGGCGGCATCGAGGTACTCCTCTACCGNGAGGGACGGGCGGCGCTCGTCTCGTTTTCCTTCAGCAGGCGGAGCGGTGATGATCTCCGCAAGGTCCCGGGTCATGACCGGGCGATCTATGAGGAGGAGTTCAAGCACCCACACATCATCGGTGATCCTGGCTCGCGCTCCCAGGATGCCCCAGGCCACGATCGCCGTCGCTGAAGCGCTCTCCCGACTGCACCCGACCACCGCCTCGATGGTCACCGGGATCAGGTAGAGGGCGAGCAGGAGAGCGAGTATGACGACAACTATGATGAGCAGGATGACGGCAAGAAGGGTCGTGGCCATGGAAAAGAGGTGATGGGGATCCTATGCCTCTTCTTCACCACTGACCGGGATCTCTTTACCCGCCTTCTTCTCCGGTTCTTTCCCCGGCGCTCTCTCTCTGCGCTGCCGCATCATCTCACCACCCTTCTCGATGGCCTGTGAGATGTGCGGGCCGACCGCCTCCCCGAGTGTCGTGATAACCTCGGCGATCTCGCTCTTCTTCTTGAGCGATATCACCTGGATACCCTCAGGACCTGATACGCCCTTGGTGACGAGAACCAGGGCGACGGCAGATATACCGCCTCCACCGCCGGTCCCCGTCCCGCCGCTCTGCTTGCCGCCTTCCTTATTTCCTCCCGCGCATTCGCCGCCGCCGAACCCGAACCCGAACTCGGCCACCGGGATGATGATCCGCTCACCGGCATCAACCGGGTCACCGAGGATGGCGCTCGCGCAGAGTGTTCTTGCAAGCTGATCGACGGTTATCTGGAGCATGGATTCACCAGTCATACTGTTCACCACAGGTATTCCAGTATCTGGCTTCGTATATAATGGTTGGGTCTTCCCGAGCTACCGGGCGTGCAGAGAGGGCATGGATACCTACTTACGCTCACAAGGCGACTGACAGGGTTAATGAAGGACGATATCGTCGTGGATTGGAACGAGGTCTGGAGAAGGAGGCTCACCCTGAACCGGTCGACCCGGGGTTTCCAGGAGGGTGCCGATCTCTGGAGTGACCGGGAGCAGGCCCGGCGATACGCTCTCCGGTCGGGGACCGATCATGCCCGTCGGGTCGCAGAGGCCCTGCAGGACCTCAGACTCACCCCGGGCGATCGGGTGCTCGATATCGGCTCCGGACCAGGGACCCTTACCCTGCCACTCGCCCGGGCGGGCGCCACGGTGACGGCGATCGATCCTGCGGAAGGAATGCTCATCGAGCTTCGGGAAGCGGCTCTCCGCGAAGGGCTCACCGGCATCACCACCATCCATGCTCCCTGGGAGGAGATCGATCCGGACCACGATCTTGCGCCACCTTACGACCGGGTCATCGCCTCGTTCTCGCTTGCCATGCCCGATATCAGGGCGGCCCTCACCACGATGGATGCNGTAGTCTCTGAATCCGGGTCGGTCCACCTCTACTGGTTCGCTGATGAGCCGCTCTGGGAACGGATATACCTTGCACTCTGGAAAGATCTGCACGGGGAGGCGTATCACCCGAGGCCGAAGGCTGACTGCCTCTTCAACGTCCTCTACAGCATGCGGATTTACGCAGATGTCCTGATGCGTCCCATGGACAGGGTGACCCGTTTTCCGACCGTGGAGGATGCGGTCGACCATTTTGCCTCCCGGATGAGTGTGGAGACCCCACGGCAGCGGGAGGTGCTCCGAGATTACTTCCGCAAGCACCTCATCCCGCAGGAGGGGGGGCTTGCCCTTGCCGGGCGATCGACGTATGCTGCGATACAGTGGCAGAAGCAAAGATAACAGGGTAATTTTTCCGCCTTCGAGGCCACCGCATGAAACTCATCGAGCCCCCTCACAGGGAATCTCTCAGGTCAGGAGCCGCCAACCTGCGGCGAAGGCGATGNTGGCAGCGAGAATGAGCACCACCACGGCAATCCGGCGGACGGGAGGGTCTGCGAGCCGGCTGGTGATGGCCTTCAGCTCCTGGCGGTAGAGGATGGTAAACAGCCCGACGATCACGAAGAGAAAGATCCACTCGCTCGGTTGGGAGAGCTGTCGTAGAATAGCCTCCCAGAAGTAGTTCTCAGGATAATGGTGCCCGGGGATTGGCCCGAGGAACGGCCAGAGCCAGGCGACCGGGTTATACCACATGCCGTCGAGGACCTGGTGGCTCGCCATGCCCGCAGCTACCACGAGGAGACCGATCCGGTGGCGATAGCGGTAGAGGAGGAGGCCGGCGATGACGAAGAGGGAGAGGACGGTGAGGCCATGGAAGTATAGCCTGCCGTAGTTGACCGTCCCGGCGAGGATGATGTGCCCAAGTGGCTTGTCGATCAGATCAGGGAGCACGGCGCCCAGCGCGGCGAGTGCGACGACGCGACGGTCGCCGGTGAGGGGCACCAGCACGAGACCGATGAGGATGCCGGCCATAGCGTGGGCGAGGAGGTACATCGACAGACCAGTTGCAGGGCTGCCATATACCCTTTGCCCCCGAAGGAATGGGAGCGGCTTCAGGGCACATTCTGAACCTATCAGTACCTCATTGTGTATAGTTGATACGTAATGTATATATCTATACAGTGACTACCATAAAGTATGCAGACAAAGATCCTCCTCGATGAGGCGGAGATGCCGAAGCGATGGTACAACATCCAGGCCGATCTTCCAAGGCCTCTGGATCCGCCTCTCCACCCGGCGACCGGGAACGCGGTGATCCCCGACGACCTCCGGCACATCTTCCCGATGGAACTGATCAGGCAGGAGATGAGCAGAGAGCGCTACATCGATATCCCAGCCGAGGTCCGGGATATCCTCACCCTCTGGAGGCCAAGCCCTCTCTACCGGGCACGGCGGCTCGAGGCGGCCTTAAAGACGCCGGCGAAGATCTACTACAAGTGGGAGGGCGTAAGCCCGCCGGGATCACATAAGCCAAACACCGCCATACCCCAGGCCTACTACAACCGTGAGGAGGGGATTGAGCGGCTCGCGACCGAGACCGGNGCGGGGCAGTGGGGCTCGTCACTTGCGTTTGCAACGGGTCTCTTCGATATGGAATGCACCGTCTACATGGTCAGGAGNTCGTACGAGCAGAAGCCCTACCGGAAGAGCATGATGCAGGTCTACGGTGCTGAGTGCGTCCCGAGCCCCTCGCCGAGGACCAAGTCAGGCAGGATGATGCTCGACCGCGACCCTGATACCCCCGGATCCCTCGGTATCGCGATATCCGAGGCGGTTGAGGATGCGGCGAGCCACGAGAACACCAACTACGCGCTCGGCTCAGTCCTCAACCACGTCTGCCTTCACCAGACGATCATCGGCCAGGAGGCAGAGAAGCAGCTCGCGGCCGTGGAGGCCTACCCGGATGTCGTGATCGGGTGTGTCGGCGGCGGTTCGAACTTTTCCGGGCTCTCGTTCCCATTCGCAGCCGGGAAGATGAACGGAAAGCACCCCGATACCGATATCATAGCGGTGGAGCCGGCTGCGTGCCCGACCCTGACGAAGGGACTCTACGCCTACGACTACGGGGATGTCGCGGGACTGACCCCGATCATGAAGATGTTCACCCTCGGCCACGACTTCGTCCCGCCGGCGATCCATGCGGGCGGCCTGCGTTACCACGGGGCATCGCCGCTACTCTCAAGGCTCGTCCACGACGATATCATCAGGTCAGTCGCCTACTACCAGAACGAGGTCTTTGAGGCCGCTGTATCCTTCGCCCGGACCGAAGGAATCGTCGTCGCGCCCGAGGCAGCCCACGCGGTGAAGGCCACCATCGACGAGGCCCTCCACTGCCGCAAGACCGGGGAGGCGAAGGTGATTCTCTTTAACAACTCCGGGCACGGCAACTTCGACTTCTCTTCCTACGAAGCCTACTTCGCGGGAGGGTTGGTTGACTACGAGTACCCGGNGGAACTGATCAGGGAGTCACTCTCCCGGCTTCCGGTGACGGGGTGAGGCATCCCCCCACAGTCATGACGACCATCGGCCTCCTCATAAATCCCATCGCCGGGATGGGTGGCGCCGTGGGACTCTCCGGGACCGATGGCAGGGTCACAGAGGCGATCCGCCGGGGGGCAGTCCCCCGGGCTCCTGTGCGGGCCACCGAGACCCTACGACTTCTTGCAGATCAGGGCATCCGGTTCCTCACCCCCGCCGGAGCGATGGGTGCCACTATCCTCGACTCGGTCGGCATCACGGGGTATGAGATCGTCTCCTTCCCTGATGAATCGACGACGGCCGCCGATACCAGGGAAGCCTGCAAGGCGTTCGCCGCCGCCGGGGCCGATCTCGTCCTCTTCTGCGGCGGCGACGGGACGGCCCGGGACGTCTTCGATGTGGTGGGCCGGTCGGTGCCGGTCCTCGGCATCCCAGCCGGTGTGAAGATGTACTCGGCGGTATTTGCGGTCAACCCCGCTGCAGTCGCTGAAGTCATCGCCGGATTCGATCCGGCTCGGCTCCATGACGCCGATCTCCTCGACGTCGACGAGGAAGCCTACCGGGAGGGGAGGCTTGCGGTCAGGCTTTACGGGGCAGCCCGGGTACCTTCCCTTCCCGGAAGGGTCCAGGGGGCGAAGGCGGTCTTTGAGGAGACCGATGATGAGCGGGCGAAACGAGAGATCGCCCGGTTCATCGCCGGGGTGATGATCCCGGAGACCCTCTATATCATCGGCGCCGGGAGCACCACAGAGGCAATCCTTACGGAGATCGGGCTTCATGGAGCCCTGCTCGGCGTCGACCTGGTCATGAACGGGAGAATGGTCGCGGAGGGCGCCGATGAGCGGACGATCCTCTCCCATCTCGAGGATGCGGCCGCCGCCCGGATCATTGTAAGCCCCATCGGGGCGCAGGGGTTCATCCTCGGTCGGGGGAACCAGCAGATCAGTCCTGCAGTGGTCAGGCGGGCCGGCGGCCCTGGGAGAATCGTCGTTGTGGGGACGCCGGCAAAACTTGCCGCGACCCCGGCACTCTACGTGGACAGCGGTGATCCGGTGCTTGATTCCAGTCTCGGGGACTCGGTAGCAGTAGTATCAGGCTACGGGATCGCGCAGCGGAAGCAGGTGATCCATTCGTCGCTGAGGTCAGGTTCATCCGCCGGCGCCCGATGGGGGTGCTGATATAGGCCTTCCCAACGGCCCTGACCCCTCACCACTCCTCGATGAGAGAGACGAGCATCCTGCGGGCCTGAGTGGTCAATTCACAGGAAGGGTTGATCTCAAGAGCCCTATCGGCGCACGCGAGTGCATGGCGATACATCCCGAGGTGGTAGAGGACGCTACATTTCATGCTCCATCCGGCGGCATACTTTGGATCGATCGCGATCGTCCGATCAAAGCAGGCCAATGCCTGCCGATACTCTCCGAGTGCATACAGGGCACCCCCTTTCAGGCTCCAGACCCTGACGTTCCCGGGCTCGTCGGCGATGGCCCGGTCGTAACAGGTGATGGCCTCCTCGAGCCGGTGCTTGAGGAAGTAGGCGTAGCCGAGATCGATCCAAGCCGCCACGAAATGGGGATCGATCGCAAGCACCTGCTCGTAGCAGGCGATCGCATCGTCCAGCCGGTGCATCGCGACGAAGACACCGCTCCGGTTGTACCAGGCGACCGCTGAGCCCGGGTTGAGAGCGAGCGCGCGATCGTAACAGGTCAGCGCCTCCTCGAGCCGGTCGCGGCGCCGGTGTAGCATCCCTCGGGAGACCCAGGCCGGAGCAAAGTCCGGATCGATCGTGAGCGCCATATCCCAGCAGGCGATCGCCTCCTCGTCCCTGCCGAGTATGTCGAAGAAGACACCTTTGTTGTTCCACATCTTCACGTTCTCCGGATCGCGTTCGAGCACCCGATCAAAGCAGGCGATCGCCTCACGAAATCGTCCCTGCCGGGCGAGAGAGATCGCTCTCCGACTCACAGACGTATCAGTCTCCGGACTCGCCCGATCTCTACCGGGCTCGCCCTTTCCAAAGAGTCTCCCTGTAAGGCTCATTCCAGACATCCCCCACTGGTCACGCTACTGGTGGCACGCATATAATATAACCGTTCCCCCCTGCCCCGGCGACGGCACTACCGGGACGACGGGGTTGATCTCGCTGCCCCGCCCCGTTGCCGCACCACCGCGATCACCTTCGCCACCCGTGCGGCACCGCCCTCCCGGCGGAGGTCAGTATGCACCCGAGCGTGGCAGATGCCACAGAGTGTGATGAGGTTTTCCGGAACGTCGTTTGTCGGATCCAGGTCGATATGATGAACATGAAGGCTCTCACTCCCACCACAGATGACACAACATCTCCCGTCACGATCCATGATCGCGTCCCGTACCACTCTCCATCCCCGCAGGGCGTACTTCTCCCATGCCGTGATGGGGATACCGAACTCCTCACAGAAGAGAGAGCCACGATCACGGGTAGCAAACGGGCATCGGTAGCAGAGTCGGAGGAAACCGTTTCGATCCGGGCGGCCGCCACAGGGAGGGGGTAGCGTGCGGTCGAATGCATCGAGACTGAGCTGCAGGTCGACTGCCATACCAGATCACCTCTGTCGGGATGTGGGATTCGTCACTCGCCCTTCTTCTCCTCGCCATAGGGGATCGGAATGTAGGCGACCGACGGGCGGCGGGGCATCGCCTGAGGGAAGAGGTCCATCAGCCGGTAGACCGCGTCGGGCATACCGGAGGTGACCGGGAGCCCGAGCTTGAGCGCCTGTTCAAAGGTTATCGGGTAGTCGTGCGTCCATCGTCCGCTGGTGAGCAGGTGCGCCAGACGATCCACCTGCTCGGCATCCATCCGGTCCCGGAGGAGGCCTGCGACAAATTCCCGCATCTGGTTCTGGGCTTTCGCCGCTATATCGACCAACATGAAGGTCGTATCATCGATCTCCTCTGGCGGCTTTAAGCGCGGGACCAGCAGGATCGACGCCGCCGGGTAGTCACCGATCCGGGGGTCAACTGGACCGAGCACGGCGTTCTCATCCATCGCCACCTCGTCGGCGGCAAGACAGAGGAGCGTTCCACCCGACATGGCATAGTGAGGGACAAAGACCGTCACCTTTCCTCTGTGGCGCTGGAGCGCCATCGCGATCTGCTCTGAGGAGAGGATGAGGCCCCCGGGGGTATGGGCGATGACATCGATCGGCATCTCCGGTGGAGTGAACCGGATCGCCCGGAGAATCTCCTCTGAGTCGTTGATGTCGATGTAGTGGTAAAATGGGATGCCGAGAAACGCAACCCTCTCCTGACGGTGGATGAGGATGATGACCCGGGTTCCCCGCATCTCTTCAAGGCCGCGGATCGCCCGCAGGCGACGGGACCGGGTCATCTGCTGCTGAATGATCGGCACCGCGAAGAGGAGGAGGATGACGGCGGCCAGCAGCACGAACCAGATATCGGGCATGCTTCTTCATCAACCTCTGCGCCCACCCCGGTAAAGAAGGTTCGCACCAGAACTCTGCGGAGCACACCTCCCACCACGAAGCTGGTGTACCACCATCTGCTCCCCACGATGATGGAGGCACCGTACGGGCCACTCTGGCACTCCATCAGGGGGTGAAGAACTCGTCGATCGAGGTCTGCCGGGTGCGGCCGCTATCCTCGAGCTCCGAGAGCCTGACCCCAATGAGCCGGACTTCCGTGCCGTCGAGGAACGGGAGGAGGAGATCGTCTGCGGTCCGCCCGATAATCTCCGGATCCGCAGTGAACCGGCCCAGCGTCCGGGACCGGGTGTGCGTCTCAAACCCCCGATACCTGACCTTGACCGTCACGGTCCGGCACCGGAGGTGGTCGGCAGCAAGTGTCCGCGAGACATCGCGCGCAAGGTCAGCTACGGTCACGGTGAGGAGAACCGGATCGGCTGTATCCTCATCAAACGTCGTCTCCCGGGAGATGGATTTGCACCCCTCCCTGGCCTGTACCACGGCATCATCAATACCCCGGGCGAGGCGATGCAACCGGATCGCGGACCTCCCCAACCGGGCGATGAGGAGCTGGACGTCGCAGCGTGCAAGGTTGCCGATGGAGAGGATGCCCATCCCAGCCAGGGTATCACCGGTCTTCTTCCCGACACCAGGGATCTTTCCTACCGGCAGGGGGTCGAGGAACGTCGCGACCTCATCTGGGCAGACGACCGTCAGCCCGTCCGGCTTCCGGTGGTCGGATGCGATCTTTGCTGTGACTTTGCCTGGCGCGATACCGATGGAGCAGGTGAGCCCCTCCGCCTCCCGGATATCCCGCTTGATCGCTGCGGCGAGCACTCCAGCCGCCAAAAAGCTCCCGGAGCTGGTGACATCGAGGTAGGCCTCATCGATGCTCACCTGCTCGATGCGGTCGGCATATCTGCCGAGGATNGTCATGATCTCCCCAGATACCTGGGANTAGAGCGGGTGGTTCACCGGGAGGTAGACGGCGTGCGGACAGAGGGTGTACGCCCGGGAGATGGGCATGCCCGAGTGCACGCCGTAACGGCGCGCCTCGTA
>JGI24708J26588_10003661_pt1 | contig 10986 bp, 8 predicted proteins | sample BioPla1DNA2_FD_26588 | JGI IMG/M metagenome (IMG submission 26588) | reverse complement strand
CTTCTATAAATTACTACCATATGAATCCATTGATGAGGTGGAATATAACAATAGAGTGAATAATATGAAGGACTTTGTACCCTCATTAATTAGCAAATATGAAAAACAGGAGATTGAGATAGAAATTTTAGAGGATGAATGTGAAAGTGGGGTTTGTCCGATTAGGTAATGGGATAGGGTTTATATTTTAATAGATAAAAAGTGGATAATAGGAAGGAAAGGGGCCAGCTTTGCTGTCCCCTTTGTGATGGTAATATATTTTTAGTATTATATCCTCAACAAAATCTTTCTATCACTCCACAAGCCAGTCTTTTACCAGAATTTCCAGCAGGTTGACTTCTATAATCATCAGGGTTTTCATGAATTATTACTGATTTTCCTATAACATCTATAGGTTTAAATTTATCTGTGTAAAAACAGGTTTTTGTATAACCATTATTAGAAAAAAGTACAGGAAAATCTCCAGCATGATTACCATGGGGTTGATTATTAGGATTCCAATGTCCACCAGCTGCTTGGAAAGGATTCTCTGGATCTCCTACATCACAATTACCACATTCATGAAGATGGAAGCCATGGGGACCAATTGGGGCATTACTATTGGTGGCAGGATGATAGGGGGGCAAACCACATATATCTGCACATATTTCTGTGCCTCCTGCTACATCTTTAAACCAAACTGTTCCTTGGATATCTGGTCTAAGAGGTCCACCCTTCACATAGGCTACAGCACATAAATTATTATTAGGATAATAATAATTTATCCATGGAGAAGTATTTTCATTATAATTAGCATAGGATTTAAACATATATATTAGCTCCCTTACATTATTATTTTCAGATGAAAAAGTTATGTTGATTCAATATATAATATGTAAGAGGTATTAAAAAAAGTGCAGATAATATAAAAAAGGTAGAGACAAATCTCTGCCTTTTTATTATATTAAGCTAAAACCTCTTTTAATACTGCAATAAATTTTTGGTTTTCCTCCATTCTTCCAATGGAAACCCTAGCAAAGGTTTTATACATAGGTCGTATAATGATTCCCTTTTTTTGNAGNTCTACAAATATATTATTACAATCCTTTCCAGTGTCAAAAAATATATGATTTGTTTCAGAAGGTAAATACCAAAGNCCCATTTCTTCAAAGGCATTATATAAATACTCTTTCCCTGCTTTATTTACTTCATAGCTTTTATGTAAAAACTCATCATCTTCNAGAGCAGCTATGGCNGCTACTTGGGCTAGGGCATTCACATTAAAGGGGCCCCTTACTTTATCTATATTTTCTAAAATTTCCTTGGAAGCAAGGGTATATCCCACTCTTAGGGCAGCTAAACCATAGATTTTAGAGAAGGTTCTCAGGATAATTAGATTAGGGTATTGGTCTAAAAACCTAAAACTATCATGGGGATAATCATCCCTAGTAACAAATTCATTATAAGCTTCATCGTAGACTATTATTACGTTTTTAGGAACAGATTCTAAAAAAGATACAAAGTTCTCTTCATTAAACATGGTACCTGTAGGGTTATTTGGATTACATAACCAAATTAGTCTTGTCTTATCTGTTAGTGCATTTTTCATACCTTCCAAATCATATACAAAATCTTTTAGGGGGACGACAACGGGAGTAGCACCCATTAATTGAGCTGTTGACATATATCTAGGAAAGGTGGTATCAGCTAGTATGACCTCATCACCGATATCTAGGAATGTCTTGGAAATCAAATCTATCATTTCATCAGATCCACTACTTGGTTGTACCTGTTCTACTTCAAGGCCCAGTTTTGTAGCAATAGATTCTTTTAGAGCTGTAGCATTGCCATCGGGATAGTAATTTAATGAATTCAAAGCTTTTTTAATAGCCTCTCTAGCCTTAGGTGATGCACCTAGNGGGTTTTCATTAGAAGCCATTTTGACTACATGTTTTAGATTATACTCTCTTTTAACATCCTCAATAGGTCTGCCTGGTTTATAAGGGCTTAGATCTTTTATCCTATTACTAAATAAAATGTTCAAATTCTATTCCTCCTTTGATATTAATCAATAATANACACCCATATATTTATTATTTAGTTTCAATATATTTTAATAATTATAACATATTTAAAAATAATTTTGAAAAAACATTTAAAATAAAAGGAATTTTTAAAATTGTATAGAATATTGTATTAAGTCCAATAATTCAATCCATATCAGACAAGGGGGAAACTATAATGAAAGTATATGAAGCCGACAAAATTAGAAATATTGCTTTGCTAGGACATGGAGGATGCGGAAAGACTACATTAACGGAAGCAGCATTATATACAGGGAAAGTTATTAACCGTATTGGCAAACCGGAAGATGGGAATACGGTTTCAGATTTTGATAAAGAAGAAATAACAAGAAAGATATCAATCAATACATCTGTNGTTCCTATGGAATGGGAGGGTCATAAGATTAATTTTATAGATACACCNGGTTATTTTGATTTCATTGGTGAAGTTCAAAGTTCTACCAAAGTTGCTGGTGGTTTGATTATATTAGTGGATGCCACCAGTGGTATAGAGGTGGGAACAGAAAAGGCATGGGCATATACAGAGGATAAAAAGAAGCCAACATTTATTTTTGTAAATAAAATGGATAGGGAAAATGCTGATTTTNATAAGATTTTAAATCAGCTTAGAGAAAAATTTGGCAAGAAAATAGCACCTTTTCAAATTCCTTTAGGGGAAAAAGAGGACTTTATTGGAAACATTAATGTAGTAAAAATGATTGCTAGGGAATATGATGGTAAGGGCTGTACTGAAAAGCCTATCCCAGAAGATAAGATGGAACAGGTATTAGAAATAAGAGAAATGTTAATGGAATCTGTAGCAGAAAGTGATGAAGTATTATTAGAAAAATATTTTAATGGTGAAGAATTTACTAAGGAAGAAATTCAAGAAGGATTGCGTAAAGGAATTTTAAATGGTGATATTGTTCCAGTGCTTTGTGGAGCTACTCTTAAAAACATAGGTATTCATAGCTTATTAAATATGATCAAGGACTATTCACCATCTCCAATGGATATGCCTCCTAAGGAAGGAAAACACCCACATAAGGATGAAATTGTAGAAAGAACCTTAGAAGCTAATGAACCTTTCTCTGCTCAAGTATTCAAAACTATTGTAGACCCATATATGGGAAAAATCTCAGTATTCAAAGTGATTTCTGGAAGTATAAAACCAGATACAGAAGTTCTAAATGCTAATAAAGATGAAAAAGAAAAGATAGCAGGTTTATTCCTCCTAAGGGGAAAAAATCAAATAGAAGTGGGAGAAGTAAAGGCTGGTGATATTGCGGCAGTAGCAAAACTACATCATACAGCCACTGGCGATACTCTGTGCAGTATTAGTGACCCTGTAGTTTTTAGTAATATAGACTTTGATGAACCACAATTGTTTNTAGCAATCNAACCNAAGACTAGGGGAGACGAGGAGAAAATTAGTTCAGGCCTACAACGTCTAGCAGAAGAGGATCCATCTTTTAAATCCTATAGAAATNCTGAAACTAAACAAACCCTAATTTGTGGCCAGGGTGAACTTCATATAAGGGTAATTACAAGTAAGCTAAAAAATAAATTTGGTGTTGATGTAGAACTAAATGATCCTATTGTTCCCTATAGNGAAACCATCAAGGGGAAATCTGATGTTCAAGGTAAACATAAAAAACAATCTGGTGGACATGGTCAATATGGTGATGTTAAAATTAGGTTTGAGCCTAGTGAATTGGAATTTGAATTTGCAGAGGAAATTTTCGGTGGTTCAGTACCCAAATCCTATATACCAGCAGTAGAGAAGGGACTAAGAGAATCTGTGGAAACTGGTGTACTAGCTGGGTATCCAGTAGTTAATCTTAAGGCAACATTATATGATGGTTCCTATCATGATGTAGATTCATCAGAAATGGCTTTTAAGATTGCTGCATCACTTGCCTTCAAAAAGGGTATGGAAGCTGCTAAACCAGTGTTACTAGAACCCATTGTAAAAGTAAATGTAACAGTACCTGAAGAATATATGGGAGATGTAATGGGAGATTTAAACAAACGTCGTGGTAGAATTATTGGTATGGAACCGGGAGCAAGAGGACAACAATTAGTAGTAGCAGAAGCCCCTCAGTCAGAGATGTTTAAATATGCCATCGACTTACGTTCTATGACCCAGGCAAGAGGAAGTTTTACTACAGAATTTGCAAGATATGAAGAGGTTCCTAGGGAAATTAGTGACAAAGTAGTGGAAGCTGCTAANGCAGCTAAAGAATAAACTCCTTGATAAGCATGTGATGATCACATGCTTATTTTTTTGTTTAATTTTATTGAATTTGTGGAATTATTGTAAATAGAGGTAAAAGTTTTTAGATCTTTACCTTTGACAATAAAATAAATTTGTAGTATTATAAATATAATGAAGGTCAAAGAAGGTCAAACAAGTTTTAAAGGTAAAGAAGAGGTGATGTGGTGGCTAGGATTAGCGATGTTATTGAAGGGTTTTTAAAAGAACTTATTAGGGAAAGTGAAAATAGAACCATTGAAATCCAAAGAAATGAATTAGCCAGGTATTTTGACTGCTCTCCCTCACAAATTAATTATGTACTTACCACACGTTTTGATTATGCCCAAGGATATTATATAGAGAGTCAAAGGGGCGGTGGTGGGTATATTAAAATAAAGGAGTTAATATTTGACAGGGAGGATAATATATATCATATTATTATGAATGAAATAGGAGATAGTATTACNCAAAATCAGGGGAATCGTTTGATAGTATCTTTATTAAACAGAGGATTTATTACTGCAAGGGAGATGGAAATCATGAAGGCCGCTATTGATGATATGGCTTTGACATCACCTTTTGATATTAGGGATTATATAAGAGCAGGGGTTTTAAAAAATATGTTAGCAGCATTATTGGGATTGGAGGGGTAATATGCTTTGTGAAGAATGTAATAATAATAAAGCAACAGTTCATATGACAAAGATTATTCAGGGACAAAAAGAGGAAATTCACTTATGTCAGGAATGTGCAATGAAAAAAGAAAGTCTAAATTTAGAGAATCCCTTTGCCATACACAGTTTTTTAGCAGGACTCCTAGATATAAGTGGAGGTTCTCAGGTTAAACAGGGACAAAATATTGGTATTGAATGCAGCCAATGTGGTAAGAGTTATAATGAGTTTAGAAAAGTAGGAAGGTTTGGTTGTGACCATTGTTATGAAGAATTTAATGGACAGATAAAACCTTTAATCAGAAAAATTCATGGTAATATTCATCATACGGGCAAAATACCTAGGAGAACAGGAAATATTCTTAGTATAAAGAGAGAAATTAATCAGTTAAAAAGTCAATTAAAAAGGGCCATCGAAGAGGAAGCCTTTGAAAAGGCTGCTGAGTTAAGGGATAAAATTAAGGCTTTAGAAGAAAAGATGGGGGAAATATAGGGAGGTGGAGTAAATGCCAAAATGGTTAAAGGATACGGGGCCACAGTCTGATATTGTAATAAGTAGCAGGGTAAGGATAGCAAGAAATTTGGAGGGGTTTCCCTTCACTCATAATTTAAATGAAAATCAGGCACAGGAAATAATAAAACAGGCACATGAGGGTATATTAACAGCTAATAATACATTTAAAGGGGACTTTAAGTTAATTCCTATGAAGGATATGGATGAAATTAATAGGCTCAGCTATGTAGAAAAACATTTAATCAGTCCTGAATTAGCTAGGAATATAAAAAAGGGTAATGTAATTATAAATAATGAAGAAACTATTAGNATTATGCTTAACGAAGAAGATCATATCAGAATACAATGTATGCTTCCNGGCTTGCAATTAGACGAAGCATGGGACACAGCTAATAAAATTGATGATTTAATAGAGGAAAGGGTCAATTATGCCTTTGATGAGGAATTAGGCTATCTTACTTCTTGTCCCACTAATCTAGGTACTGGTGTTAGGGCATCTGTTATGTTACATTTACCTGCATTAAGTTTAACAGGATATATACAGGGAATATTAAGAGCTGCTGGACAAATAGGTTTGGCTGTGAGAGGGATTTATGGCGAAGGTAGTGAGTTTTTAGGAAATCTATATCAAATATCCAATCAGGTTACCCTAGGTGTAAGTGAAGAAGAGATAGTTGGGAATTTAAATGCTGTTACTTTGCAAATCATTGATAAAGAGAGGATTGCTAGAGAAAACTTATTAAATATGAAAAAAGATGAGTTGGAGGACAAGGTTTTTAGATCTTATGGAATATTAAAAAATGCTAGGATAATAACAGCTAATGAAGCTATGAAATTGATTTCTGATGTGAAATTAGGGGTAAATCTAAAACTAATAGATGATTTATCTACTGAAAAATTAAATTGTATTATGACTATGATACAACCAGGTTTTTTACAAAAACATTATAAAGTATCCATGGATGGTAGTAATAGGGATATAAAGCGAGCAGAGTTAATTAGAGAAAATTTATAAGATAGGAGGTATTTTTATGGCAATGAATGAAAGGTTTACTGAAAGGGCACAACAGGCTATTATATTATCACAACAATATGCTGCACAATTAAGACACAATTATGTAGGAACAGAACATTTNCTNCTNGGTTTGCTTCAAGAAGGTGAAGGAATTGCTGCCAAGGCTTTAGGCAATCTAGGCATAGAGATACATCAATTACAAAAAAGGATTATTGAAGTAGTAGGCCAAGGATTAGAACAACCACAATTAGTAGGATATACTCCTAGAAGCAAAAGGGTATTTGAACTTAGTTTTCAAGAGGCTCGTAGTCTAGGTCATAACTATATTGGCACAGAACATTTGTTATTAGGACTTATTCGTGAAGGAGAAGGTGTTGCTGCCCGAGTATTANTAGAGATGGGTATTAGCTTGGATAAGGCTAGGGGAGAAGTAATAAAATTACTTAATACTAAACCACCCCAAAACAATAATTCAGGAGTTAAAGGTAAACAAAATACAAATACTCCTACCCTCGATAAATATGGCAGGGATTTAAACGATATGGCAAGAGAAGGCAAAATAGACCCTGTAATTGGAAGGGATAAGGAAATACAACGTATTATACAGATATTAAGTAGACGAACAAAAAATAATCCATGCCTAATAGGAGAGCCAGGAGTAGGAAAAACTGCTGTAGCAGAGGGTTTGGCCCAGCAAATAGTTGAGGGTAATACTCCAGAAATATTAAGGGATAAAAGGGTTGTAAGTCTGGATCTACCATCCATGTTGGCAGGAGCCAAATATAGGGGTGAATTTGAAGATAGGCTTAAAAAAGTTATGGAAGAAATCCGACAATCTGGGGATGTTATTCTATTTATGGATGAATTGCATACAGTGATTGGGGCTGGTGCTGCAGAAGGGGCTATAGATGCTTCAAACATATTAAAACCTGCTCTAGCACGTGGGGAATTACAAACCATTGGGGCTACAACTATTGATGAATATCGTAAACATATTGAAAAAGATGCGGCTTTAGAAAGAAGGTTTCAACCTATTACTATAGAAGAACCTTCTATAGAAGATGCTATTAAAATATTGGAAGGATTAAGGGACAAATATGAGGCACATCATAGGGTTAAGATATCAGATGAGGCATTAAAAGCAGCTGTAGAATTATCCCATAGATATATAGCTGATCGTTATCTACCTGATAAGGCTATAGACCTAATTGATGAAGCAGCTTCAAAGATTAGATTAAAGGCAGTAACTATTCCACCAGATTTAAAGGATTTGGAAGAAGACTTAGAAAGGTTAGCCAAAGAAAAAGAAGAAGCCATTAGTTTACAAGATTTTGAAAGGGCGGCCAAGATAAGGGACAGGGAAGTAGATACTAAAAAGAGCCTAGAAGAGAGGCAAAAAAATTGGAAGAGTAGGAAAACAGGTGAGCAAGGTATAGTAGATGCAGAAGAAATTTCTGAAATTGTATCAGACTGGACTGGAATACCTGTTACAAAGATCCAGGAAAAGGAATCCCAAAGATTATTGGATATGGAAAAGATACTACATCAAAGGGTAATTGGACAAGAGGAGGCAGTTAAATCCGTATCTAGGGCTATAAGAAGGGCAAGAGTAGGATTAAAAGATCCTAAAAGACCTGTTGGTTCATTTATATTCTTAGGACCAACTGGCGTGGGTAAAACTGAGTTGTCTAGGGCTTTAGCAGAGGTCATGTTTGGTGAAGAGGATGCCATGATTCGTATAGATATGTCAGAATATATGGAGAAACATACAGTGTCCAAACTTATCGGATCACCTCCGGGATATGTTGGTTTTGATGAAGGTGGTCAATTAACAGAAAAGGTTCGTAGAAAACCATATTCCGTTATTTTATTTGACGAGATAGAAAAGGCTCATCCTGATATTTTTAATATTTTATTACAAATATTAGATGATGGACGATTAACGGATGGACAGGGAAAGACAGTGGACTTTAAGAATACGGTTATTATAATGACTTCCAATGTTGGTGCCCATACTATAAGAAAACAAAAAACCCTTGGTTTTGCAGTAAACGAAGAAGAAATGGCGAAAAATGAGTATGAAAAAATGAAGGAAAATGTTATGGATGAACTTAAAAGAAGTTTTAGGCCAGAATTTCTAAATAGGGTTGATGATATTATAGTATTCCATAGTCTAGATAAAGAATATATTATAAAGATAGTAGATTTAATGGTAGAGGATTTAAAGATACGTTTAAAGGCTTTAGATATGAAGATAGATGTAACNCAAAGGGCAAAGGAATATATTGCTGATGAGGGATATGACCCACAGTTTGGAGCAAGGCCACTTAAGAGGGCTATACAAAAACTTATCGAAGATAAATTATCAGAAGAACTTTTAAAGAAAACTGTAGATGCTGGAAGTCATATAGAAATTGATTTTGAAAATGATGAATTGCTAGTACACAAGAAATAATAAGAATAAATTGTAAAAGGAAGGTTGATACCTTCCTTTTTTTTACGAAGGTATATTATAATAGAGGTTGTTATGGATAACTATAATTACAAATCATAGGTAGGTGCTAGAATGGCAAAAATAAAAAGNAAATTTATATGTCAGGAATGTGGATANGAAAGTCCTAAATGGTTAGGACGTTGTCTAGGTTGTAATCAGTGGAATACCATGGAAGAAGAAGTTATTNGNGATAAAAAGGATTTTAAAAGATCACCTACTATCACCAGTGATTCTAAACCGCAGAAAATAAAGGCTATAGTATCTGGTGGGCATGAAAGATATGACACTAAAATCAATGAATTGAATAGAGTTTTAGGTGGGGGATTGGTAAAGGGTTCTCTAACGCTAATATCCGGTGAACCNGGGATTGGAAAATCCACATTAATTCTGCANGCTAGTAGTAAGATTGCTGAAAAGTATGGAGTGGTATTATATGTTTCTGGTGAGGAATCGGAAGAACAAATAAAAATGCGGGCAGAGAGACTGGATGCTTTNGCAGAAAATTTATATGTTCTTTCGGAGACAAATATAGATGTTATAGAAAAATATATTCATGAAATGCAGCCCTCATTTCTTTTAATAGATTCTGTACAGACTCTCTACAAGGATGACCTTACCTCAGCTCCTGGCAGTGTTTCACAAGTAAAAGAATGTGTTAATAACTTAATGAGAATAGGAAAATCTAGAGGTATCCCTATATTTATTGTGGCCCATGTTACTAAACAGGGGGAATTGGCAGGGCCTAGGGTATTGGAACATATGGTAGATACAGTCCTACATTTTGAAGGAGAGAGAACTCAAGAATTTAGAATACTAAGAGCATTGAAAAATAGATTTGGAACTACCAGTGAGATTGGAGTATTTGAAATGCTGGAAGAGGGATTAGTAGAGGTAAGTAATCCTTCAGCCATATTTTTAGAATCCCTTACTGATAAGGCAGAGGGATCCATCGTAGTGTCTACAGTTGAAGGTACAAGGCCTTTATTAGTTGAAATCCAAGCATTAGTTACCCCAGCTAATGCAGGATTCCCAAGACGAACTGCAGTTGGTGTGGATATGAACAGATTGAACTTGATAATAGCAGTATTGGAAAAAAAGATTGGATTGCCCCTAATGAATCAGGATATATACATTAATGTGGTGGGGGGATTAAAATTAGAAGGCACATCTTCTGATCTGGGTGTAGCTATGGCTATTTATTCTAGTATGCAAGGTATACCTTTGGATTCCAAGGATATGTTGGCAATCGGTGAGATTAGTTTGACAGGAGATTTGAGACCTGTAAGTTATATGGAGAAGATGGCTAAAGAGGGATATAAAATGGGGTTTAAAAGCTGTGTGGTACCAGATAAAAACAAACTTAGGGCTGGAGCTATTGAAAATCTAGATATGAAAGGTGTCAAGACATTAAGAGAAGCATTGGAACTACTAAGATGATAAAATATCTTGGGTAAAGATAGATTAATTTATAGATTAATTGGGAAAATAATGATAAAATAATTTCTTGACTAGACCTATAAAATCATCAAATTGCCATATATGGGACTAATAGTGTAGGATTATGAAATACATAGGGCGAGGGAAGGAGGAAGAACATGGTGAAGGATGAGGTTAATAAGGAAGAAGATATAATAGAAACTTTAAAAATGCTGGCTCCGGGTACTCCTTTGAGGGAAGGATTAGAAAACCTATTAAAGGCAAAAACCGGTGCATTAATTGTTGTTGCTGATAGTGATGCTGTGATGAAAATTCTGGACGGTGGTTTTCATATTAATATAGACTTTTCTCCTGCCTATATATATGAACTGGGAAAGATGGATGGTGCAATTATTTTAAGTAGTGATGCAAAAAAGATTCTCTATGCCAATGGTCAGCTGATACCCGACCCCTCTATACATTCCAGTGAAACAGGAATTAGACATCGTATAGCTGAACAGGTAGCTAAAGAAACTGGAGAAATTGTCATTGCTATTTCACAAAGACGTAATATTAT
>JGI24708J26588_10003659_pt1 | contig 10987 bp, 10 predicted proteins | sample BioPla1DNA2_FD_26588 | JGI IMG/M metagenome (IMG submission 26588) | reverse complement strand
TATATAACTATATGGTTAAGATAAAATTCATATGAAGGGGGAAGAAAAATGAAGATTTTGGTAGCAGCTATTGAAATGGAAACTGACCTAGAAAAATATTACTTAAAGCAGGCTAAGATTAATAAAGGCAACGAACTTGAGCAAATATTTACTATGTTGGCAAATGATGAGAAGGAACATGCAAGTATTCTTAGGAGTAAGCTAGAGGAAATAGACTATAGTTTGGAAGATAGTAAGTCCTTACAAGAAACAAAGGATCTATTTAAAAACATGGAAGATTTTAATCTGGATATCAAGGAGTTACCAAGCCAGTTAGATTCACTAAGATTCGCCTTAGATATGGAAAAAAAGAGTATAGATGCATATAAAAAAATGCAGACAGAGTCAGATAATGAGGATGCAAAAGAAGTATTTGAATTCCTGATAAGGCAGGAAAAGAAACATTTTGAAATAATTGAAGAATTAATATTTCATCAAAGGAGTGTATACTATAAATATATTATAAGACGGGGGGATTTAATGATTATAGTAGAGGGTGTAGGTAAGATTTTTGAGAGAGCTAGACAAGAGGAAGTCAGTAAGAAAAGGCGGAAGAAAAAAATAAAGGCAAAAAAAGAAGAGTTTTACGCGGTTAATGATGTAAGTTTTGAGGCTAGAGGGGGAGAAATTGTAGGAATTATTGGTCCAAATGGTGCAGGAAAAACAACATTACTTAGAATGCTTGGTGGAATACTGACACCTAGTGAAGGTAGTATAAAAGTAAATAATTATGACCATATTAATAATACTAAGGAAATCAAGAAAAGAATTGGGTTCTTATCAGGCAATACTAAGTTATATGGCAGAATTACCCCGAGAGAATTACTATATATTTTTGGGCAATTATATGAAATGAATAAGGAAGATATAGAAGTAAGGACTAAAGAGATCTTTACTATTCTTGGTATGGAAGGATTTGCAGATAATCGGATTGAGAATTTATCCACTGGTCAAACTCAAAGAACCTCTATAGCTAGATGCCTTATCCATTCTCCGGATATTTATATATTTGATGAACCAACACTTGGGCTTGATGTAATGAGTAGCCAGGATATTATTGAATTTATGAAGTCGGAGAGGGAAAAGGGGAAAATAGTCCTATATTCAACTCATTATATGGAAGAGGCCGAAACCTTGTGCGATAATATTTTAATGATTCATGAAGGTAAGGTTATTGGAAGTGGAACTAGCGAAGAGTTAAAAACTATAACCAATACTGATAATTTAAGAGAAGCGTTTTTAAGTATTGTACAAGGGGGTAGCAATGAGAAAACAAATTGTTAAGGCAGTATTTAAAAAAGAAATGCTAGACTTATTCAGGGATAAAAAGACTTTGTTCATGATGGTTTTCTTTCCCATTATTTTATATCCGCTTATAATGATTGGCACCAGCCAGATAACTATGATTAGTTTAAGATCAACGGAAGATAAGGTTCACAATGTTGTTTTAGATTTTGAAGCAGACGATAATTTAAAAAAGATTTTGAAAGAACATAGGGGAGATTCAGGAAAATTAAAACTGGTAGATTCGGAGAATCCAGAGGCTGACCTTAGAGAAGATAAGATATCAGCCTATGTAATAGAAGAAAATTTAAATCAGCAAATGAACTATAAAGTTTTTATGAAAATGGCCAAAGATGATTCGTCTAATGCTGCAAGTGCTTTAATTGAGGTATTTAATAAATATAATGATAGCCTTGTAAAGAAAAATATAGAGTATGCTGGACTAAATACGAAAGCAACTTTGGAGCCTATTGTTACAGAGAGGATAGATATATCAAAAGGTGAAGAAATGGCGGGGTATTTCTTAGGTATGATACTACCTTTTATGTTAATTATAGGCATTATGATGGGAGCTATTTACCCAGCTATTGATATTATGGCAGGGGAGAAGGAAAGGGGTACATTAGAGACTCTATTGACCCTACCACTAACTAATCTGGAGCTAATAGTTGGTAAGTATTTAGCCGTAGCCACCATTTCTGTTCTTACTACCATAATCAATGCGCTTGGAATGGTTTTAAGTATGGTATATATGGTGGTTGCCATGGGAGCCCAAGGACAAGGGCTTTTAGATGATATAAATTTAAGCCGTATGATAATGCCAGCTATAATAGCTTTTGTAGGACTTATATTAGTAAGCTTAATGTTTTCAGCTGTAAGCATGATTGTTTGTTCTTTAGCTAGCAGTTATAAAGAGGCACAGAACTATGTATCACCTCTTAGCATATTAGGAATGCTACCAGCTATGATAACAATGGTTCCAACAATAACATTAAATCCAAGGACAGCTATGATTCCAGTTGGCAATGTTGCCCTATTAATAAAGGGTGTTTTAACCTTCGAATATGACATAACAAGCATAGCTATAGTTATATTAACAAATATTGGATTTGTAGTTATAAGTATATGGCTACTAGCTAGGCTATATAATACAGAATCAATCTTATTTAAAAGAGGTCATGGTTTTAGCTTTTTACAAAAAAGAAGTGAACTAATTGGGGGAAAGATGCCAACCTTAGGAGATTCACTTGCAGTATATGGAATAAGCCTACTTGCTTTCTTATATATAGGAAGTTTGTTACAGGTAAAATTTGAACTTTTGGGAATAGCTTTAAGCCAGTTAATTATTATAGGGATTCCTTTATGGCTTGTATACTATACCAAAGCACCAGCTAGGAAGGTATTTAGAACCTATATGCCTAGGTTTAAGTATGTTTTGTCAGGAATTTTACTTTGGATTTCTGCTTTTATATTTTCCAACCTACTTACCCAGCTTACACTATATTTTTTCCCGCAAAACTTAGAAGTATTAGAAGAGATAAACAACTCTATTCTATCGGGGAAATCAGTATGGATTGCCTTAATTGTTATAGCTGTATTTCCAGCTATATGTGAAGAAGTACTCTTTAGGGGATATTTATTTTCAGCAGCTAGTGAAGGAGGAAATTTTAAAAGGGGTATTATTATTAGTAGTCTAATGTTTGGTGCAATGCATTTGTATCCAATTAAAATATTACCTACAGCTATATTAGGAGCGTGCTTTGCTTATATAACCTACAAATCATCCTCTATATTTATAGGGATGTTCCTGCATTTTATAAATAATGNACTAGCAGTTATGGTTCTTTACTACCCAGATGGCAAAATAGGGAATGGCCTTATATGGTTTGAAGATAAAATATGGCTTATTATAGCCATCGGAATAGTTACATTTATTGGGGGACTGGCCCTAATCAATTTAAAATATTTAGACGATTAACAGGAGATTTAAGATGACAGAAAACAGTTTAACACAAGGAAGTATATTTAAAAAATTATTTGCATTGGCTATTCCTATTATGGGCACATCTTTTGTACAGATGGCCTATAATATGATAGATATGATTTGGGTTGGTAAATTAGGTTCAGGAGCTGTTGCTGCAGTGGGAACAGCAGGCTTTTTTACCTGGCTGGCTATGGCCTTTATTATTATTCCTAAGGTATCGGCAGAAGTTGGGGTAGCCCAGGCTGTTGGGAAAAAAGATATGGATGAAGCAAGGGTTTATATTAAGCATAGTATTCAGCTTATAATCTTTTTAGCGTTAACATATGCCTTTATTCTTCTTACCTTTAGGAAAAGCCTAGTAGGATTTTTCAATTTAGGTGATGAAGAGGTTATAAATAGTACAATAACATATTTGGTAATAATAGCCTTAGGCTTAGTTTTTTACTTTATAAACCCTGTTTTTTCAGCTATATTTAATGGTTATGGTGATAGTAAAACTCCTTTTAGAATAAATGTTATAGGACTTGTAATTAATATGATTTTAGATCCTTTATTAATTTTAGGGATCGGCCCTTTTCCAAGGCTGGAGGTTGCTGGTGCTGCTATAGCCACTATAATAGCGCAAATTATAGTAACGATTATATTTATTATTAAAGCTAGGAAAAGGAATGAGTTGTTTTCAAATTTAGATTTGCTAGGGAAACCAGATAGAAATCATATGAACAAAATTACTAAGCTTGGATTCCCAGTTGCCTTGCAAAGTGCTTTCTTTACTATTATAGGAATGGTACTTGCAAGGATTATTGCTGATTGGGGAACGGTTGCAATAGCAGTACAGAAGGTAGGGTCACAAATAGAATCTATTTCATGGATGACGGCAGGTGGATTCGAGACGGCAATGAGCACCTTTACAGGGCAAAACTATGGAGCCAAGGAATGGGACAGGGTACGTAGGGGATATTTTACTGGAATAGCAATTGTTTCTTGTATAGGGATTATAGCTACAATTCTTTTAATATTTGGAGCTCAGCCTATTTTTATGGTATTTATCCAAGAGGAAGAAGCTGTAAGATATGGTGTTGATTACTTAAGAATACTAGGTGTTTCCCAGCTATTTATGTGTATAGAGATTGCTACAACAGGTGCCTTTAATGGTTTAGGAAGAACTATACCACCTTCAGTTGTAGGAATTGTATTTAATTTATCTAGAATTCCTTTAGCACTTTTCTTATCATCCACAAGCCTAGGACTTAACGGAGTGTGGTGGGCAATTAGTATAAGCAGTGTATTTAAGGGAAGCTTTTTATGTATATGGTATATTATTAGCCTCAAAAAAATTAAATAAATTTTAAATTATCTGTGTGATTAGTTAGAAAAATTTAATTGTTAACTATTGGTCTAAAATTTGATATAATATAATTGGTAATACTTACATAAGGTGTATAAGCTTATCAAAAAAGGAGGGATCAATTGCTACATTACATAGAAAATAAGTATGAAAATATAAAAATTTATATTAAATATCTCCCCCTGTTATTAATTATATGTATATTACTGGGATATATATTAATTACATCCTTAAGCAAGATTATCTTTAACAAAATAACTAAAGAATACAATAATCAAGCAGATATTTATGCCTCCAAGCTTGCAGATTCACTAGTAGCAAATAAAAAACTTGATATATTATTAGATGAAAAATTAATGAATGCTTGTAAATTAGTTGTTTCTAGTAAGGAAAATTTGAGCAATGGAACTTTAGAGGGTATTGCCAAAAATTTAAATATGGATAAAATATATTGGTTTAATTCACAGGGTGAGGTTATATACACAGCTAATGATTATATGGGATGGAAGGCTAGTGAAGGACTTGAAATAAGCATTCCATTTACCAAGGAAATTAGAGAAGAGGACTATGTAGAGTTAAAATATAAGATGGAAATGCCAAAGGGAAATGGAAAATCTGCCATAGAATACATTAATTTAAATGATAAAAAACCAGCCTTATATAAGGATGTATCCAATGATGATAAAGAAGCTAAAATTAAAAAGCTGGTAGACGAAAAGATATTAAGTGCTGGTGGAGTAGGCAATGGATATTTTGGTATAAATGCACCCACAAGAAGGGGAGATTTCGTAACAGTTCTAGGTAAATTAGTTGAAACTAAGGGGTTAGAGCAAATAGTCAATAAGGACACCTTGTACAAGGATGTTAAAAACGAAGATTACTATAATAGATATATAGTTTGGGCAAGTGAAAAAAGGTTTATAAATGGATATAACAATAAATTTATGCCTAAACAAATGATAAAAGTTCAGGATGCATCAATTATATTAACTAGATTCTTAAAAGAATATAATATAGAAATAGAGGACCTACTGGAGGCAGAAATGGTAAATCCTAAGGCATCCCTAACAAGAAGTTCTTTAGTTGAAATATTGCACTCTACAATAAATAGTTTGGAAAATCCAATTATAAATCAAAAAGATAAAGATAATGACTTAGCAGAAAGCGAAATAAATATTGATAAAGAATTATAATAAGGAAACCTTAAATTCTAATATATATTGGAATTTAAGGTTTTCTTTGTTATGCTATAAGGTATATATAATACTATAGAAAGGATGGATGTTTTATGAAGGTAATTGTTTTTTTGGCAGATGGATTTGAGGAAGTAGAGGCGCTTACGGTTGTAGACTATTTAAGAAGGACTAATGATATAGAAGTTGATACAGTATCAATAGGGGATGGTCTCCAGGTCCTTGGAGCACATAATATAGAAGTTAAGGCTGATAAAAATATCAGGGAAGTAGAAGATATAGCTATTTATGATGCAGCAGTAATTCCTGGTGGAATGCCAGGTTCTACTAATCTAAGGGATAATAAAAATGTAATAAGGATAATTAAGGAAATGGATGATATGGATAAGTTAGTGGCTGCTATATGTGCTGCACCTATTGTATTAGAAGAAGCAGGAATTATTAATGGAAAGAAAGTAACATCCTACCCTGGATTTGAAGAAAGTCTTCCAAACTCAGTCTATAAAGAAGATGCTGTTGTAGTTGATAGTAATATAATAACAGCACGTAGCGCAGCAAAAGCTGTAGACTTTACAATTGAAATAATAAGATACTTATTGGGAGAGAAGGAAGTAGTAAGCCTAAAGAAAAGTATACTTTATAGTTAAAATATTATATTATAGGAGGCAAAAATGATTACAGTACCTAGCAACAAAGTAATATACACATTTAAAAATGAGATGGAAGCGGTGGAAACGGTTAAAAGTGGACAGGTATTTAAGGTGATGACCAATGACTGCTTTTACCAGCAAATAACAAGAGAGGATCAGACAATAGAGGTTTTGGATTTTGATAGGGTTAATCCAGCTACAGGTCCTATATATATATTGAAAATGCTGAACCTGGCGATATATTAAAGGTTAATATATTAGATATTGAGCTAGAGGATCAAGGTGTAGCTATGACAATTCCAGAAGGTGGGGCCCTAGGAAAGGAAATGTTTGGACCTGCTACCAAAGTAGCTAAGGTTAAAGATGGTTATGTACACATATATGATCTTAAGATACCAGTAGATCCAATGATAGGGGTTATAGGAGTTGCTCCTTCTAAGGAGAGCGGGGAATGGGGAACAGAAACGCCATGGATGCATGGTGGTAATATGGATACTACAGAAATAAAGAAAGGTAATACATTATATCTGCCAGTTAATCAGGAAGGTGGTTTATTAGCTTTAGGGGACCTACATGCTATTATGGGAGATGGGGAAATCTGTATGACAGGCTTGGAGATTAATGGTAGTGTTACCCTAAAAGTAGATGTAATAAAGAAAAAATCAATTACATGGCCTTTGATAGAATCTAAGGATGAAACTATGGTTATTGCATCAGGAGAAGATGTTGATGAGGCAATAGAAAATGGAGCAAAGCAGGTAGTTAAGTATTTAAGTGAAGGCTTAAATCTAGAATTTGAAGAAGCCTATATTCTTGCAAGTTTAGTTTCAGATATAAAGATATCCCAGGTTGTAAATGCTAAAAAAACAATTAGAATGTCTATACCTAAGGCAATTATAAATACACATGATATAATAAATAGAGAATGTTAAATAAATATCAAAAGTGTGTGAATATATGGTATAATGATTTATGAATGGTATAAATTTCACACCATATGCCTTGTTTGGGGGGAACAAGTATGGAATTAATTGTTTTAATTGTTAATTACTTTTTAAAATCATATATAATATATAGGTATATTAATCTAATATATAAAGAAAAAAATACTAATAGAAAAATAGAAATAGTATCCTATGTTATATATCCTATAATAAGTATTTTAATTAATCTATTTGTAACAAACCAGCTTGTGATAATAACATTACATTTAACATTAATTTTGATATTAACCATAAATTATAAAGGAAGCTTAAAACGAAGTATATTTACAGCTATATCTATAAGTTTTATATATTTGTTTATAGAAATCATATTAAATATGTTTGCACATTATTTTAAGCTTAGCTTTTTATTAGAAGCAGGTGATAAATCAGTCTTGGTTCTTAGTATGGTAACTATGTTATCATATGTTGTGATTTTAGTTATTGAAGCTTATGAAAGCGATAAGATGATTTTAAAGGAGCAAAATAACTACTATGAGAAGCAACTCAAGTTAATGGGGGAATCCTTAAAGTCTAATAGGACAATCGTCCATGATCTAAAAAATCATATTACATGCTTATATATATTAGTGGAAAATGACAGGAAGGAAAAAACATTAGACTATTTATCACGTATGACAAAAGTTTTAAATAAGAAAGAAGGAATATCAAATACAGGCAACCTACTTATTGACAGCATTATAGATCTTAAATTACATGACTTGGAAAAAAAGGAGTTACTGTTACTATTGATATGGATATTCCAAAGGAAATAAACATTCCTTTTTTTGATATAACAGTTGTACTGGGAAACTTGTTAGATAATGCCATAGAGGCAGTTGGTAAAATTGAAGAAGATAAATATATAAACATAAAGTTAGAATATAGGGAAGGCAAATTTATACTCGAGATAAAGAACTCCTTTAATGGGGTAATAATTAAAGAAGATGATACTATCTGTACAAGTAATCTAGACAAAGAAAACCATGGTATTGGATTAAAAAGTGTAAAATCAGTAGTCGAAAAGTATAATGGTATCATGGAAATAGAATATGATGAAAGTAATTTCTCGGTAAAAGTATGTATAGAAACTCCTTATGAAAAGTTAAATTTACAAAAGCAGGGTACTTAGTTTTAAACTAGGTACCCTGTTTTAATAAGATTATAGTAATATAAAATAAATCTGATATAATAATATTCAAATAGGTATAAGCAAGAAGAAATAATTTATAAAAGAAATTACTAGATACAATTTAGGAGGATAGTATATGAGAGTAATTATAGTTGATGATGAACCCATTGCCATAGACATACTGAAAATAATGCTTTCAGAATATGAAAATATTGACATAGTTGGCACATATACTAAACCATTAGAAGCAATAAAGGAAGTTAAAAACACAAAACCTGATCTTATATTTTTAGATATTGAAATGGGAGAAATGAATGGTTTAGAAGCAGCTAATTATTTTATAAAAGAATTAGATAAGGTGGAGATAGTATTTTCAACCGCTTATATGGAATATGCAGTTGAGGCTTTTGAAATTAATGCACTTGACTATCTACTAAAGCCTATCCAAAAGAAACGCCTTACTAAAACCTTGGAGAGGATTAATAGGAATATAAATCAAAAAAATAAAGCTAAAGAACAGTTTATAGAGGTGCAAGGATTCAAGGAATTTATTGTTAAGGATAGTCAGGGGAATAATATATCATGGCGTACTAAAAAAACTAAAGAAATATTTGCTCATTTATGGTTAAACCAGCGAGAATCTGTTTCAAAAAGCAGGATTATGGAAGATGTGTTTCCTGGAAAGGATACAGAAAAAGCAACTACTATGTTACACACTACTATATATCAGTTGAGAAAGGTACTAAGGAATCTAGGATATGTAGATAGTATTACTTTCAAAAATAATGCCTATCAGCTTAATGTACCCATTGTAAGTGATGTTGATGAGCTATATAAAATATATTACGATAAGGAATATAAGGAAGAAGATGTAAAAAGAACCCTAGAACTATATAGGGGAAGCCTTTTAGGTAACGAAGGGTATTACTGGGCCTTGGAACTTGAAGAATTATATAACAAGATGGTTATTAGTATATTAAATACATATGTAGAAGAACAATTATATAGGGGTTTATCACCCCCTATATTAAAGATGTGTTTGGATACAATTTATGAAATTGATAGATATAATGAAAATACTATTAGGTTGTATATTAATTATTATGGTATGCAAAACGATATAATCGGCCTAGTAAATTTCTTTAAGAAATATAAAAATAAAATCTGGAAAGAAATTAGATCTAAGCCTAGCAAAAAAACATTAGATTTATATGAAAGCTATACTAAAAAGCAATCCCTTTAAATAAGGCAACGCATGAAAGTATAATAGCAAAAGGAACATATAAATAACGTCCTATATAATACCAACGATTACCATGCTTTTTTGTAGTTCCCTTATTAACTTCAAAAAGCAAATCTTCCTTTTTCATAATCCAAAACCACGAGATTGCACCTAGGGTTGCACCTATTGGAATAATGTAAATTGATACATAATCCATCCATGGTCCCCAGTGGAAGATAGCCTCCATGTTAATTCCAAAACCTAAACAAATAACAGATAGGATAAGTAGAACTGTTTTACGATTTAATTTTGGGAACTTATGTAGCAGGGATTCTGCTACTGCTTCAAACATATTTTGTAGTGAGCTTATACCAGCAAATATCATTGCAACATACAAAATTATTGCAAAAAGACGTCCCATGGCAATATCTTGCAATATAGTAGGCAATGTAACAAAAAGAAGCCCAGGCCCAGCCCCAACATCTAATCCATAAGAAAAGCAGGCAGGAATAATAACTAATGCGGCAACAACTGCAGCAATAGTATCGAAAATACCTGTTGTACGTGCCACTGAAACAACATCTTCATCTTCACTTAAATAAGCCCCATAAACAATCATTCCGCTACCTGTTATAGATAATGAAAAGAAAGCCTGCCCCATTGCCCAAATCCAAACCATAGGATCCTTTAAGGCCTCCCAACGTGGAATTAACATAAACAAATAACCTTCCCTTACATTAGGTAACATTGCAACACGAATGGCTAAGATAATAAATATAATGAAAAACAATGGCATCATAATCTTGTTAGTTTTTTCAATACTCTTTGCCCCTAAAAAAAGTGTAAACAAGGTTAGAAGAACAACTATTACATGGTAAGGTATTACAGAATACGGTGATAGTGCAAAAGAATCAAACCAAACAGATGCATCTACAGTCATTAAAGTTCCTACTAGGGAATTAACTAAAGCCTTAAGTACATAGGCTAAAATAACAGCATATCCAATTGCTATACACATAGATCCGGTAAGTGGTAGCCATCCTATAATCTTACCTACCTTCTTTGCCCCTTCACCTCGAGTACTCCAGGCGTTTTCATAAGAACCTAAAGTTCCAGTTTTGGCACGACGGCCAATGGCAAATTCTGCTGGCA
>JGI24708J26588_10003658_pt1 | contig 10988 bp, 10 predicted proteins | sample BioPla1DNA2_FD_26588 | JGI IMG/M metagenome (IMG submission 26588) | reverse complement strand
AAAACCTTAAGCCAATGCTTTTTCGCATTTTTAAGGAATGTAAGCACCCCAGCCATTGAAAATAACGGCAGATAAGCTGCGACGCTTGACCATCTTGCACCNGTTTGAGGGAAAAAATTCTGCCTTGCAGCAATATCTGGTGGNAAAAAAAGGCTTTGAAAAATAAGACCGTATCTTTGATAGCTTGAATAAAATACTAAATCCCAGCCTGTAAGCATATTAGTTGAGCGTGGATTTTCCAGCACCATAGCTATTGATGGAATAAATAAAATTCCGGCTATTGCGACGCCCAAAACAGCTTCAAAAACAATAGTGAAAAAGGTTTNTAAATCTACTTCAAATTTTTCATCTATGGTTCTTACAAAGAAATAGATTATTACAAAAATAGCTGAGCCTATAAAGAAAAAATAATTAATTAAAGCATTAGCAGCAACAACGAGTGCAAATACACCTTTCCTCTTGTTTACAACAAGCTCTTCTAAACCTATTAGTAAGAGGGGGAAGAAAACAATAGCTTCATGAAAATGATTGAAAAATACATTGTACGAGGAAAATCCGGAAAAGGCATATAATAAGCCGCCTATCAGGGCGTAGTCAGGCGTTTTGGTAAATCGTCTGATATATGTAAAAGAAAACAATGAGGCACAAGCGAATTTCAGTATCATTAATGGCCCCATTAAAAATTGAGATATAGCAGTGGGGAAGGGAACAGTTAGCCAAAAAAACGGGCTTCCCAGAGTATAAAAGGTATATGAGCCTATAAAGTTTGTGCCTAAATCAGTGTACCAATCCCAGAAAAAATTACCACTTTTTATAGCGTCGGCTGTTACCTTATAAAAAGGAATTTGCTGTGCATTATAATCACCATAGAATAAGAAATATCCCTTGTCAAAAGCTATTAAAGGTAAAAATATTGCAGCAGCACATAGAAGTGCGTAGAAAAAAGCTTTTTTATAGTAAATTTTTTCTTCCTTAAACATTAATATTCTCCGTTATAATTCTAAAAATTATTAGTAAATTATCGAACCATATTTTTTAGCAGCCTTTTTCAGTATTGATTCATCTATATTCATTGATGAATCTACAAAAGCTGTGCCTTGATACAGTAACAATGCTGTTTTTAATGCAACCTCATCAGATGAAGTAAACATTATTGGCAAATCAGACATATGCTGATTTTCGGAAAAAGAAACAGCATCATCAACATTATCAATAAATACATTTATAATATCATATCCGCTATCATCACTGCTGTATTTCAGAAGCTCATCGCTCATATCGTAGCCCACCTTTATTAATGGAGAAATTTCAATCCAATCAGGTGTGAGAAAGAATACGTTATTTTGATATGCTGAGATGATTACGTCATCATGATGAACTAAGCTTTCATATTGAGATTTTTCTTGTATTAAAGCGGGTATATTTAAATTACAGATTTTATTTATACCTATTAAATCTGCTCCGTTTTAATTAAAAAATGTAAATTATTTTCAATAAAATCACTATTATAATTTTGATTAAATTCAGGATAAATTAAAATAGGAATTTTGGAGTAGCCTTTACATTCTATCAAATTATTTTTAAACAAATCAAAATCAAATTCACCGCTGAGACCAAAAGCATCAGCACCCATAGATTGTGAGATAATCATAGCTGATAGCGGGTTTATAACTTCTGCTGATGTTTCATCCTGTGTTAAATCAACAGTAACAAAAACAGGTTTTTTAAATTTTTTACAAGCTAAAATTATCGCCCTTAAATCACTTATTTTTTTTAAATTATATCCTATAAAAAAATCAACAAAAGGGTCTAATAATTCAGCTAATTTTTTATAAAGAGAAATGAGAGAAGAAAAATTAATTTCCTCCTCACCATCAATATCAATACTAGAAATGCACCCGCCAACAAGCTTATCCATAGCATATGATTTAAAAGCTTGTATAATACTTTTGTAATTTTTAAAGATTATATTATTATCTATATCGTAAAAACTATTATAGCTAAATTTAACCGATGGCGTTAATATAGCATCACAGTCAGAAGTAATTCTTTCTGTCGCCGAAGCCTTGTTTATATAATCAAAATCGGAATTGCTTAAATCAAATTCACTAAAATTCATACCTGCCCCATAAATTAAAAAGGGAAGTTTTGTATCGGAGTCCATCTCAGTCCTTTCAGCAATAAATATAGTTACATTTTTTCAGGTGCATCGACCTTTAATAAATTAAGCATATTTGATAATACAGTTTTTGTAGCAATGCAAAGTGCCATTCTTGAATACATAATAGCTTTTTCCTCACCTATAATCTTACATTCGTCATAGAATTTATGGAATAGCTGAGCAGTTTCATAGCAATATCTAGTGATTCTTGAAGGATTATACTCNTTAGCAGCAAGATTTACTTCATTTGGCAATTGTACAAGCTTATTTACCAAAGAAATTTCTGTATCTGTAATAAACTTTAACTCATCCTCATAATCATCTAAGCTGTAATTCTCAGCCTTAAGTTTCTCAAGAACTCTGCATATCCTTGCATGTGCATATTGAACATAGAATACTGGATTTTGCGAGCTTTCTTCAATAGCGAGGTCTAAGTCAAATTCTAAATGGGTATTGCTATCACGCAGATTAAAGAAAAACCTTGCGGCATCGATAGGAACTTCATCTAGCAGGGTAGATAGGGTAATAGCTTTTCCCGAACGTTTTGAAAGCTTTACAGTTTCTTTTTCGCCGTTTTCATTAACACGAATGAGCCGAACCATTTGCATAATAACAACATCAAGTCGTTTTTCATCTATTCCCATTGCTTTTAAGCAAATACGCATCCTTTGAACATATCCGTGGTGGTCAGCGCCTAATACATCGATAGCCTTGTCATAGCCACGTGTCACAAGCTTATCATAGTGATAAGCTATATCGGGTACAATATATGTCGGAAAACCATTGGAACGCACAAGCACAAAGTCTTTGTCAGCACCAAAGTCAGTTGCTTTAAGCCATAAAGCGCCTTCACTCTCATACGTATGCCCATTTTTCCTAAGAATTTCAATCACCTTGTCTACTGCACCATTTTGATGGAGTGTGCTTTCTCTAAACCAGCTATCATACTTTACTCTATATTTTAACAAATCAGTTTCAAGTGTATTTATATTAATAGGTAGAGCGTAATCAACTAAAGCTTTTTTACGCACTTCTTCCGAGGAATTAATATACTTATCACCATATTTTTCAGCAAAGCTTTTCACATGATTTATAATATCTTCACCATGATAAGAGTCCTCAGGCATTTCAATTTCTTCACCAAAATGCTGTCGATAGCGTATATCGAGTGATAGGGCAAATTTTTCAATCTGATTTCCTGCATCATTTACATAAAACTCTCTGCAAACCTCATATCCTGCACATTCAAGCACAGAGGATAAGCAATCTCCCAAAGCCCCGCCTCTTGCATTTCCGATATGCATAGGTCCTGTTGGATTGGCAGAAACAAATTCAACAAGCACTTTCTTGCCGTTTCCAGTATCAGTTTTACCATAGTCCTGCTTTTGAGCTATAATCTCATTTATAGTTTCGCTGTACCAGCTGTTTCCTAAAAAAAAGTTAATAAATCCGGGGCCGGCAATTTCACATTTATTGAAAAAATCTGTTATCTTCTCAAGCTCTAATTGCAGTAGGGAAGCGATTTGGCGTGGATTAGTCCTAAATGCTTTAGCAGAAACTAAAGCAATATTTGAGGAAAAATCACCATGAGAACGGTCATTAGGAATTTCAATATTAAAAGCAGGTATAGGCTCAGGCGGCAGCTTATCCTGTGCTATAAGCTCGCCTAATGCAGATAAAATCAAAGCTTTTATTTCTTTTTTTGCTGTATCTATTGGATTAAACATTTTTTACCGTCCTTATTTAAGAATTAATTATATTATTGTTTGTCTGCTTTACATTAATAAACAATTCATTAACTGATAGGAAAGAGGAATTAATATCAACAACATATTTAAAATACAAATTCCCACCATTTTCAGTTAATTCATTTTTAACTTCCTCAGTAGAAATTCCCATCATAAAGCCATATCCAAAATCTGTGCTATAATGACAATGATGTTTTTTACCCTGTTCAATAATCAAATTTGCATTTGTTTTACCAGAGCGAATTAGGGTGACCATATTGTTTTCATCGATATTTAAGGTGACCTTACTTCCTTCAAAGCCCGTTGCTTTACTCTCGTTGTATTTAAAAGTATATTTACCGTTATCAGTACTCATTTTTCCTACTGTAAAAAGTTCAATTGTATCTTTATCATCATCATCGGATTGTATGCTTTTTATAGTAAGATACACATCCTTTTCTTTTATTTTGCTCACGAAATAGCCCTTTCTTATATAAATATCAATATTAAATATAATAACATTAATTTATCATAATTTCAAGTGTAAAAAGGGAAATTTTTTAATTTTAAAGATTTATTTTAATTATCCGTTATTTAAAATTATACAAAAATCCCCACAATTCCTTACGAGAATTTGCGGGGACAAATTGTAGGTGAATTTTATTTCATAAATACAAATTCTTGAAGCTCGAATAAGTGCCTGCCTTTAAACATATCGGTAAACCAGCCGCCAAAATCATCCTCAACTACTAAAAATACAGAATGTCTGCCTGTAACAGCTTTTGTAACAGTGGTATATACACCATCGTCCATACCTATATTACAAATTCCTATTTCTTCTCCGTTTTCAGGGTCATCAATCATGATTTTTATCTTAGACTTACATCCTGTACCACGAATTTTAGCAGCAAATTCCATGGTTTTACTTGAAAAATCCTCACCAAAATCATAATATTTGTAACCGATTACACAATTGCTTGTGATATTACTAATATACCTATCAAAAACATTCCTTTCTGTCACAAAGCACCCACCAGTAAGCACGCAAGCAATATCAGCGGGAGTTGGCTTGTATGGCGAAAGAGAATCTTCAAATCCGAGTGAAGTCATTTCTACAAGCGGTATGCTTCCATCGGGTAAAATTTCTATTTTTTCTACACAGGCACGTCTTGACATGATGGTGTTATTGGTCATTCTATGATAGAAGATATACCATTGGTCTTTAATCTTACATATTGAGCCATGATTATTTCCTGCGGGATATTGGTCGCCATTATCAACAATATAGCCTCTATAAGTGAAAGGGCCTGTGGGAGAATCACTTGTTGCATAAGCTAATCTATTTCCTTGCTTAGGGGAATAAATCATATAATATGTGCCGTTTACTTTACGGACTGAACAAGCCTCAAAAAATTCAAAAGGCTCTTCAACAGGTACAATATGCTCAATTAAAGTATTGTCTAAAACCTCATTCATTTTATCGGGATTCATCTGTACCATGAATGAACGCTCATATCCACAGTAATTATAAACCTTTCCGTCGTCATCGACAAAAACACCGGGGTCTATAAACCAGCCATTACAGCATACTTCATCGGAAATATTATATTCATACGCACCTAAAAGCTTGAAAGGTCCTTCAGGTTTATCACTAACAGCAACACAGCCTCTTGCCCCCATAATATATGCAAAAAGATAATATTTTCCGTCCTTTTCTACTACATCAGGAGCAAATAAATCTCCATCAGTCCAATCGGTATCGGCTTTATGGTCACGATCATCGGCTGTATGAAAAATATCTCCGTGACAAACCCAGTTGTTAAGATCATTAATACTAGCCGACCAAACCTTTAATTTTTTATCACAGAACTTATCAGAGCCAGCACTATCGTGCGAACCATAAATATATACTCTATCGCCAAATTGTCTTGGCTCTCCATCTGGAATATACTCCCATAATGGTAAATAAGGATTAGGCATTTTGTTTCCTCCTATAAATTAATTTTTTAAGCTTTGTAAAGGTGCAGGTATTCTGCCACCTCTATTAATGAATTTAGATGATGAAAACTTGTTGACTGGCATAACAGGACCGCTGCCAAAAAGACCTCCAAATTCTAAGGTTTCACCTACTTTTTTACCTACTGCAGGAATAATACGTACAGCAGTAGTCTTTGAGTTTACCATACCTATTGCCGCTTCATCAGCTATAATTGCAGCAATTGTATCTACATCAGTATCACCTGGTACAACAATCATATCAAGTCCAACTGAGCAAACAGCAGTCATAGCCTCTAGCTTTTCAAGAGAAAGAGAGCCATTTTCGACAGCGTTTATCATTCCTGCATCTTCAGAAACAGGGATAAAAGCACCTGACAAGCCACCAACATGGGAAGAAGCCATAACTCCGCCTTTTTTAACAGCGTCATTTAAAAGGGCAAGTGCCGCAGTGGTTCCATGCGTTCCACAGCTTTCAAGGCCTATTTCTTCAAGAATATGTGCTACACTATCGCCAATTGCAGGAGTAGGTGCAAGCGATAAATCAACAATTCCAAAAGGAACACCTAACCTCTTGCTTGCTTGTGTGCCGACAAGCTGTCCCATTCTTGTAATTTTAAAGGCTGTTTTCTTAATTACATCTGCTATTTCAGAAATATTAGCGTCGGGGTGTTTTGCCACAGCTGCTCGTACAACACCCGGTCCTGAAACACCAACATTTATTTCGCAGTCATATTCACCAACACCATGAAAAGCACCTGCCATAAAAGGATTATCTTCAGGAGCGTTGCAAAATACAACAAGCTTAGCTGCACCAAAGCAATAATTATCAGCTGTTTTTTCAGCAGATTGTTTTATAATAGAGCCCATAAGCCTTACAGCGTCCATGTTGATACCGGCTTTTGTAGAGCCTATATTTACAGAGGAACATACATTTGATGTAACTGCCAAAGCCTCGGGGATTGAATCGATAAGCTCCTTATCACCTGCAGAAAAACCCTTTTGAACAAGNGCNGAATAACCACCTATAAAGTTTACTCCNGTAGTTTCTGCCGCTTTTTGCAATGCTTTTGCAAATAAAACAGGTGAGCCTTTTGCAGCTGCACTTACAATAGCGATAGGAGTAACGGAAATTCTTTTATTTATAATAGGAATACCGTANTCCTTTTCAATATCCTCTCCGGTTGATACAAGCTTTTCTGCTTTTCTGCAAATTTTATCATAAACCTTGTCACACGCCTTATTAATATCAGAATCAATACAATCAATTAAAGAAATTCCCATAGTAATAGTACGTATATCAAGGTTTTCTTCCTGTATCATTTTTATAGTTTCTAAAATATCACTTGAATTAAGCATAGCAAACCTTTCTTTGTCCTGAAAATTATATTCTGTGCATAGAATTAAAAATATCCTCATGCATTACATGAATTTGCAGACCCATATCAGAACCAGCATTTTTTAATTTGTCTGAAAATTCAGAAAAGCCTATTTTTAATTTATTAATATCAATAAGCATAGTCATAGCAAACAAATCTTGCATAACAGTTTGTGTTACGTCCATCACATTTGCATTATATTCCGCACAAATACTACTGACCTTAGCGAGTATCCCCACTGTATCTTTTCCTACTACCGTTAAAACAGCACGCATAATATTACCAGCCTTTCATAAATAATGTTGCCTAACTATTATACATAAGAAGATAGGAAAAGTAAATAGGTTTGTATAAAAATTTAAGTTTTCTCAAGCNATTCATTAAGTAATTAGATATAATCAACAGTTAAAGTACTATTAAAATTGAATCTGGTATTTGGAAAATTCATTTTTCGAAAAAACGCCTACACATTGACTTATATATGAAAAAAATTTTTATATGCATCTAACCAATAATATTTAAGCGGAAAAAATTTTTCTAGACAAATTACTTTTTTTATGTTAAGATATAAATAAATCAAAATTATATTTTTTGGTTTATAATTATTGAAAGGTGGCTTTTAAATGGAAAAATTACTCGATCTATTAAAATTTCATGCAAGATTATCAAATGAACAGCTAGCTGTTATGTTAGGTACAACAGAGGCCGCCGTGGCGAATGAAATTGCAAAACTTGAAAAAGAAGGGGTTATAAAGGGCTATGGTGCTATCATAGACGAAGAAAGGCTTAATAAAGATTTAGTAACTGCTTATATTGAAGTAAAGGTTTCTCCAAAGCCTGATCAGGGCTTTGATGAAATCGCTGCTACAATCATGCAACATGAAGGTGTGGAATCTGTATACCTTATGAGCGGTGGTTATGATTTATCTGTTACAATAACAGGTACTAGTCTGAGAGAAATTGCTCTTTTTGTTTCTGAGAGACTTTCTACTCTTGATGGCGTACTTTCAACTGCAACTCATTTTGTATTAAGACGCTATAAGGATAAGGGCGTTGTTTTTACTACGCATTGCAGAGATGAAAGGAGTCTTGTTTCCCCATGATTGATTACAATAAAACGCTGTCGCAGGATGTGCTTAATTTGCAGTTCTCAGGAATTCGCAAATTTTTTGACATTGCACAGCAATATGATGACATTATTTCCCTATCGGTTGGTGAACCTGATTTTAAAACACCATGGAAAATACGTAAAACTGCTATTAGCACAATTGAAAAGGGTAGGACAAACTATACAGCAAACAGTGGACTAGCTGAATTAAAAACTGCTGCTGCTGATTATTTTAAAAAGACACTTGGCGTTGATTATAATAATGAAAGTGAGATTATTATTACCGTTGGCGGCTCTGAGGGAATTGATGCTTCGATTAGAGCGATTGTTTCCCAAGGTGATGAGGTGCTTATTCCAGAGCCTAGCTTTGTTTGTTATGCACCTATTGTTACTTTAACAAGAGGAATACCTGTTCCGATAGTTATGAAAAGAGAGAATAATTTTCGATTAACTGCTGATGCTTTGAAAGAGAAAATTACTGATAAAACTAAACTGCTCATACTACCTTTTCCTAATAATCCGACTGGTGCTGTTATGCGTAAAAAGGATTTAGAAGAAATTGCTGAGGTTTTAAAGGATACGAATATAATGGTACTTTCCGATGAAATTTACAGTGAGCTTACTTATGGTGATGAAAAGCACTGCAGCATTGTTCAAATTGGGGATATGAAGGAGAGGACAGTGCTTATAAATGGATTTTCAAAAGCCTTTGCTATGACAGGGTGGCGTCTTGGTATGTGTGCTGCTCCTGCACCTGTTTTGACACAGATTTTAAAAATTCATCAGTATTGTATTATGAGTTCTCCTACAATTAGTCAGTACGCTGCTGTTACAGCTTTAAAAGAATGTGAAGATGATGTAAAACATATGGTGTCAGAGTATGATATAAGAAGAAGAATGCTTGTTAAAGGCTTTAATGATTTGGGGCTTGATTGTTTTGAGCCGGAGGGTGCATTTTATGTTTTCCCTTATATNGGNGATACNGGTATGACTAGTGAGGAGTTTTGTGAAAAGCTTATTTATTCTAAAAAAGTTGCAGTTGTACCGGGTAGTGCCTTTGGAAAAAGCGGGGAAGGATTTATAAGAGTTTCATATGCTTATTCGTTATCACATTTAAGCACTGCTTTAAGCAGAATTAAAGAATTTTTAGAAGAAACCGGATATTATAATAAGGCTTGATAGATGAATAGTATAACTTTACGTGCTTATGCGAAAATTAATTTATATCTAGATATTTTAGGCGTTTTACCTAATGGTTATCATGAGATTGAAAGTATAATGCAAAGTGTTTCAATTTATGATGAAATTGAAATAAATAAAACAAGTGAAAAGGGGATTATTATTAACTGTGATGATCCCCAAATTCCTTGTGATAATAGAAATATAGCATTTAAAGCGGCAAAACTCATTTCAGAGCAGCTTAATTATAATTATGGATTTGAAATAAGTATTAAAAAGAATATTCCCGTAAAAGCAGGCATGGGTGGCGGAAGTGCAGACTGTGCCGCTGTTTTAATGGGCATAAATATGCTTTTTAACAAGACTTTAGGCTTGGATAAGCTTATAAAAATCGGAAAAAGCTTAGGTGCTGATGTTCCATTTTGTATTGTGGGGGGAACAAAGCTGTGTAAGGGAATAGGTGAGATTGTAGCTGATGTTCCACAACTTGAAAAGCTTTATTTAGTAATTGTTCAGCCAAATTTTTGCATAAGTACACAAAATGCATATCGTATTTATGATGAAAATCCTATAAATAAAAAAGGAAAAATTGATACTGTTATTAATTCCTTAAGTACTAAAAACACTGAAAATCTTGCTAAAAATATGTATAATATTTTTGAAGAGCTTTATAAATACCCTGATATTAACAAAATAAAGGCTGAATTTTCAAAAAATGATGCCATTGGTAGTTTAATGACAGGAAGTGGCTCAGCTGTATTTGGAATATTTAATACTTATGAAAATGCTTTGATTTGTAAAAATAATATTGATTATCCTTTTGTGCAAATTGCTGAAACTATGAGCAGGAGTATGGATGTTTTGACGAAATAAAAAAAGCTTAAAAATGTTCTTGAAAAATTAACTTAAATAGTGTATAATTATTAAGAACGTTTCGAAAGGAGAAGTAATATGGTATATATTAAAAACCATTTGGGAACTATTACGCTATCTAAAAACTTCCTTGTTTCACTTATCGGCGGAACTGTTACAAACTGCTTTGGAGTAGTTGATATGAATGTCGGCAACGTAAAACAGACAATTCTTGATAAAATACCTTTTATCAATAAGAAAAAATCTATTGAAAAAGGTGTTTCTGTAAGATATGTCAAGGATAAATTGTATGTGGACCTGCATATAACTGTAATGTACGGAGTTAATGTTTCTGCTATTGTAAAAAGCATAATTAATAAAGTGCAGTATAATGTGCAGGAAGTGACTAATTTAAATGTCGAAAAGGTAAATGTTTTNGTTGACGGAATAAAGGTATAATCAATATTCGTGTTTCATGATTTTTGNTTTATGCTGAATGATTATTCNGCATAATTAGNTTTGCAAAAATACTTTTGATTCAGGATATTGTCGCTATAAAATAAATAAAAATGCATAAGGATGTGTGG
>JGI24708J26588_10003649_pt1 | contig 11004 bp, 10 predicted proteins | sample BioPla1DNA2_FD_26588 | JGI IMG/M metagenome (IMG submission 26588) | reverse complement strand
AAAGGCAGCCGCCAATGCGATTGAAGTTGAAGGCGCTGTAAAATTAGGTCTGGGCAATAAATCCTCCATTGCCAAGTCTAAAGACTATGTTCCGGCCAGTGGCGATAATGCTGAAGTTCTGCCTATGGCTCAAGTCGATACCGTAATTGCAGCTACAGCCTTTGCTGCCGACGGTAAAGTTGTAGGTACCGTTATCGATAATGCCCAAATCAGAGTACAATTTGACGCTGAAGGTAAAGTTACCAATCGGGACGCTGAACTGAAAACGAAAAAAGAATTAGGTCCTGACTACGGTTTAATTAATGCCTCTGAAATCGGTAAAGAATGGCACGAACAAATCGAGGCGCTGGAAGAGTGGATGGTAGGTAAAACTGTCAGTGAAATCACAGGCATGAAAACCTTTGAAAGAGATCCGTCCCACCTCCATGTACCCGATGAGCCTGATCTGAAGTCTTCTGTCACCATTACCGTGGAGGATTACCTGGCAGTTGTTGCAGAAGCTGCAGAACGGGCAAGATAAGGCTAAATAGAGACAAATAGCTCCACCGCGTTGTCCGGTGGAGTTATTTTTTTCACTTTTTATCTATTTATCATTCTTCCGGCTCACCTAAAACTGTTCGCAATAGCTTATTGCCGTCTTCAACCATGGCAAACAAACGCTCATACTCACGGTTTAAAGCATCAAATCCCTTGGCTGTCAGACGATATGTCTTACGCCTACCTTTTTGCTTTACTAATTCAATATACTTTTCTTCTTGCAAGCGTTTAAGCACTCCATAGAGGGTGCCGGGACTAAGGGAGATTCGCTGCTGCGATATTTCTTTGCATTTTTTCATAATTCCATACCCATGCAAAGGGTTAAGCAATGCCAACAGTACATAATACATGGCCTCTGTCATGGGTTCATTTTTCGCTGGCGGCATTTTCTCACCCACTTATTCATTGCTGCAATATATCGTTTAACATAGTATAACTAATATTTCAAACTAATAAAAATATTACCGGCCGCACAAAGCATACCTCACCATTGACAGACATCCTCCCGTCAGGCTAAAATTATGTTATTGCTTTAAACTGGTTCACAAAAGAATCTGGATGGAGGTTTCTGCCGGTGGCACAAAAACTTAAGCACAGTACTATTAATAAATTTTGCATTGGGCCCATTGGTTTTTTCTTAATGATGAACTTTGTCGGGAACTATTACAATTATTTTTTAACTGACATTCTTACCATCAGTGCTGCAACAGTGGGTACAATTCTACTGGTGGCCAGGATTATAGATGCTATTGCTGTCCCCGTAGCCGGCGGTATTGTGGAAATGGCACACCAGAAATGGGGTAAATATAGTACCTGGCTATGGGCAGCACCACCATTTACGGCCTTTTTTATTGCCCTCATGTTCACAGGGCCCAACCTTAAGCCGGCGGCACTTTCTTTCTTTTTAGGGAGTATGTATGTTTTGGCACACTTAACTGTTAACTTGGCTGAAGCTTCCCAGTATGCCTTAATTCCGGTCATTGCCCAAACACCGGAAGACCGCATCCTGCTTTCAAGCAGAAGAGCGCAAGCCATGTCGGCAGGTCAGTTAATTTTCGGGCTAGTGGCTCCTTCCCTCATTGTCCTGTTAGGAGGCAACAATGAAGGACGCGGCATCTTTTTAACAGTTCTCCTCTTTGCCATCCTGCAAATGCTGGGCTATTGGCTGGTGGCACAAGTTGCACAACCTTATGATTCAGGAAAGGCTACCGACGCGGCTTCAGGGGTTTCCCTTAAAGATATGGCTTTGCAGGTAGTCACAAACAGGCCGCTATTTATTTTAATTGTAGCGGAAATTTTGCGCTGGACTGCCAATATTGTCATCGGAAACTTTGCAGTCTATTATTTTAAATATGTGGCGCAAAATCAAGCTTTAATTGCTGTGTTTTTTACTTGCAGCAGTATTGCAACTTTTTTGGGTTCGGCTCTGGGCCAACTGGTAACACGAAAAGTAAGTAAAAAGCAATCCTGGTATATTGGTATGAGCATAAATTTCCTGGCTTTAATTCCTGCCCGGATTTTTGCCCGCAATACCATCCTTTTTATCACCTTTGCTGCCGTCGCTGCCGTTGGGCATGCCATTGTCATGAATCTATCCGCCGCTTTTTTTGCCGATGTAGCTGAATATGCACAGCGGAAAACAAAAAAAGATGCCAAAGGCGTTATTATGTCTTTAAGCTCTTTGCCTATTAAAATTTCAGTGGCTTTATCCGGTGCCATTGCCGGCTATAGTCTGGCTTTAATCGGTTATGACCCTAATATCGCCGCTACTACCCGAATTATAGACGGAATTATCTCTTTTTCCACTTTAATACCGGCGTTTTTCGCCTTGGCTGCAATATTGGCCATAAAATTCTATCCTTTACCTGATCGCATTCAAGACTTAAGTGAAACTTAATACAGTATTTTAGTCCGGAAGCTCCTGCTTCCGGACTTTTTTACCTTTTGCCCCTGCAGCTGCTATTTAAAGAATGGTGTAGCTTGAAATTTTGGGCTAAATAAGCAGTCATTAAATTCTATACTGATAACGATGGGCTCTGGCCCTTGCCGCCATTCTGCGGCGGCGGCGTTTAATAAATAGACGCAAACGGAGCAAACATACAATTAACACTACCCCCAAGAGGATGCGGCGGATCAAAATTTTTAGAACTGAAGGCTGCTTGTCAGCCCCGGACAAGTCCGGTCGCAAATCCAGTGTAAACAGTTCTGCACCGAGGTTCCCGTACATAAAAGGACTATCATGCCGAAGATCGAGCGTCAGTTTTAATACAGCCTTTTCCTCACCTGTCTGTTCCTCTAGGGAAAGACTTTGCCTTACATCTTCAGCAGTAAATTCATGATATAAAAGTCGAGTTACACTTTCCTCCGGGCTGATTGTATATATATTTAAGTCTTTTTGCCATACTTTAGCAATCATCTCGTCAGTGACGGGAAAAGCTACTTTCCGGAAATGATTGAAGCCATAATCAAGCAATGTAGTGACGTCTGTACAAAGATCTTTAACACTGGGGTTATCCAAAACTACCACAATTAGTAGCCGCTCTCCCTTTTGGGCAGCAGCTACCAGAGTATGATTGGAGTCTACAGTCCACCCTTTTTTTGTGGCAACAATCCCCTCATAGGCAGATTTTCCCTTTAGTAAAGGGTTTCCATTGTTTAAATATCTTATTTCCTGTTGCTTATTAGTAGGCGGCATTTCATAACGTGTGGTGGTAAAAATGCGGCAAAAAAGCGGACTTTTGATGGCATGCTGCATTATTTGTGCCATATCATAGGCAGTTGTATAGTGGTTTTCATCTGGAAGACCGTGGGCGTTAATAAAATTCGTGTTCAGAGCACCCAATTCCCGGGCTCGTTGATTCATTAGTTTGGCAAACTGTGTACAATCTCCACCAAGATACTCTGCAATGCCATTGGCAGCATCATTGGCGGAGGCTACCGCCAGTGCATACAGCGCCTGCTGCAGCGTAATTCTCTCTCCTTCATCCAATGCAATATGGGATGAATTGCGCTCAAGGGAGAATACTGCCTCATGGCTTAATTCCACGGTATCATCCAAACTGCCCCTTTCAAGAGCCAGGAGGGCAGTCATAATTTTTGTGATGGAAGCCGGGTGCTTTCTTTTCTGCATATTCTTTGCAAAAAGAATTTGTCCGGTTTTTGCATCCATCAAGACAGCCGCATCTGAAGATAGATTTGGGATCGTTTCTTCTTTAGAAAGAGCAATTTCCGCATTCAGCAAAAGAATCATGATTAATAAAATACAAGTAAACCGACTGGCATCTTTTTCTGACATGTTTAATCCTCATTTATTTAATTATTTACTGCAAGTAACACCGGTCTTCTAAGCATCTCCGTCCTTTTCATAAATTTGTTTTTTTGAGGCAAAATAGATCTAGCATCCATGAAAGGTGTGAATGCTTATGCTAAAAGACCGGGTCGTCATCGGACTTGCTGTGGGCATATTGGCTGACGCCGTTAAATTAGCTTTCAATTACCTTTGCTTTAAGTTAAACTTTACTGATGCAGTTTTCTGGCAAATTGTTGCCGGTACAGTTTTATCACGTGCGGATATTTTCTCACCCCTGGGCTTGTTGGTAGGTGCTTTAGCGGACATTGTCGTCACATCTCTTTTAGGATCTGTCTTTATCTACCTGATCTACCTGACGGGCAAAGAAAGCCTCTACCTTAAAGGTATCGGCTTTGGCATGTTTGTCTGGATTAACTTTTTTGTCATTGTGCAGGGACTTTTAGTGCAGGGGAAAATCCCTCCTACACCTACCGGCCTCTTGGTAACATTTGCCGCCCACTTCATATTCGGCCTGGCTTTAGCTTTTTTTACGCAACTCTTGACGGCAAACTTTGGGGAAGAAAAAGAACAAGAGTCGCAGTCAAAACATACTTTTAGCATCAAGAAATCCCTGCCGGCAAGAGTGCGTTTTAAAAAAGCCGTCAAGCCGGAAAAATTAAGATAAGATTTTGCCTTTTTCCCGGTTGTATTAACCAATTAGCTTTTTAATTTGCTCCTGAATATCTCCCTGCACAAGGCCGCCGTGGTAGCAAATGACCCTGTCAATCTCAAAGGAAAGCAGTTTGCGCAATGAAGCCATAGCTTGTTTTTGATCTACAGTAAACATGGGAATGGGGCCCATTAATTTGCCCTGATTGCTGTTAAGGGCGTCTCCGGTAATTAATGTTTTTGTCGCTGTCAAATACAAACATAAATGGCCCGGAGTATGTCCCGGTGTATGAATCACGGTAATGCCCCCGCAGTAAGGTAACTGCTGGCCGTCAGAAAGGGCAACGTCAACTTCTACAGTTTCCCGATTGCGGTAGTTATTTCTGTTTTCCTCCTGCTCTTCAGGCGGCAGATTTGCAATTGTCTTTTCTATTTTTGCTAATAAATGCTTCTTTCCCTCAATAAAAGGTTTTTCTTCCTCATGGGCCAGCACGGTAATTTTTTGTTGTGCCGCAGACAGGATACCGGGCAATCCCCCGAGATGATCAATATCATGGTGGGTAATAATAACTTTATTCAATCTTTCAAAAGGCACCCCGCTTCCTGCTATAGCTTCTTTAACAGCAGTTGCCATGGGGGGTAAGCCTGCATCAATTAAAATTACATCTTGATCATCCCAGATTAAAACCGGGTGAAATACCATACCCTCACCGGGTGCAGATACCTCTAACATCTTAAGCCCTGGTGCTATTTGCATCTTTACCTAAGCCTAAGGCTTAGTTTCACCTCCAATGTATTTTTTTAAATAGTTAAATTCTCTGCACACACAAGCAAACTTCTTAACCGCCCACAAGGCGCAGCATTATAATTACTTCATCTCCGTCTTGCAAGCCGGTCTCGCGCTGTGCAGGCTCTTTATTCACCAAAAAAGTTGCCACATCCAGAAGACTTAAATCTGCATTGTCAGCTGTAATGATAATTGAATCCAGTAAATCTTTAATCTTTGCTCCTTCCGGCAATTCCACAGTTTCAAGATCTTTTTTCAAGTAAGCTTTAGCAACACCTAGCGGTTTTACTTTAATCAGCATTTTCTCACCCCTCAAGCGGGAAGCCGGCTTTATTTTCTATTTGCCGTAAAGATCACGTATAACTTCCTCCAGCCCTCCCAGTTCTTGTAGAGACTCCAGGGAGGGTTTGCCTGTTTCCGTATCCCAGTCCATATGGGTGAAAAAGTTTTCGGCAAGTTGCTCCACATCTATTTCAACATCCTTTAAAGGACCTGCCGTCAAAGGAGGTTTACCCACTGCTCGCAGTGAGATTGTAAAATCAGACGGTTTGAAGCCCTCGCGCAAATTAAAAGCATGGCGCATATTTAAAATCCGCTTTCCTGTTTTTAAAGTTTCCTCCTGAGAGAAAGGCATCCCTGTGACAGCGGCAAGATATTGTTCTTTGGCATCCATGACGCCGCCGTTCATCATAAACGTACAGAACCCTGCGCAGTTTTCCACCTCCTGCGAGGCGGTGGCGGCAACATCCATGGGACCTGTATTACTATAGTTATACTTATCAGGAAAGGCACCAAATGCTTGTGCCAGCCCGATACCCCCCTTGACATGCCGGCCCGGGGTAGGATCATATTGATAGGTACGGGCAAGACCAGGGCCAAGACGGGGATCGTGCATGGGCAACTCAATACCACTGGCAGTTTGTAAAAATTCTTCTCCTTTGCCCCACACTTTGGCGGCATAAGCTGAACCATGGGCCAAAACTGCGCCGCAACCTTCCTGATCGGCGATTTTTTGTGTTATCGCCACAATGGCCTCACCGTTACCCCAGGTTAAATCTATACCGTCCAGTTCTTCCCGGGCAAGAATGCCTTTACTGTAGCATTCCATAGCCCAGGCTATGGTTGCCCCTGTAGAAATGGTATCAAGCCCGTAACGATTGCAAATTTCATTACACATGAGCACAGCATCTGCCTCGGAATTAAGCAACAGGGCACCAAAGGAGCAGGAAGTTTCATATTCAGGCCGTTCTGTGGCCTCCAAGGGCCAGCGCCCGCTTTTTACCTTGTATTCTGCGCCGCAACCCAGCGGGCAGTTAAAACAAGCATATTTTTTCACCTTATGGACGTCTAAACTTGCTGCACCTAATTTTTCCGCCGCTTCTTCACCATAATCAATAATACCTACCCCCGCCCAGTTTTTTACCGGGGAATCACCGTTGAGGGCAGATACGGCTGTACCCGAACCTGTACCTAAAGTACCGAAAGCTTGTGCACCGGGATTTTTCTTAATATTAGCGGCAATCTGTTTATTAATCTCCGTGACTTTCTCGGGATCAGCCATGGTAATTTTTCCGGTTCCGTATACAGCAATGGCTTTTAAGTTTTTTGAACCCATCACTGCACCGCCGCCACCACGGCCCGGTGCCCGGTGGCCGTCATTAATGGGACAGGACATCAGGGAAAGTTTTTCCCCGGCGGGGCCAATGGCTACGACACGGAGTTTTGGCAAGTTTAGTTCTGTTTTCAACAATTCCCAGGTTTCTTTTGTATCTTTACCCCACAAATGCGTGGCCTCTTTAATCTGAACTTTACCATCCATAATAAGTAAGTAAACAGGTTTTTCAGCTTTACCTGAAATAAAAACGGCATCGAAACCTGCTTTTTTTAGTTCCGGACCGAAGTAACCACCGGAATTGGCATCATTCCAGCCCCCGGTAACAGGAGACTTATGCACTAAAGTATAACGGGCGCCAAAAAAAGCTCTTGTCCCGGTACAAGGGCCGGTAATAAAACCTAAAATATTTTCCGGGCCTAAAGGATCAGCTCCTACCGGCATCATCTCATACAAAATTTTCGCACCTATACCATAACCGCCAATAAAGTTACGTGCCAAATCTTCATCTAAATCCTGTACAGTAACAGACATTTCCGTTAAATTAACAAATAAGATTTTACCTGTATAACCGGCTAACATTTTCCCTACCTCCTATATAATAATTAGGCCGCAAAAAATTAACCACACTCTACCAAAGAAAATAAAAGGAATATTGCGAATATTATATCACAGTATATATAGATAAATAGTTCTACACCATTCCTTTTCATCCTTTTTTAATTTAATTTCACCTGCTTGGCAGCAGTCATTTTTTGCTCAAATTTTAACAACCCCTTTTGCTAAGAAAGGTAGCATATTAGGCTTGATATAATTTCCTGGCAAAATAAAAAAGCCTACGATTAGGCTTTTAAGGGAAAGAAATGTTTTATCGGCCTTATTGCTATTGTATTAAACTTAACCGGAACTTGTTTGTATCTCTTTTAATTTATTATTTAAATCTTGCTTTAAAAGCATGATTTGCCGGCAATATTCATAAAGAACCATCCCTGCCGGGGTGGGTTTAACGCCTTTATTGCTTCGCTCCAATAATTGCACTTTAAAGTGAGATTCTAAATCACGCACCTGCATGCTTACGGCAGGCTGTGTAAGGTGTCCCTTGCGGGCGGCCTTGGAAATGCTACCATATTCAACCACATTGCAAAATGCTTCCAATTGCGCTATTTTCAAGGATCTCACCGCCTCCTTCTGGTAAGAATGATATTCTGGGGTTAATTGGGATAATTAGTGAAATAAATAACTTGAGAAATTATAATAACTAGCTGGAATACCTCACATCCGGCTAAACATTATTGGCAAATTGTTATTGTTTTCACATAATTATATATTCTGCTCACCTTCTAATTTTTCCTGCCGGAAAAGTATTTTCTCGAAAAAAAATTAAAACTTTCATTTTCCTAAAATGTAAGTTTCCTATCTTTAACATATTGTATGAAGAAACAGGCAAAAAATCAACCTTGAAATTTTTGCCCGACTTGTGTTTTTTTTTGCTTTACTGCCTTCCTGCCATATTTTCCTCCAACTCTTTCATTTTGTTGGCAAACCAAGCCGTATGCAAATCTTCATCAATTAAATGACCCCATAGCATCTCAAATAATTCATGATTTTTACCCACACGCAAAATAAAATCCTTATAATCCTTCATGGCCTTTTCTTCCAGATCAATGTTTGCTTTCAGCAAAGCAATGGTGCCGGCCTTCCCCGTTGCAAAACCTCCCACCATACCTGCAAGGGGGGCTATTGTTTCCCCCATCACAGGAGCTGAAACACCTAAGAGCTGAAGTTTAGCCCTGATATTTTCCACATGTCCCTGTTCCACCTCGGCAATACGCAGAAGTGTTTGCCTAAGGTAAAAATCTTCTACTTGCTTACTCTGTGCCAGATAAAGGTTTACTTGATTAAGCTCCAAAACGTAAAACCACTGGAGTTTCTTAATAATGGCGTCTTTTTCCATTTTAACCTCCGTTAAAGCAGCTCAACTGATTTAAAGTTTCCGGGCACTTATATTTATTCCCATCTTCCCGCCCTGTTACAATTTGTTCGCCGGCGCTTTTGCTTTTCTTACCATTTAGGGGTTTTGAAAATTATATTTGCGTGCAAAAAACGCCCCTAAAAGCGTAGAGGCGCTTAAGCTCTACTAATTTCTTTTATCTCAAACTTAATTTCATACTTGCCGTCGTTATCTAAAATTCTTGCCAGGCGTGCCAAGCGAATCGCCGCCACCTGTCCTTCAAATTCACCGGAAAAAATTACGGCGAAAGCCGGTTCAACTTTTGTTTCAGCAGGCACAACTTGTTTATTAACTTGNGGTGCCAATTGCATATCTGTTTGTGTTTCCCCATTGGTTTCCGTTTTTTTCGGCCGTCGCCCCCTGGGTTTAGTCTCAATACCCAGTGATTTTAAAACTTCACTATAGAACTTTTTCCGGGAGATTTTCATATCACGAATAATATCATTAGTAGCAATTTCCTCCCGCCATTTAGTCATAAGAACGACTTGTTTCTCAATGGGAAGTTCTTTAAATTCTTCATACGGTAATACTCTGTTTTCATACATATTGTATACTATCACCTCACTGTTTTGCATATATTCTTTTTTCGCTTTGCCGGTTAAAAAATCAACAGGTGTCATCACAGGACCTTTGCGTCCCGTTCTTGATGCCCGTCCCCGCACACCACTTAAAAATTTTTTGCTGGTTGTAGATTTGAAAACAAGTTCTGCTTCAGTAGGTTCTAAATCATCTGAAATAAAAATATCCTCACTCATTTCCTCACCTTTTTGTTTCTCTATATTGCATTAGTATGAGCTCCTTTTAGTTATTTATGCCATTAGTTGCGGAGAATAAAAGAAACCTTTTTCACCACATTAAAAGTCCCGGATTTTTCCGGGACTTTTAACTGTCTGTATTTTTTAATTTGGATATGGGTACTGCTCACCCCGGGAGCGATAGGGAAGCATCCAGGGTGCGGTAATCTCATCCTGACTGTCCATGGCACTGCGGTACATTAACTCATAATATTCCCGCACCACCCTTGTCGCGGAAAATTTAAAGTGTGACATATCAATACTTGCCCGCATCATATCCAGCCAATAATCTCGCCTCTCATAGTAAGTGGGAATAACTTCATGAAAAAGAACTTTATACAGTGCCTGCAGGTCATTTAAGTTTTGCTGCTCGGGATCAGTATCGGTGTGGTGAGCATCAAGTAGCCAACCGGAGACGCCGTGCTGCGGGCCTTCACCCACCCAACCGTCCACCACACTTAAATTTAATACTCCGTTCATAGCAGCCTTCATGCCTGATGTGCCGGATGCTTCTAAAGGCCGCATAGGGTTGTTGAGCCACACATCACAGCCCCGAATCAGCAGGCGGGCAATTTCCATATTGTAGTTCTCCAAAAACACAACAGAATCTTTATATTTTTTGTCCATTCTCACCAAATCACGAATTATACGTTTACCTTCCTCATCCTCGGGGTGAGCTTTTCCGGAAAAAACAAGCTGTAATTTGCCCTCCTGAAGTAACGGGTCAATCACTTCCGCATTACGGAAAATCAAGTCAGAACGCTTATACCCGGCAGCTCTTCTGGCAAACCCCACAATCAGGCGCTCCGGATTCAACCTGGCATCAGTATGTTGCCCGGCAAATTCCACCAGTTCCTTTTTCATCTTCATATGGGGTTGCCAGAGATCTTCTCCTTTTTTAAAAGCACGGTGAATTTCAGGCGCTTGCCAGGTAGGTACATGCACACCGTTTGTAATGGAGATAATGGGGCTGGTATCGGCTACATGCCTCCACATGGCCCTGGCTGTATGCCCGTGCAAATTGGAAACGGCATTGGCAACTATGCTTAAGCGCAAAGCAGCTTCCGTCATATTGAAAGGATCGCCTCCCAGCCGGACCATCTGCTCATAATTCAAACCATTATAAGCGCCTAATTTTTGCAGTTCACCGTGATCATGTTTTTCATTGCCGGCTGCCACAGGAGTATGTGTGGTAAAAACCACTTGCCGGCGGGTTGCCTGCCAAGCGTCTTCAAAGGACATGCCTTCCGCCATTTTTTCCCGGATTAATTCAAGCCCGGCCAGTACCGCATGCCCTTCATTAAA
>JGI24708J26588_10003646_pt1 | contig 11010 bp, 9 predicted proteins | sample BioPla1DNA2_FD_26588 | JGI IMG/M metagenome (IMG submission 26588) | reverse complement strand
TGTCTACTCGTTGAGGATGCTCCAAAGGATAAGATAACCCACATATATTCTTGGATTACGATTGCTTCTAATCTTTCTGCATTATTTGCGCCAATAGCTTCTGTTCTTGTAGCAAGGTTAACATTGGTTCCGGCAATACGAATACTTTATATTAATGCTTTTATTATCATGACTGCAAAGAGCTTAATCCTATATAAGTTCTCAACAGAAACAGCGGTAGGTAAAATTAGGCGTGAGGAGACCCGTGGTAAATCTTGGGGCGAGATGTTATCCGGATATAAAAATGCATTAGGTAAGATAGTAGCCTCTCGTGGTACTATATTTGCAATAGTTATAAGTATCTTGGTAGAGATCGTAGCTATGCTTGGGATGACTTTCTGGCAGATTATTGCGTCTCGCCGAATAGGTGTTCCCGATACATTACTACCTATTTTTCCGATGGCAAAAAGTATGCTTTCTATAATTTTATTCTTCACCATTATTGCCCATATCAATCAAAATAAGCTAAAATGGCCATTGTATGGAGGATTTTTAAGTTCTATAGTCGCTTGTGTATTGTTGATTTCAATCAATAACACCGGTGTGTGGGGGTATATAATGTTATCCTTGTCATTGGTTTTTGAAGCGCTAGGCGGAGCTGTTCTGTATATGCTTAGAGAATCTTTGGTCGCAATTCATGTGGACCCTGCAGAGCGTTCTGGAATTATGGCCTTATTACAGACAACGGTAATGTTAGTAAGTGTTCCCTTTGGATATATAGGTGGGGTTCTTAGTGATATCTCAAGAATATTACCTTTTGTTCTTAGTATTGGATTGTTGCTAATAGGTATCCTGGTAACATCACTATTTTATAGAACAAGCAAGAGTTGAATGCTATAAATAGTGTTAATGAACATTCGTCCTGACGGTGCTGCTGGTTAATTTTACTGATATGCTTCAATAGCTGAGCCATTGACAGTTTACAAAGTTACATTTATAATACGATAACACATTATCGATATATTATAGCTGGAAGGGGGACGACATGAAGCACTTGAAAACACTTGCATTTGACATGGATGAGGTTATTACAGATACCTTAGCCAAAAAGATTGCTGTTCTAAATGACTTATTCCATAGGAATGTTACAAAAGAAGACTTTCTAGGAAGTAGAAATCTTGACCTATCCAAAGAGCAGTCCAAAATATTATTTAACGAAATAAATAAGGAAGGCTTTTTTCGGGATTTAGAATTCTTAGAAAAAGATACAAGGGCAATTCTGGAAGAATTAAATGAAAAATATGATATATATATTTGTACAGCAGCAATGGAGGTACCGAATTCTTTACAGGATAAGTATCTTTGGTTGAAAGAGAATTTACCCTTTTTAAATGATCAGAATTTTGTATTTTGTGGTGATAAAAGTGTTCTGGCAACTGACTACCTTGTCGATGATAGTTTATATCAATTAGAAGAATTTAAGGGCGAGGGAATTCTATTCACTGCACCTCACAATCAGTTAAATAATGAGCATTCATTTACAAGGCTCAATAATTGGCAGGAAGTTGCTGATTACTTTTTATAATAAACCCGACTTGATTATTATAAAATATCAATAGTAATTGCTATATAATATAAGAAAGGAACACTTTCTTTACGAAAGTGTTCTTTTTTTGCAATTCTCCTATTAAGATACATTAGATATAGATATAGCGAAGGGATTTGTGGCTGTGAAATAGAATATTATATTTAAGTTCCGGTTTCGCAATTTCTATCATTAGATTCAATGAAAGGAGAATTCATATGGCTAGCTATTATATGGCAATCGATATAGGAACAAAGAATGGACGGCAAATGATAGGCTATATTGAGAATGGTAGATTACAGATGGAGGAAGTTCATCGATTTGATAATCGTATAATTTCAAAGGGGGGAGAGCATTACTGGGACATTGAACATTTATATGAAGAAATAATAGTTGGTTTAAAGAAATGTTGGGATATTGAAAAGCTTCCTGTACTTATTGGTATAGGTACATGGGGATCTGATTTTGTTCTCCTAGATCAGGAGAATAAACCGATTAGAAAAGCAGTAGCATATGGAGATGAGAGGCCTAGCACAATCGATCAGTTAAAGGCTATTAAGGAGCAAGATCCAGAATGTTTGGAGAAAGCGGAATGTCTACTCTTTATTGGGGATTATTTATCATTCCTTTTTACTGGAGTGAAATGCTGTGAATATACCAACGCAAATACCACATTGCTTGTTGATACGGACAAAGGTGTTTGGAATGAGGAGATTATTCAAAGGCATGGTTTTCCTCGCGATATTTTCATTCGTCTCTGTCCTCCTGGCATTATGCTAAGTAACTTGATTAGAAAAGTAGCCGAAGAGATTGGATATGACTGAATGGTTATGCGAGTAGAAGGAAATCGAGATTATCCAAACCCTCTAATCACTTCAATTACAGAAAAAATAGAAATAGCCGACCCGGATGAGGTGGTGGCAGTTGGCAGTATAATTACAATGATGATTCGAGGACACCAATTTTATAGTGAAGAGGAAGTTTACCGCTGCATCTGTGATTATTTTAATGTAAAATATGAGTATCCAAAATCTAAGGGAACGGATTAATTAATGACACATTTGAATAGTTTTATCGGAATTACAAATAATGGAACATAGATTAGGATTTTATTATAAAAGAAATGCTAGAACATACTCTATTGGTATGCTCTGGCATTTTTGCAATCTCTATTAAGAAATTTAATATGTTCGCTTGATAAAATAATTTTGGGGTGATAAACTGATATCTAGTTGTCTTGCATTTGATAGACAAGGTATCATTTCTTATGGGGATTTAGTAATTAATGAATGCTAGTATAAAAGGAGAATTCAGATGATAAGCAGTGAGATATCGGAGATAAAAAAGCAATTTAAACATGAAAATAGTTCCATAACAAAAATTAGCGGTTGCTATGTGGATGGAGAGAAAACAGTAAAAACTAAATTTACAGAAACTTTTTTGGGTATGCCTGAAGAAGAAACCTTTAAATATTTTGAAATTTTTAAGAAAACCCTATCTGGAAGGATTGGGAAAAACCTAATAAATATGGAGTTTCCATTAGATAGTGAGTTTGAGGGAGGAACACAGCATTTCCTTATGAAATTAAGAGATAGTGAACTAAAGGATGAAAGTCTCTTGGATGAATTCTACAATAAAGTAATCGAGAGCTATGATTTTACTGGTAACTACCTGATATTATTGGTCTATGCAGCTTATGATGTTCCAGGAAAAACAAAAGACAATATCCTTATGGATGACGCTTCCGATGAGGTATATAGCTATATTTTGTGCTCGCTATGCCCTGTAAAGCTCTCGAAACCAGGATTAAGCTATAATGATGAAACCAATCAGTTTCAGAAACGGATACAAGACTGGGTGGTTAGTATGCCAGCTAATGGCTTTCTTTTCCCAGCATTTAATGATCGAAGTACCGATATACATAGTATTCTCTATTACTCAAAGGATTCTGAAAAATTAAATAGTGACTTTGTGGATCAACTCTTAGGTTGTCGTGTACCACTATCTGCAGGTGGACAGAAAGAAAGTTTTCAAGCAATTATTCAGGAAACTCTAGGGGAGGAATGTGAATATGAAATTGTTAGAGATATTCATGATAAAATAAATGAGTTTATTGAAGAGCATAATCAAAAAGAAATTACGGAACCTCTTACTTTAGATAAGAATGAGGTTAAGAATCTATTTAGCGAATGTGGTGTTAAGGAGGAAAGACTACAGGAGTTTGATTCGAATTATGATAAAATAACCGGAGAAAATGTGTCCTTGCTCGCATCGAATGTTATTAATACCAGGACATTTGAAGTTAAAACGCCAGACGTTGTTATTAAGGTGAATCCGGAACGCACCGATCTAGTTGAAACGAAAGTTGTTGACGGACGCAAATGTTTGGTTATTGAGATAAATGATCAGGTCGAAATAAATGGTATCGTTGTGAAACCATCGTGTTAATGTGAGTATAGGGTGTTTGTCACCATTGGTACTAAGGCCGGGGCAGATATATATCGATAGATATATGTCTGCAGCTGCTTTGTACTGCTATGAGCGATAATTGAGCTATAGCCCTTTTTTTACGAAAGTTTGTGTCACCTAATTGCTATATTACTATAACCTATCGGGTGTTTCTAAAGTTGAATGATGATAATCCACTATCGTTTCTTATTTCTACATTTCTTTCCTGACAGTGGGAATTCGCCATTTGCTTTACATTCTTTAAATCTTTCTAACATATGGGACTTTGCTTCGATGATATCATCTTCATCCAAGACATTATAATCTGCTAATTGTTCCATTATTTTAATCTTTATATTTAATTCTTTCTCAAATAAATCGTACACCTTTTCCTTTTGCTTTGTAGTAAGACTGTCCCAGTGTTCTTTGGCTTCCTTCATCTCTTCTCTGAATCCAGAATTTTTATCATCATGATCATTTTCTGACAGTGTTATTGATTCTATATTGGATTCTGCTGCAAGGGCATCCGTATGATTGAAGCCTACAAAACCTATCATACATGCAAAAGCAAAACCACATAATTTTGCTATAATCACTTGGCATCCTCACTTTCTATAGCAACAGGCTCACAAACTTTCATAACTAGTATTTCCAGTAAAGGAAGATAAAATGTAAGCATAATGTAAAAACGTTATTAAGATTTATCAAAAAATGAGCAGCTATAGACAAATATTGAGTAGTTTATTAGGAGAGCTTTGTATATAATTACAGATAGATAATAAAACCTAAAGATCGAGTATTGTGTTTATTGATTAATAATAAAATGCAACTTTACTAAATATTAGCCAAGTATTGAAAGTGATTTTAAATTTGATCCACATGATTGGCCAGATGTGGAAGGTATGGTTAAGGAACTTAAAGATTATAATGTGGAACTTATGGTTTCAGTTTGGCCTACAGTAGATAAATTCTCAGAGAATCGACACGAGATGGAGGAGAATGGGTACTTAATTAAAACTGATCGTGGACTTCCAATCAATATGAATTGGATGGGAGAGACTACCTTCTTTGATCCATTCCATCCGGGAGCTAGGAAATTCGTATGGGAAAAATGTAAGAAGAACTATTATGACAAAGGAATCCGAGCATTCTGGTTAGATGAAGCAGAACCAGAGTTTGGACCCTACGATTTTGATTTATATCGTTATTATGATGGTTCTGCTATGGAGGTTAGTAATTTCTATCCTCTGATGTATGCCAAGGCTTTCTATGACGGTATGATAGAGGCCGGCCAAGAAAATGTTATGAACTTGGTTCGCTGCGCATGGGCTGGAAGTCAAAAATATGGCGCTCTTATTTGGTCCGGTGATGTTCATTCCTCATTCCGTGCTCTGAGAGAGCAGATACAAGCGGGAATTAACATGGGAATTGCCGGTATACCTTGGTGGACAACCGATATTGGAGGTTTCCTAGGTGGAGACCCGCAGGACGAGGAATTCAAGGAGTTAATGGTACGTTGGTTTGAATGGGGGGCCTTTAGTCCGGTGTTTCGTCTTCATGGTGCTAGACAACCATTTATACAACTGGAAGAAGAATACCGCAACGGTGTGAAACAATTTACTTCAGGACAGGATAATGAAGTCTGGAGCTATGGAGAAGAAAACTATGAGATATTTGTAAAGTATCTTAAACTAAGAGAGCAGTTAAAACCCTATTTACGAGAATGCATGAAAGATGCCCATGAAACCGGACTGCCTGTAATGCGTGCAATGTTCTTGGAATTCCCTAACGATTTAAGATGTTGGGAAGTGGATGGGCAATATATGCTAGGCGAGGAATTGCTGGTTGCACCGGTTACTCATAAGGGAGAGCGCAAGAAGACAGTTTACTTACCGGAAGGTACCGAATGGATCTATGTACCAGATAAATCAAGATACGAAGGCGGTCAGACAATAACGGTTGAGGCACCGCTGTCTATCATTCCAGTGTTTACTCGCAGTGATTCTATGGTATCAATTACATTATAAATAAAGAATTGAATTCGTATTATATATAACAAATAATCTAAAGAGAATTTTAGGGTAGAGGATAATCTTAGGAGGTAATTAGAATGAATGATTTTTTTAGAGATGAGAATGGGCAACCAATGTTCCTGCTTGGATTACAAGCACACAACTCTTCCACAGGAACAGATATGATTAAAAAAGCAATTAAAGCCATTTCATTATATGGCGGAAATCTCCTGGAGGCACCAATTTATTGGAATCAGATAGAAGCCGAACAGGATGTTTATGATATGAAACTGGTAAAGGATTTGATTGATGAGACTAGGGAAGCTGGTTTAAAACTCATCATACTTTGGTTTGCTACCAGTAAAAATGGTCATCCAAATTACGTGCCAGATTATATTAAGCTGCAACCTGATACATATCGTCTTGCCCTTGGGCCGGATAGAGCGCCGGTACCATCGCTTTCACCACATTGTAGTGCTACTTTGGAGCGGGACCGGAAAGCATTCGAGAAAATGATGACCTTCATCAAGGAGTATGATGAGAAACAGAAGACCGTCTTAGCGGTGCAGATTGAAAATGAAATGGGCTATGCTAATACTGATAGGGATTACTCCCTTAAGGCTTGCGAAGATTATAAGAAACCAGTACCGGAAATTTTACGTAATGTAACTTTGGAGGATACCGGTTTAGAGGGCATGGATACGGGGACTTTAGATAAATCTACTTGGAGGGGATGCTTTGGTCGCCATGCCCATGAAGCGTTTTCAGCTTGGTATCATGCATGCTATATCAATGAAATTGCGAAAGCAGGTAAGGCATGTTATGAGATACCAATGATAACTAATGTCATGGTTGGTGAACAAGGCTACGAAGAAGCTGGACGCTGCTATAATAGCGGTGCAGCTGTTGGAAGAATGCTTGATATATGGAAATTAGGAACACCATATCTAGATTTAATCTGTCCTGATATTTATCAACAGGCCAAAAAAGATTATGCGCGAATCTGCAGTCGCTATGACAGAGTAGACAATGCATTGTTTATCCCAGAATCCCCCTTGATGGGTGAAGCTAATGCTATGAATGCTCTGATGGCGGTTGCTGATTATAAAGCAATTGGGATAAGCTGCTTTGGAGCAGAAAGTGCTTTGCATGAGGATGGCACATTACTAGAGGGTGCAAAGCCGATGGCGATCACGATGAAAACACTCGCGGCATTGGCGCCGCTTATAATAAAGTATCGTGGAACAGGGGCTGTTCATGCTTTTGTACAGGATGAATTTGCCACAAAAGATTACTTAAGATTGCCTAGATATCATATAGAGGCACATTATATCCGAAACAATAAAAGGAAGCAGAGCTATGGTTCGAGAATAAACATGAGAGCAGAAGAAAATAGATGGAACCTTGAGGAGAGAGGAAGAGGACTCTTAATACAGACTGGCGAAGATGAGTTCTATATTGCAGGAGCAGGAATAGCATTTGATTTTATTCGTCGTCCTGATCCCTTAGATGAGAATCCTTATATTCAATTATCATCTAGACAAGCAGGACAGCTGAATTTCCTATCGGTTGAGGAAGGGCATTTTGAAAATGGTCATTGGATAACCGATTACCTTAGAAATGGTGATGAAGCAAACTTTTCTGTATACACTCATGGTGGTCAGGCAGTAAGAATACGCTTAAATCCCAATATAGGTATGGACCAAAAATAAGCCTCTATCACAGTTAATATAAAAGACGATTTGGAAGAGATAGAAGATGGCAGAAGAGATTGCAGAGATTGTAGAAAAACAGAAAACGTTTTCGAAATTCATATATTTTTATAAAAAACACTTGTAAAAGTCAACAAAATAAGTTAAGATATCTTTATAGATTTGCAACATAAGTTTATCAACTTAACTATATCTAAGAAAAACCATTGTCGCAAAATTAGCTATAATTTATAAAATTTGCTGATTTTGTAAAAAAATGAATTGTATAATCAGCTTATATTTTCTACATGTGTTATATTGTTTTAGAAAACGTTTAAGTTGAATTATACGAAAAGTGGGGAGTTAACATTGGTATCTATTAAAGACATTTCATCAAAATGTGGTTTTTCAGTAGCGACGGTTAGTAAAGCTTTGAACAATCATAGCGATATTGCAGAAACTACGAAAGCGCTGATACGAAAAACAGCAAAGGAAATGGGGTATTTTCCAAACTCTTCGGCCAGGGCCTTAAAAACACATCGTACATATAATATTGGGGTGTTATTTGTTGATGAAGCGCAAAGTGGTCTGACGCATGATTATTTTGCTCATGTATTAGACAGCTTTAAGGTAGAAGCTGAGAGAAACGGTTACGATATTACCTTCATAAATAAGCATATGGGGCAAAAATCTATGTCATATTATGAACATAGTAAATATAGGGGTGTTGATGGTGTGGTGATAGCCTGTATTGATTTTAGGGACGCCGATGTGATTGAATTGATACATGGAGAACTACCAGTAGTAACGATTGATCATGTCTTCGATAATCGATCCGCGATTGTCTCGGATAATATTAAAGGGATGAGAGATTTAATCACTTATATCTATGACATGGGGCATAGAAAGATAGCATATATTCATGGTGCTGATTCCTCAGTTACACAGAATCGAGTTGGTAGCTTTTATAAAACTCTTAGTGATCTTGGAGTTGAAGTACCAGACGAATATGTGAAAAGTGGTATCTATCACGATCCTGAAACAACAGCAAAATTAACAGCTGAATTACTGGATTTAAAAGATAGACCAACATGTATCATTTTCCCTGACGATTTTTCTTGTATTGGTGGGATTAATATTATACAAGAAAGAGGCCTTCGCATACCAGATGATATCTCAATTGCAGGATATGATGGCATCACTTTGTCTCAGGTGCTTAATCCAAAGCTTACGACGGTTAAGCAAGATACGAAGACATTAGGTAGCAGCGCTGCAAGGAAATTAATTGCATCGATTGAAAATCCTAAAGCTACAATCATAGAAAGAGTGGTTGTCGAGGGAGAACTACTATATGGTGAGTCTGTTAAAAAGATGAATTAGCACAAATGTATATGTAGGTGGGGGAGACTGACTTTGCAATATAAGTCACCTCTATAAAATGGTAAATTAGGTTAGTGAATTAAGTAATTGTTGTAAGAAAGCTGTAAAGTGAAATATTAACAGATAGGATGTGCAGAAATGTCAAAAAGTAATTCAGAAAAATCAAGTGCTTTGATGATATTAATACGAATAGCCGTTATATTATTAATCATTGCAACCCTTGTTCCAGCTCTGAATCCAGCAAGGATGAGTGGAATGATTAATAAAAATTCAGCCTTCATTACGATGGCGATTTCATATTCATCACTTTTTGATGAATTTACCCGTCCATTGAATCGTGGTTGGGTAGAAAGTAGTACCTTAAATTTGATCTATATTGCATCATTGCTAGTAACAATTAATATTGTGGTTATCGCTGCAGGATGGTGTATGTCTTTAGGTAAGAAACGTTTGCAAAAGTTGGGAATGAAATTTATTACCATAGGAAGTGTTCTCGCTATGCTTTCCATGGGGCTTTTAATCCCTGCTTACTTGGCTTTCTCTGAGACAAGCAAACCAGATCGCGTTCAACCAATGTTTGCAAATGGATTTTATGTTTTTCTTGCAATATTTATAATTGTTGCAATACTAGGTGTTCTTAACTGGATTAATATACCTAAATTAACCGATGCAGATAAATACGAGATGGAATCTAAATACAAATTATTCTTAATGATTCTTCCTTTTGTTATTTTATGCTTTATTTTCTCCTACCTGCCTCTTTGGGGATGGCGTTATGCTTTCTTTGAATATCAGCCAGGTATTGACTTAAGCATGGACAACTTCGTTGGTTTTAAGTGGTTTACCTATTTGTTCGAAAATCCAGCAACAAGATCCGATATTATTCGTGTTATTAAGAATACATTAGCAATGAGTGCTCTGGGAATAGGTACTTCCTTCCTTCCAATGGCCTTTGCTATTTTTCTAAATGAGATTAAGGCGAGTAGATTCCGTAAAATAGTTCAAACCTTTACTACAGTTCCTAACTTTATCAGTTGGGTGTTGGTTTATACCTTTGCTTTTGCATTGTTCTCTTCTGAAGGTTTTGTTAACTCTGTATTAATCGATTTTGGAGTAATCGAACAGGGTACAAACTTCCTAATGAGTGGTGAACATATTTGGATTAANATGTGGGCATGGGGAACCTGGAAAGGTCTNGGATGGAGCGCTATTATTTATATCGCTGGTATCTCTGGAATTGATCAACAACTTTATGAAGCAGCAACGGTTGATGGCGCTGGACGTTTCCAAAGAATGTGGCATGTAACTGTTCCTGGGTTATTACCTACATTCTCCGTACTTCTTCTACTATCCATCGCAAGTATCCTTTCCAATGGTATGGATCAGTACTTTGTATTTAAAAACTCTGCCAATAAAGACACGATTGAAGTCTTAGACCTTTATGTATACACATTGGGACTTGGTAGNGGAGGTTCTGGTAACATTCCACTTGCAACGGTAGTTGGTATGCTGAAATCAATAATTAGNGTTACCTTATTAATGGGAGCTAATAGGATTTCTAAGCTGGTACGTGGCGAGACTATTGTGTAGGAGGGATAAGAATGAATTCAGAAAAAAGAACTTTAAATAAACGTACAAAAGAAAAGCAGATGTTTAAAAGAACTAAAGGTGATATTGTATTCAATATCTTTAACTACTTGTTTTATGCTGTGTTCACTTTGATTTGTGTATTCCCATTCTATTATCTCTTAATTAATACCATTAGTGATAATGAGTTGGTTCGTACAGGGCAAATCAAATGGTTTCCTCAGGGAATTCATTTTAATAACTATATATCATTAATAAATGTTAATAATTTAGGAACTTCCGTATTAGTTTCTGTAGCAAGAACTATACTTGGAACCGCACTTATGGT
>JGI24708J26588_10003645_pt1 | contig 11013 bp, 10 predicted proteins | sample BioPla1DNA2_FD_26588 | JGI IMG/M metagenome (IMG submission 26588) | reverse complement strand
TATTCTAATCTTTTTTTAGATAGGGATATAAATAATATACTAATCAAAAACATTAAACCACAATATATATACCCCTTACTCATATGCCCCATATTAGCAAATTTTAACGATACCATTGCCAATCCTTGGGGTGTAAAAAGAGCCAGCTTTTGTAATTGCGATGGTAATAAATCTAAAGCCCAAAAACATCCTCCCACCATTGAAGTGATAATCATACCACTGGCATAAACCCCTTGTATACTAGATATATAGTCATCAATGGAATTTAAAATATAAATAACAAAATGTCATCCTATTTTAGATGACATTTTGTATTTATTAGTATTAAAGAATGATTCCTGCCTCTGCAAAGGTGGGCATAATATTTATCATATCACAGGCTGCTTCAATGATTGGAAAAGCTAAAACCGCTCCTGAGCCTTCTCCTAGGCAAAGATCTGCATGGATTATAGGGTCTACCCCTAATAGTTCTGATGCTTTTTTTGCCCCAGTTTCTAATGAAGCATGGGAAGGAATTATGTATTCNCTTGTTTTAGGTTGTAATTTTACTGCAAGTAGTGCTGCAACTGTGGATATATATCCGTCTATTACCACAGGTACCCTATTGGCAGCAGCTGATAGTATAACCCCTGCCATACCAGCAATTTCTAAACCACCAACCTTGCTCACTACATCTATGGCATCATCCGCATTTGGCTGGTTCACATCTATGGCTCTTTGTATTACCTTAGCCTTATTTTCAATTCCTTCTTTTGAAAGGCCAGATCCTCTACCTGTAATGTCTTTTGGATCTAAATTTCCCAAAACCGCTAGTATTGCTGTGCTAGCAGTGGTGTTGGTTATACCTACTTCTCCAGTACCTAATATATTAGCACCTTTTTTTATTTCCTCATTGGCAGTTTCTATACCTATTTCCATGGCTTTAATAGCTTCTTCCCTTGTCATAGCTGGACCCTTAGTCATATTATTTGTACCATATCTTATCTTTTTAACCAGTATTCCAGAATCCTCTTCAAAATCATCTTTAACTCCTAAATCTACTACTACAACTTCAGCACTAGAGACCTTAGCTAATGCACATACACCTGTAAGACCTTTTATCATATTTATTGCTTGTGTTGCTGTTATATCTTGTGAAAACTCTGAAACTCCTTCTTCATAGACCCCATGATCCGCTGCCATAACGATTAGGGTTTTCTTATTTACTATTGGGTGAATATTTTTTGTAATACCCGATAATTGGGCTGCTATATTTTCTAACTTTCCTAAACTCTTGGCAGGTTTTATTAGATTATCTATTCTTTCTCTTGATTTTTCCATTGTTTCTTTATCTAAATCCCCAATCATTGTAATAGTTTTTTCTAGTAATTTCATTATCTTCTCCCCTTTATAAAAATTATTATTTAAAATGGCAAATAAAAAAGCCTACAATTTATTTGAATATCAAATAAATTGTAGACTTTTCCATCATCCACATATATAAAAGTTATAGGCAGGTCTCCTGACTAAGGTTCTTCATTTCATTTTACCTTCCCAAATGATATATTTAGTGGTATCTACAATGAAACTCCCCATTACAGTGGTGGGACCGTTGAAGATTTGCACTTCATTCCCTATTCTCCTCAAAAGAGGCACCTATTACTTTTTTTATATACCTTTTATTTTATATTATACTATAAGTTTATCTATCGTCAAGGACTTATTTAAATATTGTAGTTCAAAACTATACTGTGGTTTAAAATATATATCAAACATCACCATTTACTATGTTTACTGTAATTTCTGTACCCTTACCTTCTTCGCTTATCACAGAAATTGTACCGCCGTGATATTCTACAATATGTTTTACTATTGAAAGACCTAGACCTGAACCGCTGGTCTTTTTAGATCTACTTTTATCTACTCTATAAAATCTTTCAAAAATTCTTTTTTGATCTTCTTCAGGTATGCCTCTACCTGTGTCAATAACTTTTATCATTGTATAATTTTTATGTTTATCTATATATATATTAACACTGCCACCTATTTTATTATATTTAATACTATTATCTATAAGATTAAATAGTAATTCCTCCATCATAATTTTATTTGCAATTACCATTGCACTTTCTCCTACAACATTTATTGAAACATCTTTATCCTTTGCAGTAAAATCAAGAACCTTAATAACATTTACTGCAATCTCATAAATATCTATTACTTCAAAATCTTTATTTTCTTTGGATTCATCTAATTCTGAAAGTTTTATAATGGTGTCTATTAAATTTACTAATCTAATTCCTTCCTTTCTAATAATACCNGCAAATTTAACTGCATCCTCTTCCTTAGCTATTCCCGAGGCTATCATTTCAGCATATCCATTAATAGAGGTAAGGGGTGTCTTTAACTCATGGGATACATTTGCAGAAAATTCTCTACGAATTTTTTCTGCCTCTTTAAGTTCTTTTATATGGCGATGAATTTTTTTACTCTGTAAATTTAAAGCTTTAATAAAGGGGGTGATTTCTTCATAAGTGTCAACTTTTACTATATCATTGCCAGATATAATGTTTTCAATGTTTTCAGTAGCTTTCTCTATAGGCTTTACAATTTTTTTCGTTAGTATTGATGCCATAATAAATGAAAAAATTAAAAGTATCAATGTAATCCCAATAATTGCTGGAAATATGTCTAAAAAAACAAGCAAAATATTATCAACTTGACGTGCAACACGTAACACTGAGTTGTTGGAGAGTAAAACTGCATAATAGCAGGTTGATTTAGATAAGGTGGCAGAATGTCTTGTGGCCTCACCTGTACCTTTACTAAAAGCAGACTTCACCTCAGCTCTATCCCTATGATTTTCCATAGTCATGGGATCTGATACAGAATCAAATTTAACTTTCCCATTGAAGTCTATTAAGGTTATGCGTAAATTTTTATCTTGATTTTTAATTGTATTAAGATACTTTGTATCATATCCATCAAAATACTCAATAGTACTAGCTATTAGATTACCATTGGCTATAAGATTTTCCTTTTCTTTGGAAACATAAAAATTATAGAATATGGTAACTAATAGTAAGGATAGTACCAAAAGTGAAGCTATAGTCATAGATGCTATGTTGATATACAGTCTTTTTTTCAACCCTATTAGCCTCCTATTTTATAACCTACATTCCGGATGGTTTTTATCGCTGTGCCAGCCTGGCCAAGTTTTTGCCGTAAAGTTGCAATATGAACATCTACTGTGCGACTTTCCCCTTCAAAGTCAAAACCCCAGACTTCATTCATTATTTTTTCTCGTGTAAGGACTATGTTTTTATTTTTCAATAGATAATGTAAAAGTTCAAATTCCTTATAAGTTAAAGAGATAGGCTCATTATCCACAGTAACCAATCTCCTTTCATTGTCCAGAAAAATCTTTCCCAAGTTAATAATATCATTGGAAGTGATTTTGCTTAAAGCGCTTCTTCGTAATAATGCCCTTACACGTGAAATAAGTTCCATCACACCAAAGGGTTTAATAATATAATCATCAGCACCTAAATCAAGACCCTTAACCTTATCATATTCGCTACTTTTTGCTGTTAACATCATAATTGGAAGGGCCTTTGTCTTTGTATTATCCCTAAGTTTTTTTAGGATGGATAGACCATTTTCTTCTGGTAACATAATATCAAGAATTACAAGATCAGGTAATTTTTCTTCCAGTTTGGTGAAAAATTCTTTCCCACCTTCAAAGCCTTCTGCTATATAATTAGTATTTCTCAGGGCATAAAGCACCAATTCTCTTATATTGTCATCATCTTCTACACAATAAATTACTGCCATAATATCACTCCCAAGTTATTTCTTTTCTTTATCCCTCGATATATTGCCAAAATTTCTTATGAATCAAGTTTCCTTTTATGTTCACCAGTTATTGAAAAATAAACCCATTCTGCAATATTTTCCGCATGATCTCCTATTCTTTCAAAATATTTAGCTATCATAAGCAGATTTATTGCTTGTTCTCCATTGTCTGCACTTTCCCTAATAAGGGATATAAGTTCATTTTTTATTACATTGAAAAGTTCATCTACAACGTCATCATATTCCATAACTGCTAATGCCAGTTCTAAATCTTCTTTTACAAATGCATCTATACTATCTTTAACCATCTTTGTTGTAGCCTGTGCCATCTGAGGGATATGGGTAAGTTCTTTTATATATTTTTCTTTAGCAATTTTTTGAGTTATTTCTGAAATATCAGCTGACTGATCCCCAATCCTTTCCATATCAGTGATCATTTTAAGTGTGGAAGATATTAATCTAAGATCCCTAGCCACAGGTTGTTGTTGCAGTAGCAGCCTTAAGCATCTACTTTCTATAATCTTTTCCATTTCATCTATTTCATTATCAGACATAGCAACTTTTTTTGCAAGTTCAATATCTTTTTCCATTAGGGCAACAACAGTATTTTTTATAGATTTTTCTATGAGAGTGCCCATTTCTATAAGTTCTTGATTTAATATGTCAAGCTCTTTATCAAATTTAGTTCTTACCATAATATCTACCCTTTCCTTATAAAAATATTTCTCCTACCCAAATCTTCCAGTAATATAATCTTCTGTCTTTTTATTTTTAGGCATAGAAAAAAGTTTATGTGTCAAATTATATTCTATTAACTCCCCTGAAAGAAAGAAGGCTGTTCTATCAGAAACCCTAGAAGCCTGTTGCATATTATGGGTCACCATAACTATACTATATTCTTTTTTTAATTCTTGTACCAAATCTTCAATTTTCGATGTGGAAATAGGGTCTAAAGCTGACGTTGGTTCATCCATTAACAGTACTTCTGGATTTATGGCCAATGCTCTAGAAATACAAAGTCTTTGTTGCTGCCCTCCTGATAAAGAAAAAGCAGGTTGCTTTAATTTATCCTTTACCTCTTCCCATATAGCTCCATCCCTTAGACTTTTTTCAACTATTATATCCAGTTCTTTCTTAGATTTTATGCCATGGGTTCTGGGTCCAAAGGCAATATTGTCATAAATGCTCATGGGAAAGGGATTGGGTTTTTGAAACACCATACCAACTCTTTTTCTAAGGTGGTTTACATCTATATCTTTATAAATATCTTTATCATCTAAAAGTATTTCGCCAGTTATATTGCAATCTTCGATTAAATCGTTCATTCTATTTAATGATTTAATGAATGTAGATTTTCCGCAACCTGATGGTCCTATAAAGGCAGTAATGGATTTTTCTTCAATGTTCATACTAATATTTTTGAGGGCATGAAAATTACCATAATATAAATTAAGATTTTTTATAATGAATTTATCCATATTGATTCTCCTTTAATACCTTCTCTGCTAAAAAAGAAGATATTGTATTTATCAGTAATACAGTAATTAATAAAATAACTGCTGTTGCATATGCTTGGTTTATATAAAGACCTTCACTGGATAAGGCATACATGTGTATAGCAAGGGTTCTACTGGAGGAAAATAAATTTTTGGGTATTTCAGCAGCGGTACCTGTTGTATAAACTAAAGCTGCTGTTTCTCCAACTATTCTACCTATGGCAAGAATGATTCCAGCAAAGATTCCTGGTATAGCTGAGGGAAGAACTATTTTAAATATTGTTCTCAATTTTCCAGCTCCTAGGGCAAAACTAGCCTCCCTTAAGGATAAAGGTACAGACTTCAGAGCTTCCTCTGTAGACCTAATAATAAGAGGTAGAATCATAATAGACAAAGTCAATGTCCCGGCTATAATAGAAAATCCCCAGCGCAGATAGGTAACAAAGAATAAAAGTCCAAACAGTCCATAAATAATAGATGGTATCCCAGATAATGTTTCCGTTGTAATTCTAATTATTTTTACTAATTTATTTGTACTTTTTGCATACTCAACTAGATAAATAGCTGTAAATATACTAATGGGAGTGGCAATTATGAGAGATAATAATGTTATTATAATTGTTGTGATAATTGCTGGAAATAACGATACATTTTCAGTAGTATATTTAAAAGCAAAAAGCGATGGTGTAATATGGGGTATTCCTTTAATCAATATATATCCTATTAAAAAAAACAAAATAGAAAATGTTGTAATAGCAGAGAGTATAAGAAGTATTAAAATCAGTAAGGATTTTGGATAATGTCTATAGTGTTTAAGTTTTTTCATTCTAATTCACTCTCCTTACAAATATTGAAAAAAAGATATTTATTATGAGAATAAAAACAAATAGCACTACACCAGTAGCAATAAGAGCCTCTCTGTGCAAGTCTGCCGCATATCCCATTTCTATTACAATATTTGCTGTAAGACTTCTAATGCCTTTAAGAATACCAGCAGGCATTCTAGCTTGATTTCCTGCCACCATGACAACTGCCATTGTTTCACCAATTGCCCTACCTATACCTAATATAATGGAGGATAATATTCCTGACTTAGCAGCAGGTAATGTGGCAAATATTATAGACTGTTCATGGGTTGCACCTAGGGCTATAGCACCTTCATAATAACTTTCTGGTACTGCCCTTATGGCAGCCTCTGAAATTCCAATGATGGTAGGTAATATCATAATCCCCAAAAGAACAGAAGCCGTCAGTATACTATTTCCAGTACCACCAAATATATCTCTAATTAAGGGAACTATTATAACCAAACCGAAGAACCCATATATAATAGAAGGTATCCCTGCCATTAAATTTACTAAGGGTTTCAATATTTTATAAAGCTTTTTCGGACAAAATTTTGCCATGAAAATTGCAGTTAGAATTCCAATAGGGACTCCCACTAAAACTGCTCCTATGGTTATGTGGATACTACCCATAATCATAGGTAGTATCCCAAACTTTGGAGGAATATTAGTAGGTGACCAATCCTTGCCTAGCAAGAAATTTAAAATACCAATTTTATTTAGGGCAGTTGTACCACCTGCAAAAATAAAGTAACAAATAAGAATAACAGAAATTATTGAAACACAGGCAGATATTAAAAAAACAAATTCCATTAACTTTTCAGAAACTTTAGATTTCATAATATTTCTCCTTAACTAATAATACTTAACTATTTATTTTATATCCTCCCATAAAGTTAATTCTCCTGTGAAAATTTCTTTAACTGTTTCAGAGGTTATATCTGTTATAGGGTTTTTAGGGTTTACCACCACTGCTATTCCATCAAGGGCTATAGCTATGGGAGTAAGATTTTCTTTTTCACTATCTTTTAATTCCCTTGATGCCATGCCAATATCAGCTATACCATCTATTACTGCATTCATTCCTGAAGTTGAATCACTTTGTTGAATCTCAATTTCTACATTTGGATTTATTTCTAAATATGCTTCTTTAAGTTTTTCCATTACTGGTGTTACTGAAGAAGATCCAGCTACAACTATTTTGCCTGAGACATCTTTTTTATCATAATGTCTTGCATTGTCGTCAATAGATATATAGCTCTCTCCTATTACGTCTTGTCCTTCTTTACTCATAATAAAATTTATAAAATCTTTTGCAACTTCTCCTACATCAGATTTCAATGCAATGTTAAATGGTCTTGCTACTTTGTATAGTCCTGTTTTTACATTTGTTGTAGTAGGAGATACTCCTTCTATATCCAATGCCTTAACTGTATCATTCAAAGACCCTAATGATATATATCCAATTGCATTTTCATTACCTGCTACTGTGGTAATAACTGTATCAGTTTTCATTTGAGTTATAGCCTCTTTAGTTGTTCTATCAATTTTATTTCCATTAGCATCCTTTTCTTCTATGCCTATAAGTTCTATAAAAGCTCCCCTTGTACCAGATCCTTCTTCCCTAGTTACTACTACTATTTCTTTTGAACCCTTCGTTGTTCCACCAGAAACATTATTTCCTCCACACCCAACCAAAATACTTCCTAGTAAAATAGCCATAATAACCGAACTAATTGTTTTTTTCATCCTTAATACCACCTTTTCTTTTTTATTCTTGAATATATTGCTATGCCTTTTATTTGCCGTATTAAAAATTATAACAATATACTCTAAAAACAAATTCAACTATAATCCAGCAGGTAAAAAACCTTATTTAGATTAGATTTTGTTTTGTTTTCGACTTAATTATATTTATCCAATGTAAAATCTAATCTAAATAATATGTAAAATCCATGTAAATTTTCTACCCATCAGCACTATTTTGAAAATATAAAAAACCTCCCCTCCTGTATTATAGAAACAATAATATACAAGAAAAGTGAGGTTAAATAATAGATTTATTTAATTAAAATCTAAAGCCCTTTATGTACAATTATATTTCTTCTTCCACCTTCTCCATTTTTGATATAGATACTTCATAGGCAACTTTATTTACAACATTTCCTTCGCTATATTTTTTTTGATATTCCCTGCTTTGAATTCGCCCCCATATTCTAATATGGTCACCAATCTGTAGTTTTGATGAAAACCTAGCATTCCTACCCCATGAGATACAGGGAATATAGTCAGATTTGTTATAGGCTCTATTTACTGCTACTAATAGATCAGTAATCTCCCTTCCAAAAGGAGTTTCCCGATAGATTGGTTTTTTGCATATATATCCATCTAAATATATTTGGTTTGGGTTCTTTTCTTCTTCATTGCTATAAACATCTATTATATCTCGGACAAATATGGTCAAAACTAACCTATTACTTCCGTCAACAAACTTGTTATAAGATCTTAACTGGCCCTCTACTTTGATAATATCTCCTATTTTTAAATCTAAATCTACTAGAAGTCTTTCAGAAATTGTCAAGGGCAAGTTATCACAAAATTCACTAAGTCGTGGTATTTCCATGGTATATGTATAAAACCCTTCTCCATAGATTTCATGACTAAATTTTTTTTCGCTTGATATCTTCCCTACCAATATTACCATATTGCTATTCATTAAATCCTCTGACATAGAACTTAATCCCCCTTCTATTCTTATGTATATTTTTATCCATATATATAAGTATTTCTATTCAAAAATATATGAGAATATACCTTATTAATCTAATCTTTTTTCTAGTTTAGAAGTGGGATTGTCTTTTGTTCAATGTCTATGGTTTAAAAATTCATAGTTTAAATCCTTTGTTTCTTCACTGGAATATCCTTGTAATAACTCCTTACTTATATATCTTTTGAAAATTTCAGCGCCATGATCCATTCCTTGAGCACCTAATAGTAATAATATATCTCCTTTGCCTATTAAACTCATTATTTCTTTTATACTATCTTCCAATCTATCCATATAGCGAAAAGAAACTCTTCCTTTATTAAATACTTCAATAAAAACATTTCTTTCTTTTTTATTAACTAAGTCTAAAAAATTGATATAATCTGAACTAGCAGTAATTATTATATTTTTTATTTTTATAATAGGTGACCATTGTTTAATAGTTTCAGCTATTTCATAGTTTACCTCCACACCCCTATTGCCCCTGATAGCATTGACGATATGTAGATCTTTGTACTGCATACCTTGTACACTTTGAAAGACTGCTTCATATCCAAAAGGATTGTGACAATAATCGTCAATAACTGTATAATCTTCTTTGTAAATTACATCCATCCTCCTAGGTACNCTGGAAAAAACCTCTAAAGATTTCTTTATGGTTTCTATGGGAACATCCATTAGTAAAGCACAGGTTATTGCCGCTAAACTATTGTAAACATTGTGTTTTCCCAATAAATTAATGACAATAGGGTATTCAAAGGCTTCCACCTCTATTCCCGATAATGTGGTTATACCCCTTTGCAGGCAGTAGTTAAAAGTAGTTGGAGAGTCGGTGTCTATGCTGGAGGCGGTTATGGTAGCCTTGTTTCCTAAACCATAAGTTATTACTGGAGTACGATGATTGCCATCCAAAAGTTTTAGGCCATTATCATCATCTAAGTTTATAACCGCAATTTTGCCACTGGATAAACTGTCGAACAACTTTTTCTTGGAGGCTATATAATCATCAAAGGTTTTATGAAAGTTTAAATGATCTCTTTCAATATTCGTATGAAGACCAATGTCAAAGTTTATTCCATAGATCCTGTGGTTTTTTAGCCCATGGGAAGATACTTCCATAACCACTACTTCTACTTTTTCCTGTACCATTTTATATAGGTAATGATAGATGGTTTCAGCCTCTGGTGTAGTTAGTTGGCTTTTATATTCTCTATCATTAATCTTAATATTTAAAGTACCTATTAACCCAGTAGAAACTCCATGCTGTCTTAACATATGGTGAATTAAATGTGTGGTTGTGGTTTTACCATTAGTGCCTGTCACTCCTATTACTTTTAGTTTTTCTGTGGGATAGTCATAAAATTCATTGCATAACCTTGCCAATGTTTCTCTAGTGTTTTCCACTTTTTTTACTAATACATTATCCATCTTAATATCATTTTCTGTAAAAATAATAGAGGCACCTTTGTTTATGGCCTCATCAATAAAGTCATTTCCATCACTTTTTTCACCCTTTATAGCAACAAAAACATAGCCCTCTTTAATTTTTTTGGAATCACAGGTGACACCCTTTATCTTTATGTTGTCGATAATCATTTTTCCATCTCCTCTTCATCCACTACTTCACAATAATAATATGTTTTGTAGTTGATGAAGAAATTATGTATATGCTGTTTTTATTAATTTGCCTTATGCTGTCTACCTGTGGAATCNATGGTATAATCTTCTTTTATTATAAGTTCTGATATGGGTACTATTTCATATCCNTGTTCCTGTAGTCTTTCAAGTACCAAAGGCAGGTATTCAGCAACGTATTTTGCATTGTTATGGAATAATACTATAGACCCTTTTTTAATGTTTCTAGTCACTCTATCTACCACAGGATTTACACCCAGTTCCTTCCAGTCCAAAGAATCCACATCCCATTGTATAGTATGATAACCTAGTTCCTTTAATGTATCTATAGATAGGTTGTTATAATCTCCAAAAGGTGGCCTAAATAACACTGGTCTTACTCCTGTTATATCTTCTATCTTTTTTTCTGTTGTTTTTATTTCTTTTATTATTCCTT
>JGI24708J26588_10003641_pt1 | contig 11020 bp, 11 predicted proteins | sample BioPla1DNA2_FD_26588 | JGI IMG/M metagenome (IMG submission 26588) | reverse complement strand
AGTAGCAACTGGCGATTTTTCTAATTTGGAAGAACAAGGTGAAGAATTTTCAAATGATCGTAATTTGAATTCATTGCGTACAGGCTTTATTGGAGTTATGAATNCATTTAAGGCTGTCATCGTAGGNATGAAAGAAGAAAGTAAACGTATGGAGGATATGGTTGGTAATCTTGAGTCAACTGCTAGAGGGGCCAAAACCTCTATCGAAAATATCCGTACATCAATGAATACTATTGCAGATGTAGCAGTTGCTGAAAATACTGAAGCGATTCAAACAGTCGACGATATGNATGANTTATCTACTCAAATTGAAGATATTAACCAAGAGATTAAACGTATCAATACCTATATTGAACGTTCACAATCAAGTAATGTAAAAAATGCCCAAGCGATGCAATTGGTTCATCAAAGTTGGATTGAAGAACATCAATCTCAATCACAATTGGTAAATGAAATGACTGATATGAACCATGATATTCAAAACATCGGTAAAATTGTTCAACTTATTAAAGATATTTCTGAACAAACTAATCTTTTAGCGCTAAATGCCTCTATTGAAGCAGCACGAGCAGGTGAGGCAGGACATGGTTTTGCGATTGTTGCTGAAGAGGTTCGTTCATTAGCTGAACAAAGTAATCAATCTACTAAAAATATCCGTGATATCATTGAAGTGATTCGTAAAAAATCAGAACAAATGGTAGAGTCTGTGACTACTTCTTATGCGAGAAGTCAACAACAAACAGAAGTCTTAGATCAAGCCATTTCGACTTCAAATGAAATCTCTCAAATTGTAGAACAGTTCGTTGAAAGTATTCAATCTATTGAATCAGCAGTGGATAGTATTGTCGAGAAAAAAGATATGGTACAACAAGCTATTCGTAATATATCAAGCTCAATTGGCGAAACTTCTGCTGGATCACAAGAAGCTACCTCAAGTTTAGAAAACTTCAGTCTAGTAATTGATGAGTTCGAACGTGGTATTCAAGAAATTGAAAGTATTGCTTCAATTCTAAAATTCCAAGTGGATAGCTTCAAACTCTAATAATTAGAAAAGGGTGCGTATAGATGGAACAATATGTAATATTTAAAAGTCATTCGCAGCTATTTGCCATTCGAGTAATGGATGTAGATCGTGTGATTGAGGCTCGCAATTTTATCCACCTTCCGGAAGTTGAGGAACATATATTAGGTGTATATGAATATCAAGAATCTATGGTTCCAATCATTGATATTAGAAAAAAACTATTCAGAGAGTATAGTGATCATAAAGAAGATGCGAAAGTAATTCTTTGTCAATGGAAAGGTCGTTTACTAGGTCTATTTGTAGAGGATATTAAAGGAATCTATTATTTAGAAGAAACTAACTATGAACAGGATTTGATTCGTTCTTCTTTAAAACAAAGTTATATTGAAAAATTCTTGAAGCTAGATGATGAAGTCGTTATGCTGTTAGACTTAAATTATTTGTTTAGTTCTACAGATTTCGATCAGGTGCAGGATTTAACAGAAGGTGAGAGCGATGTTATCGAATCTGAATGATGATATAAAAGTAGGGATTTCTGATTATAAGATTGCTAGAGCACCTAAGCAAATTATGACTGTTGGATTAGGATCTTGTATTGGGACAATTATTTATGATGAAAGAAATAAAATTGGCGGATTGAGTCATATTATGTTACCAGATAGTAGTCAGTTTGTGGGACATTCACAAATAAAGATAGCCAAATTTGCAGATTTAGCATTACCAGCTATGGTTGAAGAACTCTCAAAACAAACGTCAACCCCTATGTTTCGCTTTAAAGCAAAGATTGTCGGTGGGGCAAGTATGTTTAGTTTTAGTGAAGATGCTTCTTTAAGTGTTGGTCAAAGAAATATTGAAGCTGTGGAGCAAGCGTTGCATAAACTGCATATCCCAATTGTAGCTAAGCATGTAGGTGGAAATGTCGGACGAACAATGATTGTTGATTTAAATACATTTAAAACGACTGTCCGAATGGTTAATCGTCAAGTCATTGTGATATAAATAAAAACTAAAAACAAGATGTTTTTTTGATATGGAGTGTTTTTATGGACGTAATGGTTGTAGATGATTCTGCATTTTTAAGAAAAGTGATATCAGATCTTTTGGTAAAAATGCCAGAAGTAAATGTTTCCTTACAAGCAAGGAATGGTAAACAAGCATTAGAACTTTTGGCCAACCAGTCTGTAGATTTAATCTTACTAGATGTGGAAATGCCAATATTAAATGGAATAGAGACGTTAAAACAAATAAAAGCTAAATATGATATTCCGGTAGTAATGCTGAGTGCTTTAAGTAATAAAGAAGTTACAATTGAAGCATTAGAATTAGGTGCGGATGATTTTGTTGAGAAACCTACAAATATCATGGTGATTGGTCAAGAATGGGCCCGTGATTTTTATGAAAAATTAGTCACAATTTATAGCCAGCATCGTCCTAAAAAAAGACGAAATTCTTTTTCTACCGACAATCAAACATCAATTCAAAAAGCTACACCAGAAATTTTGAAAAAAGAAATAAAAATTGGTAATAAAAATTTGCCATCTAAAGTGCAAGCGTTAGTGATTGGAGCATCAACAGGAGGCCCTAAAGCTTTAATTAAAGTTATTACCAGTTTACCTCCACATATGAGAATGCCTGTTTTTATTGTACAACATATGCCAAAAGGATTTACGACTTCTTTTGCTAAACGTTTGAATGATGAAGCAAAGGTACCTGTTGTAGAGGCACAACAAGGAATGCGAATTTCAAATCAAGTCTATCTTTGCCCTGGTGATTTTCATATGACCATCGAGAATAATCGCATTAATTTAAATCAAGACCCTAAATTACACGGGACTAGACCAGCAGTAGACTATCTATTTGAGTCAGCAGCAAAAGTTTATAAAAATGAATTAGTAGGTGTATTACTCACTGGAATGGGTAGAGATGGTGGAAAAGGAATGCAACAAATAGCCAATGCAGGTGGATATAATATTGCACAAAATAAAGAAACCTGTGTTGTTTACGGCATGCCTAAATATGCAGTTGATTTAGGGGTTGTACATGAAGTGTTAGATATCGATAGTATTGCGCAAAAAGTAAAACAAATTGTAGGGTGATGGAAATGGCTTTGAATTTCGAATTTTTTAATCAATGGGTTCAAACTAAATTAGGTGTTAATTTATCTGCATATAAAGAAAAGCAGATGCAGCGACGTATTCAAAATATTATGGAAAACGAAAATGTACGTACGTTGGAAGACTATGCTAAATTGATGGAGCGCGATAGAGAAGCAAAACAAAGATTTTTGGAACATATTACCATAAATGTAACTGAATTTTATCGTAACAAAGAGTTATTTGATTTATTTGAAAAACATCTTATACGTTTATCTAAAGAAAATAGGAATCTTAAAATTTGGAGTGCAGCTTGTTCCATCGGTGCAGAACCTTATACTTTAGCAATGCTTCTAAAGAAAAATAATTTACGTGCGAGTCAATTAATTGCAACAGATATCGATCAGACTATTTTAATGAAAGCTCGTGAAGGGATATATAAAGATTCCGAGATAAGAAATATGCCAAGCAATGAGAAACAATTGTATTTTACTAAGGATGATAAAATGTTATATCATCTTTCTCCTGAGATAAAACGCATGGTAATGTTTAAAAAACATGATTTGCTAAAGGATCGATATGAATCCAATTGTAATATTATCGTATGTAGAAATGTTACGATTTATTTTAAAAACGATGCACGCGATGAAGTCTATCAAAAGTTCGCCAATGCATTGGTTCCCGGAGGAATTCTTTTTACAGGGGCAACTGAAACAATTAATTACTGCGAAAACTTTGGATTAAGAAAAATTGATTCATTTATATATGAAAAGATGGCTTAAATCTAGAAAGGAGTCAGTCTGATGGATGATAATAGCGTTTATCGTACACTCTTCTTTGAAGAAACAGACGATCATCTCCAACAATTAAACGATAATGTTTTAGAGTTGGAAAGTAATCCAGATGATATGAATTTATTAAATGAAATTTTCCGTTCAGCCCATACTCTAAAAGGAATGGCTGCTACAATGGGTTATGATGTAATGACAGAATTAACTCACAAAATGGAAAATATCTTTGAACTATTTAAATCTGGTAAAATGCCAGTTACAAGTGAAGCTATTTCACTTATTTTTAAATGTTTAGATCGTTTAGGCGGTTTAGTAGAGGATTTGCGTGAAGAAAAAGAACTTCAACATAGTCAAATTGAAGATTTATTATCTGCTTTAAGTCAATTTGAAAGTGGCGGAGGGGCTTCACAAGAAAATAATGAAGGCACTGATGTAAATAATTCATCAGAGAAAAAAGAGTCTAATGCTTTGAGAGTTTCTTTTGAACATTTAGAAGAAGCAGATGTCTCTGTAATTGAACAATTAGATGGTGAAGATAAAGCATATAGTGTAGCTATCCGCTTGGATAAAGAATGTGCAATGAAAGGAGCACGTGTTTATCTAATTTTAGAAAGACTTGAAGGTTTGGGAGACTTGTTACATACAGAACCTTCAACAGAGGATTTAGAAGACGGAAATTTTGATACAGATTTTCAATTTATCTTTATTTCACAAGGGAGCCAAGAAGAAATAGAAGAAAATATCTTAGGTAACAGTGAAATTGATAGCGTGGTGATTAAACCTTTTGATAAAGATGCTGATCAAAAACAAAATCAAGCTGCTACAATAAATAATGAGACCAACGAACAAACTGATAAGCAAGAAAATGTATCAGAAGTAAAAGTTGAAACGAAACCATCTGAAACACAAAAAGCAACAACAAATACCACACATCATAATAATAATCATAAAAATCAATCTATTCGTGTAGATTTATCTCGTTTAGATTTATTTTTAAATTTAGTATCAGAGTTAGTTGTCTATAGAAATCAACTAGAAGATGTAAGCAATCGAGCACACTTAACAGAAATTAAGGATTCACTCGAACAAGTTTCACGCTTAACATCTGAATTACAGGAATTAGTTTTAAAAATTAGAATGCAACAAGTAAATGTTGTATTTAGTAGATTTCCTCGCATGGTTCGAGATTTGTCCAATGAACTAAACAAAGAAATGGATTTAATCATTGAAGGAGAAGAAACAGAGTTAGACAAGACAGTGGTTTCTGAACTAAGTGAACCACTTGTGCACATATTGCGTAACTCGGTGGACCACGGAATTGAAGCGCCAGAAGTTCGAGAACAGTTAGGTAAACCAAGACGTGGGAAAATTCATCTAATTGCTTACCAAGAAGGAAATCAAGTTATTATTACGATTAGTGATGATGGAAAAGGTTTGAATCCAGAAATAATCCGTGAAAGTGCAGCACGAAAAGGCTTATCTACTGCTGGTTTAAACGATGAAGAAGTACAAAAATTAATTTTTCACCCTGGTTTTTCAACTGCTAAAGAAATAACTAATATCTCCGGTCGTGGAGTAGGAATGGATGCGGTACAGTCTAAAATTCATGCATTAGGTGGAACAATTGAACTCCGTAGTGTGGTTAATGAAGGAACAACATTTATTATTAAGTTACCATTAACTCTTTCAATTATAGAAGCCTTGATGGTGAGAGTAGGAACCGAAACCTTTGCGATACCACTTGATGTGGTTGAACGAGTGGTGTTGGTTCATGAAGATAAAATTGAAAAAACATTCACTAATGAAGTATATGGATTCCAAGGGCAGATGATTCCAATTATTCGCATGAATCATTTATTATCTATTAATGATGAAATGCCTAAAAAACATTATGCTATCATTGTAAGTATTGATCAAAAATACTATGGAATTTTAGCAGATGAACTTATTGGTCAACAAGAGATTGTTATCAAGAAGATTGATCCAATCCTTCAACAAATCAAGAAATATCAAGGAGCTACTATCTTAGGTGATGGTTCAATTGCATTAATTCTTGATGTGAATACCATTTGCAACGAAGTGAGGAACGAGTTATGAGTTACGATGAGATGCAATTGGATGTTTTAAAGGAAGTTATGAATATTGGTGGAGGTAATGCTGCAACTAGTATTTCATCAATGGTTAATAAAACAATTGATATGAAAGTGCCTGATGTCAATATTTTAAGCTATCAAGAACTTTATGATCAAATCATCCATGAAGATGAAGAAGTTTATGCGATTGTTAGCAAGATTATCGGAGAAGTACAAGGTGTATTTTTATTCGTTTTAGGAAACGATTCTGCTAGTAAAATGACAGAGTTCATGCTTGGAGAACAAACCGATAATCCTGAAATCCAACAATCAGCATTAAATGAATTAACTAACATCATTGCCAATTCATTTTTAGGTGCAATTGGCAAGTTGATTGATCGTCAATTATTTGCAGCTTTACCTGTTGTACAGTATGATTATTTTGGAGCAATTATAAGCAGCATGTATATGGCTTTAGATCAATATGATGACAATATCATGATTATTAGAAATGAATTTTTCTATGATCAAGAAAAGTTAGATGCTTCCTTGTTCTTCATTCCGCAACAAGGTGGAATAGAAAAAATATTTGAAGCACTAGGAATTTGAGAGGAGATATTATAATGAGTGGAAAAATTTTAATTGTAGATGATGCGGTATTTATGCGTATGAAACTGAAAGATATTCTTACAAAAAATGGATATGAAGTTGTTGGAGAAGCTCAAAATGGGCAAGAGGCTTTTGAAAAATATCAAGCAACAAATCCAGATGTAGTTACTATGGATATCACAATGCCTGATGTTGATGGACTAGAAGCTTTAAAAATGATTCGTGAGCATGATCCAAATGCAAAAGTAATAATGTGTTCAGCGATGGGTCAACAAGGTATGGTTATGGATGCAATTAAATCTGGTGCGAAAGACTTTATTGTAAAACCGTTCGATACAGATCGTGTAATTAACGCTATTACAAAAGTTTTGGGCTAACAGTTTGGAGTTGATGACAAATGCAAATGATTTTATTTCAAATGAATCAACAGCATTTTTTAATCTCGGCTGATTCAGTTGAGGAAGTGATTGATACTGTCAATATTACTTCTGTTCCTCTAGCTCCTCATTGGGTAGAGGGATTGATTAATTTGCGTGGAACCGTATTGACAGTTATCAATCTTTCACGTTTAATAGGTATGAACTCAATTGCTGAAAATCGGAATATACTAATTATGAAGCAAAATGAAGAGCGCAAAGGTTTACTGATTGAAGAAGTAATTGAAGTGATTGATATTCAAGAAGAGGAGATCCAATTAGACGCAACGGAAAAATTTGATTACTATACGGGAATTGTTAAGTTTAAAGACCGTTTAGCAAATGTGATTGACGTGAATCATCTAATTTTTGAATAATGTAATGAATAAATGGGGGATTTAGGTGGATCAAGTATTATCACAACAAGAAATAGATATGCTTTTATCGGCCATGAATAACGGTGAGATTATTGAGGAGGTCGTAGAGGAAAAAGCTGACGAACAAATCAAAGCTAAAAAATACGACTTCAGAAGGCCAATTAAGCTCTCTAAAGAATATATTAATACTTTGCATATGATTTTTGAAGATTATGCAAAAATGGCCAGTACTGCATTATCTACTAAGTTAAGAACAAATGCGATGATGCAAGTGGCAGCAATCGAGCAAATAAGTTATGATGAATTTATTCATTCAATTCCTAAGTTTACACTTTTAGGTGTTATGCAGTCTAAACCAATGAACGGTTTACAGATTTTGGAAATTAATCCGCAACTTTCTACGTTGTTCATTGAGTTATTATGTGGTGGGTTGGATGTCATTTTAACTCGAAAGGAAAAAGATGAGTCTATTTTTGAAGATTTAGATAAGAAATCTTTTACAGACATCGAACTTTCGATACTAACTGAGATTGTCGAATTGTTGATTGATACATTCCAAATTTCTTGGCGTGAAATTGTCGAATTAGATTGTACGCTAGAGTCGTTGGATACTAATCCACAGTTACTCCAGTCGATGTCACCTAATGAGCCGATTACATTAATTACTTTTAATTTTAAAATGTTTGAGGTTGATAGTTTTGTCAGTTTATGTATTCCATACGTATTCTTTGAAGGCATGATTGATAAACTAAGTATTCGTAATTGGTTTGATGCCAATCGAAATGAAAATGAAGATGATGGTGAATCTTTACAAAAGAGTTTAAATAATGTGGAGTTAGAGATGGAAGTGCAACTAGGAAATGCCCACATGAACCTCTCTGAATTTCTACAATTGATGCCAGGCGATATCATCAAGCTGGATCGTAAAATTACTGATCCATTGGATAGCTACATTGCTGGTAAGCCATATTATCGTGTTAAACCAGGGAAGAAAGATGATTATTTGGCTGTTGAATTAATTGATCAGTTAGAAGGAGAGGATTAACATGAGTGATAGTCTTTCACAAGCAGAAATCGATGCTTTGTTAAATGGAGGAGTGACAAACGAGCCTCAACAAGCACCGACAGAAGAAGTAAGCGAAAAACAACAGCTTTTATATGATATTATTGGTGAAGTTGGGAATATTTCTATGTCTCAAGCTGCAACTGCACTTTCATCTATTTTGAATCGTCGAGTAAGTATTACAACTCCTCGTGTTTCGAAAGTGAAGTTTCAGGAAATTTTAGATAGTTTAGCTGCGCCAAAGGTTGCCACTACCGTAGAATTTAAAGAAGGTTTATTAGGTACTAATTTAATGCTTCTGGAAGTAAGGGATGCAATCGTTATTGCCGACTTAATGATGGGCGGCGAAGGCAGTCCTACTAGTCAAGAATTTACGGAGTTAGAATTAAGTGCCGTTGCCGAAGCGATGAATCAAATGATAGGATCTGCCTCGACTTCAATGGCGACGATGACTAATCGAAAAGTAGATATTTATCCACCGAATGTGAAGGTGTGGAAAGAAGGAATGACGATTCAGACAGAGTCGATTAAACCTGAAGATGACGTTTATAAGATTTCGTTTGATTTAAGTGTTGAAGGTGTCATTGAGAGTGAAATTATGCAAATCTTTAGTGAAGAAGTTGTACATGATATCGAAAAGGCAATGCTTGCTGACGAGGCCAAAGTTGTCACAAGCACACCTGTTGAGGTTCAGCCTCCAGTTGCCCCAACACCTCAGCCAACTCCACAACCACAGGTGCAAACTACTGTTCAAAATACTACTGTTGCTCCTCAGCCGACAGTAGAATATAGTCGTCCAGAATTTCAAACTTTGACTTCGGAACAAACGATGGATGGCGATAATTTAGATTTAATTTTAGATGTACCGCTTGATTTGAGTGTTGTTTTAGGTCGAAGTAAACGTACAATTAAAGAAATCCTTTCTTTAAGTACGGGTTCAGTTGTTGAGCTAGAGAAATTGACAGAAGAACCACTAGAAATATTGTTAAATGGCAAGTTAATTGCTACTGGAGAAGTAGTTGTAATTAATGAAAATTTTGGTGTTCGAATTACTAATATATTATCTCAAAAGCAAAGAATTTCAAATTTAAATAAATAAAAACAAAAAAGCATGAATAGCGGCTTAGGCTGTGTTCATGCTTTTTTTGCATCGAACCCCAATAGTTAGTGCATCAATTTTGACAAAGTGACAACATGATGTTACTATTAAGTAGTCACTTATTTAAATTTGAAAGAAGGGGAACGAATGAGTAAATTAGAAGTTAAGCATTTAACAAAAATTTTTGGACGCAAAACCCATCAAGCATTAACGATGATTGCGGAGAATAAAAGTAAAAAGGAAATATTAGCTAAAACCGGTGCAACTGTTGGGGTTTATGATGCAAATTTTCAAGTAAATGAAGGTGAGATTTTCGTTGTCATGGGCTTATCTGGTAGTGGGAAGTCTACGCTGATTCGTTTGTTGAATCGCTTAATCGAACCGACAGATGGACAGATTTTTATTGATGGACAAGATATTGCCAAATTGGATAAAGAAGGTTTGCGAGAAGTTCGCCGCCATAAAATTAATATGGTTTTCCAAAGCTTTGGATTATTTCCACACCGCACGATTTTAGAAAATGTCGAGTATGGCTTGGAAATTAAAGGAATTGCTAAAGAAGAACGCGCAAGTAGAGCGAAAAAGGCGTTGGATAATGCTGGCCTTTTGGAGTTTGCTAATCAATATCCAGAACAATTATCAGGTGGGATGCAACAGCGTGTAGGGTTGGCCCGTGCTTTAGCCAATGATCCTGAAATCTTATTGATGGACGAAGCTTTCTCTGCATTAGACCCATTAATCCGTCGTGAAATGCAAGATGAATTATTGGATTTACAAGCACGCGAAAAACGCACAATTATCTTTATTACGCATGATTTAAATGAGGCTTTACGAATTGGCGATCGAATTGCTTTGATGAAAGATGGACAAATTATGCAAATTGGTACAGGTGAAGAAATCTTAACCAATCCAGCAAATCAATTTGTTCGCGAGTTTGTGGAAGACGTGGACCGTACCAAAGTCTTAACTGCCCAAAACATTATGGTTCCGGCGATTACAACAAATATTGAACTAGATGGACCAAATGTTGCTTTAAATCGTATGCGTAAAGAAGAAATTAGTATGTTAGTGGCGGTCGATCGCAAACGTCAATTAAAAGGAATTATTACTGCCGACGCCGCATTAAGAGCTAGAAATGAGAAGTTAAGCTTACGTGATGTACTAGATGAACAAATGCCAACAATTGATAAAGATATGTTGGTTACCGATATTTTTAATATATTATATGATGCCAAAACACCTTTAGCCGTTGTCGAAAATGGTAAAGTCTTAGGTGTCGTCATTCGTGGTTCGGTCATTGAAGCATTAGCAGAAACACAGCAAGGAGAGGAAGTTGTCAATGGATAATTTAACAAATACATGGCCCGTTGCTAAAGTAATTGAGCAACTGACAGATTGGTTGACGGTTCATTTTTCTGGGCTATTTAACTTATTACAAACAGTTGGACAAAAAGTGATGGACACAATTACGGGAAT
>JGI24708J26588_10003638_pt1 | contig 11028 bp, 7 predicted proteins | sample BioPla1DNA2_FD_26588 | JGI IMG/M metagenome (IMG submission 26588) | reverse complement strand
CATAACTTTCCCGTGTTTCCGGACTTTCATAAACAGGCTCATCACCATTTATCTCCTGCTTTTTATAATCATCCCTGCCATAATAACTAAACCAACTTAACCTTTTTTTCGAATTATTAATCATAATATGTTCCCAGTCCAGGCTAAATCCGCTTCGATGGTTACCGTCAGTATAATTGCTGGTAGTCGCAGTAACACTAGCTATATCCCGAATGCCTATTTGTCGGTTGAACCCTAATCGATATTCTGTCATCATAGTCCGTTCCGCTAATGCTTGAGCATCAGCTACTGGAACACGACTAATACCAAAATCAAGCCAACTATGCTCGCCAAAATAGTAATCATATGAAAAACGATAACCACTAAAATTCCCTTTACTGTGGTTTTGATCCAGCCACAACTGTGCAGTATGTTTCATATCAACATATCGCCCACCAACAGAAACGGTTTTCAAGGTTTTTGCACCATCATTATCAGAAATTCGCTTTCTAGACACTCCACCCAAGACGGAGAATCGATCGCCAAGCCGTTGTTCGCCAATTATTTGAGCAGTGCGCACATCGTTTCCTTTGTAATCCTCACTACTGGAAAAAGACGAATACATATCACCTTTCAGTCGTCGGTCATACTGGCCAACCGCCTGAGCCAAAACAGGGTTGAGGCTATATTTCCCATTTAGTTTCTTAAGCGCACTTTCAGCAACATGATAGTCACCAACAGTTACCGCTGAATTAATAATACCGCTGGTGGCTGCAGGCTGCGAATTCGGTAAAGTAGATAAAACTTGATATTGTTCGTAAGCTTCCCGTATCAACCCATTATTATAAAGCGCAGCCGCAAAACGCTGACGAATTATTACATTATCAGGATATGTATTAATAATTGCATTGTACAAATTTTTTCCGGCATCATGGCGCCCCATTTCAAAGAAAATATTAGCATCATAGGTAACATGCATGGCCTGCTCAATGCCTGTATTAATAATTTCAGTATATAATTGTATTCCGGTTTTATTATTTTTCCCTGATAACAAATACGAATAGGCAAGACTTTGTTTATCACTTAATAATGGCTCGGTATCACCCCAGATACTCCGATAAATCGGGATGGCTTTATTCGGCATTTTATACCGTAAATACGAGTCAGCTAAGGCCCGTCGCCCATATACGGGAACACTGCGATAATCCGGCCATATACGCTCAGCTTCGGAAGTCGCAGTTTTATAATCGCCGTATAAAAACAACGCTAAGATATAATCGCACTGCATATTAATAGTAGCAGAACCATCCTCAATGGCTGGTCGTAAGAGTATTATCCCATGATGATAATCCCCATTTCTGATACATTGTACCGCCATATCACCCCGCATCGTCAACGTTGATTGTGGCGGGTACTTGTCCTTATTACGAGCGATCAATGCAAGGGCTTTATCAACAGCTTCAACTGCACCAATCGCATCACCGCGTAAAAACAATAACTTTGCTTGTCCGCTATAAGCCTCCAAATTTTCAGGCTGCTCTTCCAGCAACACCTCATAAATTTTACTGGCTTCATCACTTTTCCCCATATATGCTAAACTCTCGGCTTCCCAGAGCCTAGCCTGCTGATTTCCGTCTTGCACAGATTGATGATACAATTGCCACGCCTCATTATAACGCTCAAGTTTAAAGTAGGCGCTCGCCACACTGACTCTTACATAATCGGGAACCGCTTGCGACATATGTAAGAATTGGTCTTCATAAATTCGAACGGCAGTTGCATAATCCCCAGCCCAATAGGCAACAACAGCATAATCAAACCACATCTTTTTCTGTTCACCAGCATACTCTGATAGATTTTTAAATATAGCTAGTGCTGGCTCATACTGTCCATCCCGCGCCAGCGCCACAGCATAATCCTGCGCCACTTGCAAGTTTTCTCGCTCTTCTTCATAATTTTGCTGCAGCAACGCCAGCGAAGGTTTCGCTTCCTCTACAAGAGGTGCGGCCTGTACAGTGTTGCCGAGACAAAGCCCTAACATGACCCCCAACAAAGCAGCCTTAACTTGCATCTTACCAAACTCCCTTATATGATAAATTATTGTCAGATACTAACATGTTTTTTGTACAAGCATAAACATAAAAATAGCCCGATTACAAAGTTAACTATCTTTGCAACCTGGCTATCGTAACAACTTGTTTTAGACCCTTGGCTTTGCGTCCCCACCTTTCGGAAGGTTTGCCTCTGCTATATAAAATTTTATCCTTTAATTGGTATTTTAACCATTAACCCCATATAGTGTCAATACCTTTCAAAAATAATGACACACCATCCTAAAAATCTATAATTTCAGGTTTATAGTCGTCAGGCAATTCTTCTTCATTTAAAAATTTGAAATGATCATCATTCAGTATAGGTATAAATATTTCGTAAGGAATCATGGAAAACTCACCGGCATAATTACTAGCTCCGAACCTCGCACCCGCTTTACTACTCAAGTTTAAACATCTTGCAAACTTTGTGTCATTTGAGCAATCATGAACTGCTAAATCCCAGTTTTCTTCATCAGCTATCTTCATGAATTTCAGAGCTAATTCCCTACTCCAAATTGGAGATATATAGCCATGTCTGGCAATATACATATTCTCCCCATAATAATTCCCTATGTTATTCTCATTTAAATGTAATTCCGCACAATTGATAAAATCAAGTTTTGTTTCGAAGATTGCTTGCTTTTTCTTGAAAAACACATCGAAAAACTCAGGAGTCATCGGCGTTTCAATACCTACACTTTTAATATATTTTTTCGCTAATCCAATATTCTCAATTACTTTGTCCGAACAATTAGAAGCACCTAGGTTGAAACGTATCTCATTAAGACCGGCTTCACCTAATGCTTTCAATGTCTCCTCTGTAGCTAAAGTACCATTTGTNTATAAGTGTTGATGGATTTGAGCCTCACTAAATTTCTTGATAACCGAATAGTATTTTTCAATTTCCCGCTGGGCATATATATACTTTCTTCTCGGCATCATAGCGAAATCTATCAGTATAAAAGTCTCTATCCCCAGTTCCATTTGAATAGACTTGCTTGGTTACATACGGAGTGATGTGTTTTTCTACACATTTTTTTAGATCTTCTGCTTTATAATAGCCCTTATCGGCTAGAACTTCTAGGGTTTCAGCCCCAAACACGGTTTTGGCGCGAAGCGCCATGTTGTCTAATTCACCAAGATCGTTTGGATTAGTGGTTACTTTAAAATCAGCAATCAACTTATTTTTAGCATCTACCGTTGTTTGTATATTATAGCTTACATCCACGTTATTATTGTTATTGCACATCAATCTGGCATCGGGATCGATAGTGGAGATTTCGTTCTCCCCGGTTTTATGTAGTTGTTCTTGGTATTCCTCATATTTTAACTTGCGATTGCGAAGTTCTTGTATTCTCTCTTGGATTAAAATCAGGTTTAAGTTTCTTTAAAAGCCAAATTACTTCTATATTGCGGCTCGCTTCGTGCTCAAGTCTACGGGACGAACGGATTCGGTTAAGATATCCGTACAGATAAAGTTTAAGCAGGTCTTTTGGGTTATAGGGAGGGCGTCCGTTGTTTGAGCAGACTGCTCTTTGGAATTTTAGCTCCTTCATATCTAACTGTTCAACATATTAGTCGATGATACGAACCTGATTTTCTTCATGAATGTAATCGTCGAAGCTTTCAGGAAACAGAAATGTTTGATTCCGTTCTTCACCCTTTATATAGCCCATACATCCACCCTCTTGCACCTTACTCTATATCTATATTTTATCATATTTGGTTATTTATGTAATTATACATAGTTTCTTTTCACACAGTCTGACGGGGTTACTGTCAACATTAATAAATCTAAATATCAGCTCCCGCCATCTGCCCAGCTCATAAAGTAAATCAACAAAGCCGCCACAGCTATAATTGCTGAAGCAGGCATGACTTCCATAAGACACGGGGACGGTGGTTCCGTCTGATAGCTTTTTTGCCTTAAGACAACACCACCGTCCCCGTGTCCCATGGCGGTGAAGGATTTCATTGGACTTTGAAGTTCCTGATAGCGCTTTGCAATTCTTCAGCCATCCTCGCCAATGCCTGGCTAGATGCGGCTAATTCCTCCATTGAAGCTAATTGCTCTTCGGTAGCTTTCGAAACAGTTTGAGTATGACTAGCGGCTTGCCTGCTAATGTAATCAATACCCCGCACTGAAGCAACTATTCGATCACTGCCTGTAGCCATCTGCTCAATGGCTGCAGAAATTCCTTTGATCTGTTGTGAAACTTCATTGATTTGCGATGCGATTTCCTTGAACGCCTTACCGGCAGCATTTACTACATCAACTCCGACGTTGGCCTCTCGGGTTCCGTCATTCATAGCAACAACAGCGCTGTCAGTTTCCGTTTGAACTTCTGAAATCAGGCTGGCAATTTGCTTGGCAGCCTTTTGAGATTGCTCAGCCAACTTACGCACTTCCTCAGCGACAACAGCAAAGCCTCTACCCTGTTCGCCTGCGCGCGCTGCCTCAATAGCCGCATTTAGCGCCAGCAGATTGGTCTGACCTGCAATTCCTGAAATAGTATCAACAATCTGGCCAATTTCTTTTGAGCGCTCGCTAAGCTTCGTAACTACTTTTGCCGTTTTAGAGACTGAGTTTTCAATGTTCCTCATCTGATATATGGCATCGTCTACTGCTTTGTCCCCCTGGCTCGCCGCACTGGTTGCTTTGTTCGCCATACCCAACATCGCATTTGAATTTACAGCTATTTGCTGAATACCTGCAGACAGCCGTTCGATTATTGAAGCCGTCTCCTCAATCGAACTTACCTGTTCTTCGGCCCCACGTGCTACATTATTAATTGATGAGACCACATGTGCGTTAGCTTGAGCCAAATGTTCGGCATTCGCAGTAAGTCCTTCAGCTGCAGCAGCTACCTTCTCAGATGTATGTGCTACTTGACCTGTAAGAGCTCCCACAAGCGAACCTAGCTTAGAAACCATATATTCAAGAGCTTTTCCCAACTTTCCAAATTCGTCTTTTCGCGTTGCAGCGCTAACTTTATGCGTAAAATCTCCTTTGGCAATGGCTTCCGCATCAGTTATTAACAACTGTAAAGGAATTGTAATTTGGCGGCTAATCAGAAAGATAAATAAAATTGAAGCTGCCCCACTAAATAGTGCTAAGTATAAACCCAACTTTGCTCTTTTCTCAAGATTAGCTAGACTTAAGTCCATCTCCTCTTCTGCCTCATGACGAATGCCATCAGTATATTTACTTAGCTCCTCAGACATTTCATCAAAGGCTGGCATTAACTTATTGCCCTCGCTGGGACCAGCTTCAATATATTTAGAGGCCATTAATTTGCCTAACGCATAGTAATCATCGAATGCAAGTCCATATTCATGTAGAAAACTCTGCTTATCAGGACGGATTTCTTGTAATTTCAGTAAGTCCTCTTTAAACTTTTTTGCATTTTCCTCTGCATTTGCTAAGCCGTCATCTTTTCCATCCTGGGCACGAGTGGCGCTAATGTCAGAGAGAAACTGCTGCACCTGTACAATTGATAACTCCATATCTTTTGTTAATGAGACGATAGAGTAAGAACGCTCTCTCACCATTTTACTGGTAGACATTACCTGGTAAATAAGAATTGAGTTCATAACTACCATAATAAAAACGATAACACCAACCATATACAATTTAGCTTTACAAGATTTCACTATTTCCCCTCCGAAACTCCTATAAGTAAGTGGCTATGGTAGCCATTATCTAAAGCCGCAACTGAGCACGCGTTTTAAGGTTAGGCATTAAACAACGCATAACCGCTTCTCCACGCACCTTTTCTATTGCCCGCAGCAGAAGAATATTTACCAAATCCTATATTTCTGCCCAGCCAGTGATCCTAATCTGTCACCTCAATTGAAGAAGGGCCTGCGTGAATATGGTTCTCGACTTTTAACCTGACAAAGTCCATATATATATTCTTCTATAATAAACGCACCGTTCCTTCTCTTTTTCAGTATGCATATATCTCCTGGAGTTAATCATGTTTTCTCCTCTCCTATAGGCTCCACAAAGCATAAAAAAGAAACCGTGAAATCACAGTTTCGGGGTGTTTGAAACTAAGTAATGAATGTTGTTGCTACCAACCCAATTCTTAACCGAACCACAGCGGGAAGATGCACTTTATTAGCCGTTATTTAGGTTGTTTCACTTTCCAACACTAGAGACACGGAGACGGTGGTTCTGTCTGATAGCTTTTTTGCCTTAAGACAATACCACCGTCCCCTTGTCCCATGTCCCCCTGTTTCTGTTCGCTAACTCGGATAGCTTGCAATTAAACGAAACAGCGGACCTGTCCCCCTGTTTCTTGCCAAGTGCGTTTTTCCGATGCCCGGAGGACCTAATAATATTAAGTTATAAGCATCTTTTAGCCAATGCATTTCCTTTAAAGTATCAATTTGGCGTTTGGAAACAGAAGTTTGAAAACCAAAATCAAAGTCTTTCAGTAAACCTTCGTATGGAATTTTTGCTTGTTTCATGCGAATACTAAGGGATTTTTGGTGCCTAGCACTTACTTCAATATTTAAACACTGTCTTAAAAACTCCGAATAAGACGGTTGTTCTTTAACTGCATTCGTTAATAGTTGTTCCCATGAGTCTTTCAATTTGCTGAGATGCAATTCTATTAATAAGCTCGTTATTTCGTTAGTGCTGTTCATTAGTGCATACCTCCATAAAGCGAGGTATATGCAGTAACATTTCTATGCTCTGCCTGTATAACAGGGACATTACCATTTGGAAGAGAACCTTCTTCCGGCTGGGTTTGTGACTGACAAGATTTCGATGATAAAGCTATGTATTCTGCCATATCACGACAGGCGACGGCGCTGATAAATTTCAGGCGCAAACACTCAACTATCGCTTTTTCTACAATCTCCGGCGAGTAGTGCTTCGCAACTGTTGTAAGTATTTGAAATTGGTCTCTGGCGTAACGGCTTTTCGCTTTACGTATTGCTGCTAGAAATTGCTTTGCATTGGCGGTATTGCTGAGGGTTTCCAGTGTCTTAGATTGTAACTGGTTAATGACAACGGTGTTGTCACGGCGGTGATTGTTATTCTTGATAAGTAATCCCCGGCCGGAAGTTATTGTATGTTCTGCTAAAAGGGTATCTGTCTGATTGTCAAAGATCTCTAATTTATTTTCTTGTATAGTGATTTTCACTGTTTTGCTTGGCTCGTAAGTTCCCAGCGGCAACGAGTAGCGATTGCCTTTATACAATATGGTATTGTCTTTTCGCACTATGGCTGATAAAATATCTTCAGGAAGTTTTATTGAAGGTATCGGCTGAAGGTGCTGTTTTTCTAGGGCATGCACTTTTGCCGGTACTTTTTTTGTTGTTCCGTGTTCTTTTTGATTGCCGGTTCGCTCCAACCAATCGATTTGTGCTTGATTCCAGTCTCTGATACCGGTAAATAGGCGATGCTTCGCAAAGTTATTTTTTACATATTTAACGACAGCTTCTATTTTGCCCTTAGACTCAGGATCACTTTTACGGCATAGATAAATTTTCAAATGCAAAGCTTGCTTAAAGCGCTCGAATTCTTCCGTAAAAACTATATCACCGTGATTTTCGCTGACCGCTACCAATTTATCTTGATCAAACACTAACTCTTGAGGCATTCCGCCAATATATTCAAAGGCTTGATTTAGCAGAGCAGTAAGACGGGCAGTGGTAAAGGGCTGATCACTCCACGCAGCGTATTTGTAGCGGGAATGGGCCAAAACTGTGGCCATACAATAGAGTTTCTTCTTACGCCCGCCAGTAGTGGGGACACTAATTTCACCGAAATCGACCTGCACTGCTGACCAGGAGGCAGTTCGTCTACTGCTTCATACTGACGATGAGAAATTACTTTAGGTAAATCATAAGCTTTACGCAGGTAGGCCACATATCGGCGAACTGTACGTTCACGAAAAGAACTTAATGGATATATTTCCTTTAACCAATCATAAATTTGTGATGCACTTAAATCTGGATACTTTTTTAATCGAGCAAGAATTTGTGCTTTATATTTGTCTAGCTTGCGTGATCGGTGCCAGCTTTTTTGCCTCATCTCTGCAAATTCTTGTGGAGCAATATCCCAATATTTAATAACCGTCTTGATATCCAATCCTAAATTTCGTGCAGTTTGTGATTTGTTCAATCCTTCAGATTTTAATTGCTGAATTTTACTATACATTGGCCACCTCAACATTTCTGTCTACACCCTTTCTGACACTTTAAACAAGTCAGAAAGCACTTCGACGCTTTGGATTTTATTCCATTTTTAATGGCCAATTTTATTCCCTTTTATTTTACCGCTTACATGCTTCCAACTGATTCGAAAATCAAATCAATTCAAATAATAAAGTAATACTGAAAAACGAAGCTGTGCTCAGGTGGGCACAGCTTTGTTTTTACCTACAGATATCTTCACTTACTTAAATTAAATTTACCCTTGGCGATGGAAGTATTTTTCGTTGAGTATAACGACGAAAAACTAGCGACGGATATTATTATATTCATTTATTGCATAAGAATCGGTCATGCCAGCAATAAAATCAGTAATATTTCTTACAAGCACTCTATTTTTTAGAAGATATTCATTCTCTACCAAATCACGATCTTCTTTACTTGCTTTTGCATTTATGATTTTGTGCCATTCTTTTTCAATAATACGTGGATCGCCTTCTTCAAAGTCAATAACATTTTTTGTGATTTTACGAAAATCCTGCATTATTCTACGAAGTGTGCCTCTATGTAATAAGCGCGGATTATTATAATATGAAGTAAAAAGAGATTCAATTACTGCCGCACCATTACTATCAAATAAAGACACTTCTCCACTGTTAATAACTTTTTTTGAGATAATCTTTTCAAGGTAATCACAAAGATTTTTTCCTTTAGAAGAAAACTCGATAAGCAGTTTGTCAACTTTATGTCCATTTCTCTCAAATTTAGATTCTCCATCGTCTAAGAGATACCTATCAATATTTGTATTTGATTGAATAAGTACGTCGTTTATAAAATAGTGTATAATTCTTGATGATATACGTTCTTGCAACAGTTCATCATCGTCAGCACCAAAGTGGTTAGATTCTCTTGCTTTAATGAAATCTTCTTCTATTTGTTCAATTTGAGTTTTCAACTCATGCATTTTTCCAAGAAGCAAATAATTTTTGAGCTCCTCAACTGTTAGTCTTTTAGCGGAAAAGGCATCTTCTAAATCATGGCTTCGCTGAGCAATTTCGTCCGCAACCCTAACTACTTGCCCTTCTAAGGTATATGGAACTGCTTGCCCATCTGGGGTACGTGGAATAGGTTCACTATTCAAATATGCATGCAGTGTACTAGATGAAGCAAAATTAATAAGGGAGTTATTGGGCAAGTTTGTTTTGGTATGTTTCCAAATTCCATCAAGAGTTTGAAATGACAGATTCAATCCATCAAACTCAATATATTTTTCCTCTAATCTTGTTGCCACCCTAAGTGAATGATAATTATGCTTAAATCCTCCATAGGTAGCCCCCTCTTCTATAAGACTTTTCAATAAAGGTTTTTCTCCATTTAATACTGCATTTAGAGTTCGTTCACCCTGATGTCCAAATGGAGTATGTCCCATATCATGGCCTAAAGCAATTGCATCCGTCAAGTAGTTATTCAATTTAAGGGCATTGCTTATCCCTTTGGCAATTTGGCTAACTACAATCGAATGTGTCATGCGTGTTCTATAGTGGTCGCCCTTTTCAGCTGAAAATATCTGTGCTTTATCTACCATTCTCCTAAATGCTTTTGAATGCACTATACGCTCATAATCTCTTTGAAATTCCCCACGATTGTATTCTGTTCTAACAGATGGATAATCTCGAATACAGTATTCATTTCGTTGGGCCAATGGGTGTAATGATTTTTCTTCATCTATAACAGTATATGTAGCTATTTGCGATGCCTTAGTACTTTTATATAAAGGATAGGTAATAAAATTCATTTGCTTAACCAGGCTAGGAGAGTTTTCAACAGATATATAAGAGGCATAATCAAAATCTTGAGTTAAGTCAATTTCAGAACAAGACAGAAAATTGTCGATAACTGATTGGTTTGAAACCTTTTGTAAAATTGATACTCTTAGTGAAAGGCTACGCTCCGCACTGCATTTAACACCTGAACCAAGATAAAGATATTCTACTTTCTGCTTAGAACCTACCTCAGAAAATACTAAAATATAAACAGGATAAGAATCATCCGACAAACCTCTGACTGCCGCCTTATCAGAGTCACTCCCAGTAACGTTAAAATGTCTTTCTTCTCCTTTGGTATTGTAACTTTCTTCTAGAAATTTAAGAGAAGGTAAAGAGTTTTTCGCTTTTATCATAATAAACTCGCTCATGAAATCACCCCTATAAATATAGTGTAAACTGCGGTATTTCTCTGCAATCCATCCTTAACAAATCATGTTAAAGATGAAGGGACAGGTTATTCATCCCACAACATCATATTACAATACACTTTTTGCAACTCATCACAACAATCCCATAAATAAAATCACGGCTATAGCATAATCCATGAAATTCCTCCTACAACTAAAGAATNCCTGCCAAATTATCACAAATTTGGCAGGAATTCTTCTTTTTTCGCATCACCAATGATACGGTTCCCCCCGATTAATCTTGAAAGCCCGGTAGATTTGTTCTACCAGCAGCAGTCTAATCATCTGGTGGGTAAAGGTCATCTTGGAAAATGATAGTCGTTCATTTGCGGCTTTAATTAGATTTTGCGATAGGCCGAAGGCGCCGCCGATTATGAAGGTTAGGTCGCTTTTGCCGGAGAGGCCTAGATTACTGATATTTTCTGCAAGTTCTTCCGAGGAGGCCAGTTTTCCGGCTACGTCGAGGACTATGACGTAGCTGTCAGGGCGGATTTGTTTTAGGAGGCGCTCGGCTTCTTTGTCGAGCGCTTTTGTTTTTTCGGCCTCCGAGGG
>JGI24708J26588_10003637_pt1 | contig 11030 bp, 11 predicted proteins | sample BioPla1DNA2_FD_26588 | JGI IMG/M metagenome (IMG submission 26588) | reverse complement strand
ACTCTTACTTCTGTATACAATCCCCATGATATTTATTTTAATTTCTGTTTTCAATATAAATAATTTATTTAAATTTTTTATGTTTTTAACTGCTTTTATAATAATATTATTATTTATAATTTGGCAATGGGATAAAAGAAAATTATTAAATTATATTACAATAATTTATTTTATATTAATAGTATTAGATTTATTATTAAATAATTTTTTAACTAGATTTTCCTTACTTAGTTATGACCCAATTATAGGAGCTAGATATTTTGGTATAGGAAATGAATTAATTGGGATTTTTTTAGGAACAGTATCTGTAATGTCAAGTATATTATTAGAAAGATATAATAATAAATATATTATACTATCCCTATTGTTGTTTTCCACAATATTAATTGGCCATCCTAAACTTGGGGCAAATGTAGGGGGGACTTTAGCTTTAATATTTACACTGTTTTATTTTATTTTATTAATAAGAGATGGAAACTTAAGTTTAAAAAATATAATTATTACTATGGTTTTAGTTGGAGTTTTTATAGCTGCCTTAGGCTATATTGATATATATATAAACCCAAATCCTACTCATCTAGGGAAAAGTTTAATTTTGTTAAATCAAAAAGGCTTAACTATTGTTGAAAATATTATTAATAGAAAGGTTTTAATGAATATAAAATTAATAGGTTCTTCTATTTGGACCAAAGTTTTATTTACCAATATTTTAGTTCAAATTATTGCTATAAATTTTTTAAAGGATAATATGAAAAAATTACTAGATAAAGATTTAGGAAAGGGAGTTTCAATAGGTATATTAGGTTCCATAATAGGCTTACTATTAAATGATTCGGGGATTATTTTAGCTGCATTATCTATGAATTTAATAACAATATTTATATTGTTTAGAATTTTACATGGGGAGGAAAGATTTACAGAATAGGAAGTGGAGTAATTGGAAAAAGTGTTATTAGGAAATACTAATATAAAAGTATCTAGACTTTGTTTTGGGTCATTGACTATGACTCCATTTCAAGCGAATTTAAGTATAGAAGAAGGAGCTAAATTAATTCAATATGCTTATACTAAAGGAATAAATTTTATAGATACTGCTGAAATATATGATAATTATAAATATATAAAAGAAGCATTAAAGGGTATAAATAGAAAGGATTATGTAATAGCTACTAAAACTTATGCCTATTCAAAGGAAATGGCAGAGGAGAGTTTAAATTTAGCATTAAAGGAGTTAGATACAGATTATATAGATATTTTTTTATTACATGAACAAGAAAGTATTCATACTATTAGAGGGCATTATGAGGCTATTGAGTATTTTATTAAGGCAAAGGAAAAAGGTAAAATAAGAGCCATTGGGATATCAACTCATAGAATAGCTGGAGTACTAGGGGCTAATAAATATGATGAGATTGAAATAATTCATCCAATTATTAATATGAGAGGAATAGGTATTCAAGATGGAAGTATTGAAGATATGCTAATGGCTATAGAAGAAGCCAATAAATTAGGAAAGGGAATATATGGAATGAAACCTCTAGGTGGAGGCCATTTAATAGGAGAGTCTGAAAAAGCCTTTAATTTTGTGAAAAACATACCTTTTATCCATTCCTTTGCTATAGGAATGCAATCTAAAGAAGAGATTGATGCTAATGTATCGTTAGTGGAAACTGGTTTTGTGGCAGAAAGCTTAAAAGAAAGTCTAAGAAAAAAGAAAAGAAAGTTAATTGTTGCAGATTACTGTATAGCTTGTGGTAATTGTGTTAAAACTTGTAAACAAAATGGCATTGAAATTATAGAAGGGAAAGCTGTACCTAATGAAAATTGTATATTATGTGGCTATTGTGCAAGAAATTGCCCTGAATTTTGTATAAAGGTAATATAGAATAGGTGAATATATGGAAAGAATAATGGGATTAGATATTGGAGATAAAACCATTGGCGTGGCAATATCAGATCCACTAATGATAACTGCTCAAGGTTTAAAGACCATAAGACGTGAAAATGTTAAAAAAGATATTAATGAAATTAAGNCTATTATTGAGGAATATAATATAAAAAAAATAATAGCTGGATTTCCAAAAAATATGAATAATACCATAGGACCTCAAGGTGAAAAGGTATTAGATTTTGTAGAAAAATTGAAGAAAAAAATAGATGTGGATATTGTTTTAGAAGACGAAAGGCTAACTACAGTAGCCGCTGAAAGAATTTTAATAGATGGAGATGTAAGTAGGAAAAAGAGGAAGCAAGTAATTGATACTGTAGCAGCTACTTATATTCTGCAAACATATTTAGATAGAAGGTGATATTATGGATAATAAAATAGTCTTACTAGATGAGATGGGAAATGAAGTGGAATTTCAAGTATTGGCAACTTTTGGAGTTGACGATATGGACTATGCAGCACTGCTTCCTATGGATGATTTTGAAGGATTAACTTATTTACTTCGAATTGAATACGATGATTTTGGCGAAATGTTTTTATCAGGTATAGATGATGAAAAAGAATTACAAGAGGTAATTGAGGTTTTTGAAGAAATTCAAAAGGAAAAATTACAATAGATTTATTGGGACATATGAAGTATTTGTTAATACTCTATTAATTTAGGATTATAAGCAGGTGAAAAAATGGATTTTAATATGGATGCGGTGAAAGAAAAATTTAAAAAAGAAGGGTATAAATTAACAACTCAAAGGAGAGCTATTTTAGATGTAATAGTTGAAAATCAAGAAAAGCATTTAAGCCCAGAGGAAATATACAATATTGTTAAGAACAATTACCCAGAGATTGGAATAGCTACTGTCTATAGGACATTGCAATTATTAGAAAAATTAAATATAGTATATAAATTAAATTTTGATGATGGATATAATAGATATGAATTAAATATTAGTTCCAATAACCACCATCACTTAATTTGTTTAAAATGTGGGAATATTACGGAAGTTAAATTGGATTTATTAGAAAAATTAGAAAATGAAATTGAAGAGGAAAATGATTTTAAAATTGTAGACCACAATGTAAAATTTTTCGGATATTGTGCGGATTGTCAAGAATAAATCCCATTTCGGGATTTATTTTTTTAGATTAAACTGTTTGTAAATTTATGATTATATAGTTTTTAAAATGGAGAAATTAAAATAAAGGAGATGATTAAATGGCAAGAAAGCCAAATAAATTAAAAATTATTCCACTGGGAGGACTAGGGGAAATTGGAAAAAATATAACTATTTTAGAATATAAGGACGATATTATAGTTATTGATTGTGGAATGTCTTTTCCAGAGGATGAGATGTTAGGAATAGATATAGTAATACCTGATATTACTTATTTGTTTAAAAATAGAGAAAAAATAAGAGGCATAGTGCTAACCCACGGACATGAAGATCATATTGGAGGTTTGCCTTATGTTCTTAAAAGATTAAATGTGCCAGTATATGGTACTAAATTAACTTTAGGACTAGTGGAGAACAAATTAAAAGAACACAATATTAAAAATGTAGTATTAAATCAGGTAAAGGCTTCAGATATAATAAAATTAGGTTCTTTTACTATAGAATTTGTGAAAACTAGTCACAGTATCCCAGACAGTGTTGCATTAGCCATAAATACACCTGTGGGTATGGTGTTTCATACAGGGGATTTTAAAATAGATTTTACACCTATTAATGATAATTTAATAGATTTACACAAAATTGCGGAAATTGGAAGTAAAGGAGTTTTGGTATTATTGGCAGATAGTACCAATGTGGAAAGACCAGGCTATACTATGTCAGAAAAAACTGTAGGAGATACTTTTAATGACATATTTTTAAAAGCCCCTCAAAGGATAATTGTAGCAACATTTGCTTCTAATGTTCATAGAGTTCAGCAAGTAATAGATGCAGCAGAATTGTATAATAGAAAGGTTGTAGTATCTGGTAGGTCTATGATTAATACTGTTAATGTTGCAAGGGATTTAGGGTATTTGAGGATGAAAGAAGGAACTTTAATTGATATTAATGATATGGATAAATACAAGAGTAATGAAATAGTAATCCTTACTACTGGTAGTCAGGGAGAGCCTATGTCTGCATTATCTCGAATGGCATTTTCAGAACATAGAAAAATAGAATTAGTTCCTGGAGATTTAGTAGTAATATCTGCATCACCTATTCCGGGAAATGAAAAAACTGTGTCTAGGGTTATAAATAAACTAATGGAATTAGGTACAGAAGTAATATATGAAGCTTTAGCAGATGTTCATGTATCTGGCCATGCTTGTCAAGAAGAATTAAAATTAATTCATACTTTATTAAAGCCAAAATATTTTATACCAGTACATGGTGAATATAGACATTTAAAAAGACATGGAGAATTAGCCGTGGAATTAGGAATGCCACGTGAAAATATATTCTTAGGACAAAATGGCTCTGTTTTTGAATTTACTAAAAACTCTGCTAATACAGGTAAATCGGTTCAAGCTGGAAATATTTTAGTAGATGGATTAGGTGTAGGAGATGTTGGAAATATTGTATTAAGGGATAGAAAACACTTATCAGAAGATGGACTAATAGTGGTAGTAGTAACTATGAGTAGGCAAGATGGAAAAGTTATTGCTGGTCCAGATATTATTTCCCGAGGTTTTGTTTATGTAAGGGAATCTGAAGATTTAATGGAAGAAGCTAGAACTGTAGTAAGAGATGTATTGACAGAATGTGAAAAGAGAAACATAACAGATTGGGCTACACTAAAATCTAATATAAGGGATGCATTACGTAGTTTTATTTACGAAAAAATAAAGAGAAATCCTATGATTTTACCAATAATCATGGAAGTTTAAAATATTAAACTAGTCTATCTTTAGATAGACTAGTTTGTTTTGGCTTTTTATACCTATTAAAAATTATAAAACAATGATATAATACTATATCAAATAGTTTGTTTTATTATATAAAATAATTTTAAATTTGGAGGTAATAATATGAACAATGTTTACGATTTAGCACATCAATTAGCAAGGGCCATAAAGGATTCAGATGAATATAAATCTTTTGTGGAAAAGAAAGAGGCTTTAGAGAAAAATGAAAAAAACAAAAAAATGGTAGAGGATTTTCAGGAACAGGTATTGCAATTACAAATAGATTATATGGGTGGCAAGGATATTGACGAGGCAGAAATTGAAAAAATAGGCAAATTGGAAGAAGTGTTAACACTTAATCCAGTAATTAACAGCTATTTTCAAGCAGAATTAAGATTTTCTCAAATGATGCAAGATATAAATGGAATCATTGGAGAAGCAATAGATATTGAATAGGATTAAGGTATTGGTGTATAATATAATAGACAAGTGTCTATTAAAGGTGGAGATTTTGTGGAAGAATTAGCTAAGAATAAAAATAAAAAAAATAATAAAGTAGGAAAGTTCATTGTCCTGCTAATTATAATTATATTTATTATATTGGGCAAATCCTATTATAATAAGCAATTTTTAGCCGTAAATGCAGCTAATCCTGAGGAAATATTAGTTGAAATACCTAAGGGGAGTACCAGTACTAAAATTTCAAATATATTGTTTGAAAAAGGCTTAATAAAAAATAAGTCTATATTTAAAATAGCTATAAAAAATAAAGAAGCTGGGAACAAATTAAAGGCAGGTAATTATGTATTAAATACAGGAATGGATGTATATGAGATAATTGATGAATTAACTAAAGGTAGTAAAAATGAAAATGTAGAAAGATTCACTATTCCAGAAGGATATGAAATTCGGCAAATAGCTGATAAATTATCAGAACAGGGATTAGTGGATAAAAATCGATTTTTAGAATTAGTTTCTGACAAAAGTTATTTCCAGGACAAGCATTTATTCTTAGAAGAACTAGAGGAAGGCCAAAGTTTAGAAGGATTTTTATTTCCTTCTACCTATGAAATATATATTGGTTCTACAGAAGAAGAAATTATAAATAAAATGCTTAACCAATTTAGTGAAGTATATGAAAAAGAAATAAAGAACAATATGGGGAAATTTGATTTATCTCTAAATGAATTGGTAACCTTAGCTTCTATTATAGAAAGGGAGGCCAAATTAGATGAAGAAAGGGAACTAATTTCTGCAGTATTTCATAATCGACTAAATCAAGGAATGTTATTACAGTCCTGTGCTACAGTTCAATATGTATTAGGAGAAAGAAAGGAAGTACTATCTGACAGAGACATACAAATTGAATCAGATTTTAATACCTATATTCATCAAGGTTTACCTCCTCATCCTATTGCTGCACCAGGTGAAAAATCTTTAATTGCAGCATTAAATCCTGCTAATGTAGATTATCTCTATTTTAGAACTAAAGAGGATGGTACTGGAGGACATACATTTTCTAGAACTTATGATGAACATTTAAAGGCTAATCCTAAAAAATAGTATTCAAATTAATCGTGGTTGTCCACGATTAATTTATGCAAAGGAGGAAAATCTAAATTTGAGTCATATAAATGAAGAATATATTGAAGAATATATACGAAATATATTACCAGATAATAAACCTTATTTAAGGGAATTGGAAATATATGCAGAAAATAATCATGTACCTATAGTGGAAAAAGAGGTTGCCCAATTATTAAAACTTTTATTAAAAATTCACCAGCCTAAAAATATATTAGAAATTGGTACTGCCATTGGTTATTCAACTCTTATAATGGCAGAAGTGACTGAATATGCAAAAATTACCACCATAGAAAGATTGCCTCAAATGATAGAACTAGCAAAAGATAATATAAACAATACCAAATATAAAAATAGAATCAATATATTAGAAGGGGAAGCTGAAGAAATACTTCCTACTTTAGAGGGAAAGTACGATTTTATTTTCTTAGACGCTGCAAAGGGGCAATACTTAGAATTTTTCAACTTGTGTATGGATATATTGGAACCAGGAGGTTTAATTGTTTCAGACAATGTACTTTTTAAAGGCATGGTTGCTTCTGATAAATTGGTTGTTAGGCGAAAAAAAACCATAGTAAAGAGATTAAGGGAATATTTAAAATACATTAATGAAATAGATGGGTATATATCTGCCATTATTCCTATTGGAGATGGAATAGCCCTAAGTTATAGAGAGGAGTAGGAAATTTGGGAAAAATAGAACTATTGGCACCAGCGGGAGATTTAGAAAAACTAAAAATGGCCATAATTTATGGCGCCGATGCAGTATATCTTGGAGGAGAAGCTTTCGGACTAAGAACTGCCTCTAAAAACTTCACTATGGAAGAAATAAAGGAAGGAGTAGAGTTTGCTCATAGTAGAGATAAAAAAGTGTATGTAACCATGAATATTATTCCTCATAATGAGGATTTAGAAGGATTAGAAGATTATGTATTAGAATTATATAACAATAATGTAGACGGAGTAATAGTATCTGACCCTGGGATATTTTCCATAATACAAAGAACTGTTCCAAATCTACCTATACATTTAAGTACTCAGGCAAGTGTTACAAATTATGAAACCATAATGTTTTGGTATGAATTAGGAATTAGAAGAATTGTTTTAGCACGAGAATTGTCATTAAAAGAGATTGAAGAAATAATAAAAAAGGTTCCAAAGGATTTAGAAATAGAAGTTTTTGTCCATGGTGCTATGTGTATTTCTTATTCTGGAAGATGTTTGCTTAGTAATTATATGACAGGTAGAGATGCAAATATGGGGGATTGTGCTCAGGCTTGTAGATGGAAATATCATTTAGTAGAAGAAAAAAGGCCAGGGGAATATTTTCCTGTGTTTGAAGATGAAAAAGGTACTTTTATACTAAATTCAAAGGATTTATGTATGTTAGAACATATAGACAAATTGATAAATGCAGGTATAAAATCCTTTAAAATAGAAGGTAGAGTAAAATCTTCTTATTATGTGGCCACTGTAATTAGATCCTATAGAATGGCTATAGATGAATACTATAGGGACCCTAAAAACTATAAATTTAATGAAAAACTACTAGATGAGATAAAAAAAGTAAGTCATAGGGATTTTACTACTGGTTTTTATTTTAGAAAACCTACAGAGGAGGATCAGGTTTATACTACTAGTTCTTATATTAGAGGCTATGATTTTGTAGGCTTAATTTTAGACTATGATAAAGATACTAAATTAGCCACAATAGAACAAAGAAATAGAATGTTTAAGGGAGATACCATAGAGGTATTTGGACCAAATAAAGATTATTTTTCTCAAAAAATAGAAGAAATGTGGGATGAAGATGGAAATGAAATAGAAGTAGCTCCTCATCCTCAACAAATTATAAAAATTAAAATGACTAAAGAAGTGGAAACCTATGACATTATTAGAAAGCCAAGGGAGGAATAATATTATGGATAAGCCAATACTCATAGGAATTACAGGTGGGACAGGTTCTGGGAAGTCAACAGTTTCTAGAGAAATATTAAAATCTATTCACCATAAAAATGTAGCTATTATTGAACAGGATTCTTATTATAAAAATCAAAGTCATTTAACTTTTGAAGAGAGAACAAAGACTAATTATGACCATCCCTTTGCTTTTGATAATGTACTATTAATTCAGCATTTAAAAGATTTATTAAATAATAAACCTATAGAAAAACCCATATATGATTTTGAAAAACATACTAGAAAAGTGGAAACCATAACTGTATATCCAAAAGATATTATAATATTAGAAGGAATTTTAATATTAAATGATGAAGAAATCAGAAACTTATGTGATATTAAAATATTTGTGGATACAGATTCAGATGTGCGAGTTATACGAAGAATTGAAAGAGATATTAAGGAAAGAGGTAGAACTTTGGACTCTGTAATAGAACAATATATGACAACAGTAAGGCCTGCTCATCTTCAATTTGTAGAGCCTAGTAAAAAATATGCAGATATAATAATTCCTGAAGGTGGATATAATAAGGTAGCTATAGATATAATAGCTACAAAAATAAATTCCATATTGGAAAAATAATTAATAGCCTTCCTATTTATTGGAAACAATATAATAGGGAGGTTTTTTTATGAAAAGATTTAAGGAAAATATAATACACAATAGAATAACAAATTTAGTCTTAGTATTTTTAATTTTATTTTCNTCTTTAATAGGAAGATTATATTGGTTTCAAATAAATAAACATGAAGAATTAAAGTTTCAAGTTTTAAAGCAAAGGGGAAAAGAAATAAAGTTAGCTCCCAATAGAGGTATTATATATGATAGGAATCTTATTCCATTAACTAATAGAAATAAAATTCTAATGGGTTTTGTGTACAAAAATACAATTGAAAGGGATGAAAATTTAAAAACATTTATTTTAAAAAATAGTGAATTTAACCATAGGGAATTAGAAGAATTTTTAAAGGATAAAGAAAATATTGTGGCTATTCCTTTAAAATCAAATATATTAAATATGGAAAATAACAAAGATATTTATTTTGCAAATAAAACTAATAGATATGATAGTAATAATATTTTATCCCATGTAATTGGATATATTAATAAATCAGAAAATAAAGGAGAGGCAGGAATAGAAAAAATATATGATGAAATATTAGGAATGGGGGACAATGGCACCTTGTATCTAGAAACCGATGATAATAGAAATATTATTTTTGGGGGAGAATATGCTGTAGGGAAGGAAATAACACCTAATAGTCCCAATGGAGTGCAACTTACCATAGACTATAATATACAAAGAATAGTGGAAGATATATTGGATAAAGAAAAAATAAATGGTGCAGTTATTGTAGCTCATACAGATGGGGATATATTGGCAATGGCAAGTCGACCTAATTTTAATCCAGAGGATATAGATGAGTATTTTAATAGAGATGATATGACTTTGTACAATAAGGCTATTCAAGTTGCCTATCCACCAGGTTCTTTGTTTAAAATTGTAGTATTATTAGCTGCTTTGGAAGAAAATATAGATTTTCAAAATAGATTATTTTATTGCAAAGGATATGAGAAAATAAACGATACTACAATTAAATGTAATAATATATATGGGCACGGTTATTTAGAATTAAATGAAGCTTTTTCTAAATCTTGTAATTCTGCATTTATTCAAATAGGTAGAGAATTGGGAGGTAAAAAAATTATAGATATGGCTAAAAAACTTGGCTTTGGCGAAAAAATAAATATTGGTCTATTGGAAGAAGTGCCAGGAAATCTCCCTTCAGGAACAGAAATTCAAGGCCCCAATATTGGGAATATTTCCATTGGCCAAGGACAGATAGAAACTACCCCTTTACAAATTTCAAATATGATGATGATTATAGCCAATAATGGTATAAAAAAAGATATTAGTATAATTGAAGGAATTACAAATAGTAATGGTAATATAATTAAAAAATATAATAGGGAAGAAGACCAAAAGATATTATCAGAAGAAGTTTCTAAAATACTTAAAAATTATTTAATTAGTGTAATAGATAGGGGAACAGCGCAAAATATTGATTTAAGTGAAATTGGTGGTGGAGGTGGAAAAACAGGCTCGGCTCAAGCTGTTTTAAATAGGAAAATGACTATACATGGGTGGTTTTCAGGATTTTTTCCAGAAGAAAAACCTGAATATGTAATTACAGTATTTACAGAACAGGGAATATCTGGTGCAGAAACAGCAGCACCTATTTTTGAAAAAATTTCAAAAGAAATTTATAAGATTAATAGATAGGACTGGCACCACAACTATCTTCTATACATATAATTTAGTATGGGGATAGTGGGGGTGCTCCTTATGTTAGGTCAGCTAATAATTTCTTTAGGGGGTTTATTAGAACCCTTTTTAATATTTACAGGATATATATCCAGTAGTAGTTCTTTTCCAAATCCACTTACTAAGGAAGAAGAGGAATATTATTTAAAACTTTATATGGAAGGTGATGAAAGGGCTAGAAATATTTTAGTAGAGAGAAACCTTAGATTAGTTGCACATATTGTAAAAAAATACAATAATACTGGAAAAGATATTGATGATTTAATATCCATAGGTACAATAGGATTAATAAAGGCTATTTCTACATTTGATATAA
>JGI24708J26588_10003636_pt1 | contig 11030 bp, 14 predicted proteins | sample BioPla1DNA2_FD_26588 | JGI IMG/M metagenome (IMG submission 26588) | reverse complement strand
CCTTTGTTGATAAGCCTGACGGAGCAAGCCAATTCCAATCAAACTGAAACTTCTCTAAATCTCCCATATGGAAGATGGAGTGCATAAGCTGTAATCGTTCTTTTCCATTAAGCAATTTTGCAGCTACACCAAGCCTTCTAAAGTTATTTAGCAAATCTGTTTGAATATGCTCAAGTCTTGGCTTTGCCTGTCTCATAGATTCAGCTTCAATACCAAAGGTAAGATATTTTGTTTTGGTAAGTCCATTATTGCCTTGTGCAAGCTGTGATTTCAGCATTTGACTGTACTCATTTCTTACCGGATTAAATTCATCTTTCTGAAGTGGAATACGGACATTTTTCTCAAAATCCTCTGCGTCCGTACTCATATTCATGAAAGAAATTTCAAAGTGAACCGAGCTATCAAAGAAGTTTAAGAAGCTGCACCATTCCTCAAAGATGGCTGTCTTATCTTCTTTTTGAGCAAGCTGATAATTGATGTCCTGAAACTGTACAGTTTTCGTGTAATAACTATCCCTTACTCTGCAAATCCCATCGGGGAACATTCGCTGATAGGGAATCGACTGTTGGGCAGTTCGAGGAATCCCATCGTCTTTTTTTGCTTTCTTTATCAGTTCTTTAATTTGTTTTTGTTCTTTTTTGCTCAGAGTGTTTGGTAGTACGATTTCCTCTGGCTTTTTCTTTTTCAGAATTGAAAACAATTTCGTTGACCTCCTTTTCTAGCTGATTTTGTCTCATCAGCAACGCATAGTAATTATTCGTCTGATAAGGTCTTTCCTTTGGACGAATAAATTTACTTTCAATAAAGTGCTTCGCAATCACTTCAAGGGGCAGTCCGTCTTTTTCATACATAGCAAGGAAGAATAACGGGAGCATGACAATCATCATGCCAAGCACCGCTAAACTCACATTACCTCCTGTCTTTAAAAGAAAGAACACAGGCACTCCGATAAGTGCTGCCGCCCCAAAACAAAGTAACTGCCTCTTTGTTAAGTTAAAAAATATTTTTGATTTCACTCGTGTCAAATCACGAGGAACCGGAATATATGCTGCCAAGCTTCTTCACCTCCTATTTTAATGAGCATGGAATATACTTTTTGCCAGCGTTCCCGTCTTAAATAAGGTGAAGCAAAGAAGTACGGTGTAACCCATAATGCCCCATATCGCCATAATCACATCGTCTGAAAGTGCCATCTCATTGATAAGCACTGCATAAATGCCGACGCATATCATAATGAGGAATCCTTGAAAACCTAATGCAAACAGTGACCTTAGATAATTCTGTCCTGTTTGGCTTTGCTCTTTGTTTCCAAATGTTGAAAGTGGAATCGGAGCAAGACTTGTCATTAAATAGATTTCAATCATTCTTCCATAGACAATGACGAAAATCAGGACTGATAGAATCGACATGGTTATCTGTACGATAAAGGACTGTAGATATAAGCCAAGAAGCGGTCCTAAATCCATTTCCATCAGCGTTTCTTCCAATGCTTCGAGGGTACTTGCGTCTATTGCCGTATCTCCCGATATTAGACTTCCACTGGCATTGATGACGTGCTGTGCAACATCAAAAATAGCCATCGTAATATTGAATGTGTTGGTTATCAACATAACCGCCACGAATGTTTTAAATATCCACTTGAAAAATATCCAAGTTTCAAAATTGGCGAGATTATTGTGGTCTATAATCATCTGTATCAGCTCATAACAGGCGATGAACGTGAGGATCAATCCAGCAATGGGGATAATGACTGTTTCCGATACATTTCTAATCATGGCAAAGACCCCGGGTGAAAAGTTCGCCGGGGTCGTTCCCACTTGTACCGCAATATCGCCAACCTGTTGGTTGACCGAATCAAACATCCCCGACAGATTATCCATAACTCCGCTCACAAGTATTTCTTTGAGCCAATTCGTTATCTGTTCGAGTATGCCATCCAAATGCTATACCTCCATTTCTAAAAATTAGAACAATCCTGCAAGTAAAGGTACTAATGTCGTACCGATAAGTGCTACACCACCGCCAGCCATAAGCTGTTTCATACCCTGTGATTTCGCACCCGGATTGTCGTTTCCGTATCCTTCAAGCAAGTTGATTGCTCCCCAAATACCAAGTCCTGCTCCAAGAGCTACTACTAATGTCTGCAATACTGTTACTGCACTGCCGAAAAATTCCATAAATCTTTTCCTCCTCTAATTAAAATAAACCAGCAAGAAGTGGCACTAATGTTGTTCCAATAAGGGCAACTCCGCCACCAGCCATCAACTGTTTCATACCCTGTGACTTCGCACCCGGATTGTCATTTCCGTATCCTTCAAGCAAGTTGATTGCTCCCCAGATTCCAAGACCTGCTCCCAATGCGATAACCAATGTTTGTAATACACCTACTGCACTTGTAAAAAATCCCATAGTTTGTTCCTCCATAATTTTGAAATTTTCTTTTTTGTGTTTGCCTCTCGCTTTGGCACTTTGACCTTTCGTTTTTCTTCATTAACCATGTTAGTTTGTCTGTGCCGTCTGCTTTTTGGCATAAAAATAAACCTATCGTTTTATCCTGATTTTTCAGGCGATAGGCTTAAAGTTCTTTGTCTGCGTCTATGACTTCATAGACATCATCTTTATTCAGTTCTAATTTTCTGTTTAGATACTTCTCAATCTGAAATGTGTTTTTCTTATCATAATCAGATGTGAGTTTGTAGTTCGGGTGCTGCGTCAAATCATATTTGTCTGATAGAAATGGACGAACACCTCTTAGTTGTAAAATACATTTTGCTCCATCAAGAACCGCTAACTCATCGACACTCATCAAATCTTTTCCTAATTTTTGATAGTTCGTACCATAAGAAGGACTGTTTCCTCTTGTATCTGATGTGTTATATATATCAATCGTTTCTTTTCCAAGAGCTTGATTAAGTTCCTTTAAGGTAGTTGGCTCTGAACCGCCAAGGAACACTCTTGAATCCATATTTCCGATAATCGTATCTGCATTGTCTTTGTAGATTGCCTTTAATTGGCTTTGTGCCTGTAGCACTAAACATGCTGAGATTTCACGACTTCGGATTGTGGCAACAAGCTTTTCAAGGTTTGGAATCTGACCGATATTTGCAGCTTCGTCAATCAGACAGCGTACATGAACCGGAAGTCTTCCACCATACTCATCATCTGCCTTTTCACAAAGCAGATTAAATAGCTGAGTGTAAACCATAGAGATTAAGAAATTAAATGTTCCGTCTGTATCTGACATAATTAAGAACAATGCTGTTTTCTTATCTCCAAGCATATCTAACTCAAGTTCATCGTATGCGGTAATATCTCTTAGTTCTTCAATATCAAATGGAGCAAGTCTTGCACCACATGAAATTAAAATCGACTTGGAAGTTTTGCCTGCCGCTAGCTTAAATTTTTTGTATTGGCGTACTGCAAAATGGTTTGGCTTTGCTTTTTCCAATGCTTCAAACATCAAGTCCACCGGATTTTGGAAATCTTCATCATCTTCTCTGACTTCCATCGCATTGATAAATTCAATCAGCGTTGAAAAGTTCTGTTCTTCCACAGGTGCTTCATAATGGATATATCCAATCAAAGCACAATAGAGAAGCGTTTCTGCTTTCGTCCAAAATTCATCTCCTGCTTTTCCATCGCCTTTTGTATTGGTAATCAGTGTAGTTACCAATTTAAGAATATCCTTTTCAGAATGGATATATGCGAATGGATTGTAATGCATGGACTTCTTGAAATTGATAGTATTGAAAATTTTAATGCGGTAATTATTCTTAAGAAGTGCATTGCCACATTCGACTACAATACTTCCTTTCGGATCAGTTACCACATAAGAACTGTGCATTTGAAGCAGATTCGGTTTAATCCAAAATCTTGTCTTACCGGAACCAGAACCACCCACAATCAATACATTTTTATTTCTCGCATTCTTCGGGTCTTTCGGTCTGTTACTCATCATAAGTCTTTCGGTTTTCGTGAGTATGATGTTATCTTCAAATTTTGGAGCTGTAAAAGGCTCAATGTCTTTTGCATTGCCCCAACGAGCTGAACCATACTCCACTTTATGGCGATACTTTTTTGCGTTTTTACCTTTGAGATATACCGCAAGACGAATGGCAGCACCGATACCGATTCCCACTAACAAATCAAAGGGATAAAGACTTGGAAGTAGGTTTTCAAACGAAGAAGCAAGCGATACTGTTAGAAAGGACAACATCTTTTCTGAGCTGTTTACTCCTTCCGCAATTCTCCAAGCTTCACCAAGATTGGTTGCAAATAAAGCGATTAGAATATATGGCACATTGAGTAGGAACAGTCTTTTTACATCTTTTCCTGTCATTTTCATAGGCTCTGCTCCTTATCTTTGTTTCTGACTTTTTTCGGTATGCTCTGTACCTTTTCTTTCATCTGATTTAACTGTTTTAGGACACTCGGCTTCTTTTCTTTCTGCATGACAGAAGTAAGATATTCTCTAAATGCCTTTGTCATGTCCTTACCGTTTTCAGCTTTAAAGAAAACCAAATACTTAGGCGGCGATACCGAATCGTCCATCTTTATCTGATAATCAATACGGTGCTTCTTTGCAAATTTCTCAAATCCGGCAATATCTGTATCTGATATTTCAATATTGGATAACTGATTGCTTTCTTTCATCAAACTTGCGACTGTCTTTTTTTCTGTTTGTGTTTTTACGCCCTTACGATATTTGACCTCCTTTCGATGTCGCAAATAGGCATTAAATGCTCGTGCCAATGTTCTTGCTGTGAGCTTACTTGTGCTTACCGCTAGATTGACCGACCTGTTTTCAACTTCTTCCTGCATGATTCATCACCCCTTTCAAAGAGAAGGAAGGATTACTCTTTCTTTTTGCATTTGCCCTCAATCGCCATAATGCCATCTAAAGTAGTAGTGACAATGTGGTATCTTTTTGCCATTGCAATGTCTGTTTTTACCTGTTCATCTACTTCACTTCCGCACACAACTACAAGACGGCATCTTCTTAAAAGCTCCAAAGCCATATCACGCTTATCTTTGTATTCCTGTGGAACACTGTCTTTTAGGAAATCGTTGTAGATAAGCTTGGGACAGATAGGGGAAAAGCCGGCATCATAAATCTGTCTTGAATATTTTGCAGCTTCTTCCTTTGCTTCGTATGTGTTATCACTCCATGAAGCAGTAATAAATGCCAAAGGTCTAACCATAATTTTTTCCTCCTCACATATCACCAAGTTCAGGTGATTTTTTTATTTTCGGTTCAATTCCTTTTTCTTTTGGTTTAATTGATTCATTTGGAATAGGAAGCACCATCAGTCCCTTTCCCATCTTCACAAACATTTCCGGCTGATGAAACATTTCGGAAAACTTCTTCATTTGTTCCGGTGTCAGTGATCCAAAATTATCTTCTGTAAGTCCTGCCACAATAAATGGTCCGGCATAGATGTCATATACCTCACCATCATCGCTACGCATAGCCCTGTTAAGTGGAAGTCCCAACAGCTTTCCTTCTTCGTTTAAAATAATTCCCACTTCTTCATCAAATGGATAAGTGACTTCAATGCTGCCTCCGACAACTTCTTGCAAATCTTCAAGCTCCGTTCCAATCTGAGTTTGTTTTGGATACTGTCCCGGTTCTACAAGAAGCACATCAATCTTATTAAGATTTAAGGAACGTTCATGTTCCGTCTTAAAATCAACACCGACAAAGTCCTCACTGTCTAAGATATATTCTGAATTACTCCAAGCTGCATTTACTTTTTCTTCGGCTTCTGCTCTTGAAGAAGCCTGTACCGTTACCTTTTTTTCTAATGTTTCGGTAATCTTCACATCATATTCTTTCAAGTTATTCGACCTCCGTTTCTTTGAAATAACAAAAGCGACCACTTACAAACTCTAAAGTTCATAAATAATCGCTTCACTTTCCCATATTGGAATACAGGCTTCTTCAAGTTCATCAATAAGTTCTTCCGACGGGAAGAATAAATCCTCTCTTTTTTCTAATTTCTTTACGATTGTTCGATACTCGCTGTCATAGGTTACACCGTCATCATGGGATACGGATACACAGCGAACAACTGCAAAGCTCATATCTTCTAAAAGCCAAAGCTCCGTACTGTAGTTTGCAATCGTTTCATTATCTAATGTTGAACTTTCGATTTCTTTGTAAATACAAATCGCTCTTTGATTAAATAATTCAGGACTTCTGTACTTAAATCCCATTTCAAAGCTGGAATCCACCTTAAATTGATATACGGTTTCCGCTTTATCTCTTAAAGCCATCACTACATCGTGCAGACATAGTCCATAATCACTGCCAAGTTCTTCTTCGTCAAAAGCGTCATAATCACTTGGCTCATATAGATTCAAAATCCATCGAATCGCTTCAATCATTTTATTTTCTTTAAACATTTCTTTTTACCTCTCCATCTGATGTTGTCTTTTTTTCTGCCATGCCTCCAAAAGCTTAATGATTGTGTCCTGCATTTGCTTCGGAGTATAGGACTTTGGAAAATACTTTTTCAGAACATCGTTTTTCAGCGTCACCTTATCAAGTTCCGATTTCTTCACTTCTGCCATAATCTCTTGCATAGTATCTATGGTGCAATTTCCATCTTGGCTTAATTTCTTGATACGCTGTGCCTGTGAAAGTGACGGAACATTCTGCTCCATATCCATCGCTTCAAGAAAATCTCTTTGTTCTTCGGGTTTTAAGAAAGATAATTCAACCGCTGGATTGAATGATATTTTCTTTTCATCAACCATTGTTAGAAGTTCAGGGATAAGCTCAGTTAATCGGATATATCGTTGAACCTGCCTACCACTATCACCACTTGCTTCGCCAACCATATCTGCTGATTCTAAATTCCCGACAAGTTGTCGGGGATTATTTTTACTTGGTCTGCCAGCAGTTCTTCGTACAGCGTCCATTTTCATTTTATAAGCAAAAGCTCGTTCACTTGGCAATATCGTTTCTCTTTGGAGATTGGAATCCACCATTAAAATAACAGCTTCATCATCATTAAGATTTCTAACAATTACAGGCATTGTTTCAAGTCCTGCAAGCTCTGAAGCATGATGCCTTCTGTGTCCTGATACCAATTCATATCCACCTTCTTCTCTTGGTCTTGCGATTGCCGGAGCAAGTACACCATACTGAGCAACACTTTCTACCGTTCTAAGCATGGATTCATCATCAACCACTCTAAACGGGTGGTTCTTAAATGGGTGAAGTTCATTAAGTGGAATGTTCTTCACCTTTTCAAGCTTTTTATCGGTACGACTTTCTTCTGTCGAAAAAATATCATCGTAACTGGTCAAGCTGATGTTTGCGTTTTTTCTCGCCACTGTCTAACACCTCCTTCGTCAGTTTCCTGTATGCTTCTGCAACTTTTCCTTTTGGATCATACTCGAAAATACTTTTGCCCTCGGCACTGATTTCCTCTGCACGAACCGAACGGGGAATATCTGCACGAAAGACTTTGAGCTTTCCTCCGTAAGTTTCTCTTATGAGATTGCTAATGTCCTTTGCATAATTGGTTCTGCTGTCTACCATAGTGAGTAAAATACCCTCAATCTTTAATTTAGGATTGATTTGCTTACGAACTTTATTGATGGTTTGAAGTAGCTGCTCCAATCCTTTTGCCGGAAGATATTGTGCCTGAACAGGAATCAAAACATTATCGGCTGCTGCAAGAGCATTGATGGTAATCATTCCTAAGCTTGGCATACAATCAAGCAACACATAATCATATTCTTTCTTTACCGTATCAAGATACTGTTTTAATATCGTTTCTCTGCTCATAGCATTTACAAGCGATACTTCAAGTCCTGATAATTCAATATTGGACGGAATCAAATCCACACCTTCTTTGTGGTGTAATACTCCTTCCTTTGGTTTTAAATCCTCATCTTGCATTACTTTCGTCATCAAAGTAGAAAGTGTAGGGTAAAGGTCATCCGGTTTTGGGTAGCCAAGACTGATAGTAAGACTTGCTTGCGGGTCTGTGTCTATGAGAAGTACCTTTTTACCTGTATTCGCAATTCCAACTCCAAGATTCTCACAAGTGGTGGTTTTACCCGTACCGCCTTTCTGATTGACTACTGCAATCACTGTCGGTTTACTTGTCATTCAAATTTTCACTCCTTCCTAATCTCCATATAAATCGTGATTAACAAGCGTTGTATAATAGCTGTCGATGGTTTGCGTTGCATTGTAAATGGTTGTAAGAATATACTGTCTGATATTTTTAATCTTTGTAGTGTTTTCCAAGATACAATCCATTACAAACTGCATATGCTCATGTTCTAATTTCATCAATCTGCTTTTGACAATTTCTGCTGGCTTATCATCACCACCAATACGAATTGTTTTTCGATTACTGCATAATGTGTCTGTCATAATTTCAAAGATTTCATCTAACATCTGTACATGATGTTTATACTGAATTACTAAAGAATCATATTCTAATTTTTCTTTGAGATAAATTTCATAAGGATTATCCATTCCTATCTCTTCGAGCGTCTTTTTGGAATTTTCCGGAAAGAAAAGAAAGTCAGTATTACTCTTTTCAGTATTATTTATATCAGTATTATTACATCGTACTTTCGACGAATCCTGAATCGTGTTTAAGACTTCCCCAGAATCGTCATTTTGACTATTCAAGAATCGTCTTTCCACAGAGTTCTCAACAGCTGAAATGAAGTTCTTCACATAAATGATATTTGGCTTTCCAAGTCCCTGACGCTTTCTTTCGATGAGTTCACATTTATGCTCAAGTTCATTTAATAGCTTTGTTGCTTTCTTATCTCTGCAATCTAATGCTTCTTGAATTTCTTCATTCGTAAATATGATAAACACTCTCATATTTTCATCAATCCAACCGTTCTTAGCTGATAGATTCATACGGTCAAGCAGTATTCCATACAACAGCTTTGCGTCTGTAGACACATTCCAAAATCGCTCATCAGTAAATAAAACCTTGGGTATTCTGTAAAAAGCAAATTGGTCTGACTGTTGCCCGTAGAAATAATCAAATGCCATTGCTGTCATCACCGCCTTTGCCTAATACCTTCTTGGTACACCAACCAATGCAAGGCGAGTATCTGCCATAAGGACAGCCATCACATTCACTTTTTTCCGCAGCTTCTTCTACTGTTTCGTAATAGCAGTTTTCTTTACCTAAGAAACAACGCTTATTCTTTCCACACCAAAAATAGCAGTAACGACACTCTTTCGGTTTGTACTCCGAGAATTTTGTTCCATACATTTTTTAACCTCCAATCTTCTTCTCTTATCGTTTTGTGGAAATAAAAATAGGACGCTCACTTATCCACCTTAGGTATAAGCAAACGCCCTATGTAAATGTCATATTTAATTTTGGGTAAAAAAATAACTCTCCACCTTACTTCCGGCGAAAAGCTTCCATTCTACTATTTCTATTATGTTTTTATCTTCTTAAATTTCTTGAAAGTCCTGAAAATGGCTTAAAATGAGCATTTATGCGATTAGTCCTAATAACTCACGCTCATTGGCCATGATGTAGTCCGCCTTAAGATTTTTGTGTTGATCATTGTGGAATGAGTCGGCATTCTGCTGACCTAAATTCGCATCTATACCACGAATGGCAAGATTCATTTTACAAAGTCTCCATGTATTATAATTGGACTCCTGTCCATAAATTGCAAGTTGACCGTCAATTCGTCCTTGCCTGTCTTTTACAAACTTTTCACTTTGAACAAACATTCCTCCAGAACCGCAGCAAGGGTCATATACTCTTCCATCGTGCGGCTCAATCATATTTACGATTAGTTCAACAACACTTCTAGGAGTATAGAATTCGCCTCCTAGTTTACCTTCAGCTCGCGCAAATTTTCCAAGAAAGTATTCATAAACGGTTCCAAGGGTATCCTTATTTGTGTCGTTTCCGATTTCAATATTTGAAAGTAAATCTACCAACTCGCCAAGAGCGGTTTTATCTAATGAAGCACGAGCAAAATCTTTTGGAAGAACTCCTCTTAAAGATGGATTTTCTTTTTCGATTGTATACATTGCATTATCAATTACTTGACCAATTTCTGGTGTTTTAGCTCTTGCAACAATATTATCCCAACGAGCTTCTTGGGGCACCCAGAAAACATTCTTAGCAGTATATTCATCTTTGTCTTCAGGATCTGCATACTCATCTTGTGAAATTTCTGCATATGCTTTGACAAAGCTGTCAGAAATATATTTTAAAAATATAAGTCCTAAACAAACGTGTTTATATTCAGCAGAATCCATATTATTTCTAAGTTTATCAGCCATTATCCACAAATCTTCTTTTCTTAACTCAGCCATTATAAAACTCCTCCATTACTAATGATGTTAAATGCTAAACATGGTTTTCATGAATTACATACCAAACTGATAGCAATTATATGTCGACACCTTCTTGCTCTTTTAACCTTATATATCTTTCATATGAAATAACAACAGCCTGCGGTTTATTCTGCTTGTTAACAATTACTATCTTGTCTTTTTCATTAACCTCTCTGAATATTCGAGATGCCTGTCCTTTTAAAAATTCAGTAATAGAATGATACTCTGGTATTGGATTTCCTTTTTCATTTACCACATGGACACCTCCTTAAGACAGCCATTTTGAATAATTATATCATAAAATCATTATGATTGTAAATACCTTTGACTAGATAAAAGTAATTACTTTTGATATTATATATTTCTTAAATTTCATTTTAAATAGGTGACTCTGAATCAAACTTTTAGACAAAAAAGTCGGAAAGTCTAATTGAAAAATCCAAAAATACAGTATTCATCCTTCTTAAACTTAATATGGCTTNCGCTCAAATTTGAGCAAAAGCATAAGCATTACAGCCATCTTTACCGGAAAAAAGACAGGCTGTTTTTTTTATTTTAAGGGGTTCGAATCAATNGAATTCTTCGCTTATGGATGTGGAAGAAAAATATTTTTAGAAAATCCTCAACTAATGTGCTCTACCAAGGCTATAAGGTGAGAGGAAAACAATCCACCAAT
>JGI24708J26588_10003634_pt1 | contig 11039 bp, 6 predicted proteins | sample BioPla1DNA2_FD_26588 | JGI IMG/M metagenome (IMG submission 26588) | reverse complement strand
AGACGTTCCTTATCCATTCTAGCTAGAACCGAGATTTTCCCCTTTGATCTTTTGTTTTTTATACCGTGATATAAAGCGTTTTCCACCAGAGGTTGTAATGTAATTTTTGGTATTCTGCATAAGGATAGTTCCTTGGGAAAATCAATCTCATACTCTAGAATATCTCCATATCTCACCTTTTGAATTTGCAAATAACTACATACATGAAGCTCTTCGTCTTTCAAGGTAACCAAGTCCTTCCCCTTGCTTAAGGAGGTACGAAAATACTTAGAAAGAGAGCCAACCACTTCTACAACATCCTCTAGTTTACCCGACTCTGCCAACCATATAATCGTATCCAGTGTATTATAAAGAAAATGAGGGTTAATTTGTTCCTGAAGTAGTTTTATTTCTGTTTCTCTTAAATTACTTTGCTCAATCTTAACGGTTTCAATTAGATCGCTTAATTTTTCGATCATAATATTTAAGGAATCGCTAAGCATTTTCACTTCAGCTCCATTTTTAATATGGGAACGAACCGTCAAATCGCCTTTTGCTACCTGATTCGTAATATAACTCAATTCTTTTACAGGTTTTGAAATACTATTAGAAATTAATATTGAAACGAATAGTCCTACCATAATCATGGTAATTACCATGATTATCATGATTTCCATGCTCTTTAACATTTCAACTTCCATTTCAGCTCGGACATTTTCCATTTCCAGGGTTTCATAATAGGTATACTCTAAGATGGTATCTTGGATTAAAGAAGTTACTACATGAATGTCATTATAAAGAATTGTGATATTCTCATCGTAGTGACCAAGCTCTGTAATATTATTCTCAATTTTTTGAACATGTTTTTTTAGATTGGTTAAATATTTTTGTATGGCTTCTGCTCTTTCGACATTCCCTTTGGACCAAGAGTTAGACTGTAATTTTTCTGCTATCACCCTCGCCTCTTCAATGTCCTTATAAGGATTTTCCTCATAAAATTCCTTACTGCCGATAATAATGCGATACATTTTATAGTCAAAATCTTTTTTAAAGTCAATACTAAAACTGCTGGCTATGGTTGCACTTTTAACAATTTCGTTATACTCACGATTGTATTTTACGGTTGTAGCAAAAAACATTAAGAAGACAAAACAAAAGATTAGTAAAATAATAGAATAGTATAAGCTGATTTTTACATTCAGTTTTATGTTGGAGAATTTCTTTTTGCAGATTTGTAGCACATTGAATCCTCCCTTTTTCGGATATTATTACGATATTGCTTTGGAGAGCAATTAAATGTTTTCTTAAATAAGTAGGAAAAATAGTGAGGATCCTTATAGCCTACGGCATAACCAATCTCTGAAGTTTTCATATCAGTGAACTTCAATAGTTCCTTTGCTTTATTCATCCTTAAATCTGTTAAATATTTAATGAAAGTTTGACCGGTTTTCTGGGAAAATACAGAGCTAAAATGACTGGGAGTAACAAAAACACTGGCTGCCACTTGGTTTAAGGACAAATCTTCCCTACAAAAATTCTCTTGTATAAATATCTTNGCTTTACTAACGATATTATTATATTGCTTCGTTGTTATCTTATCCCTTGNCTCAATGGCATTATTAAAAATACGTTTAATGTAATCCTTTGTATAATCAAAATTTGATACAATTTGATTAAATTGAGTGTTATTATGAAATGGTTTTTCTAAATCATAATCTTCAAGGCCTATTTCCTCATAAAAACCTGCTACAATGGAATACATATCAATGACCACATATTGACGGAACAAAAAGGAATTACGATTTTCATTGCCGATGGATTGTAAATACTCTTCAACAAAATTATTAACATCTTCTTTACTACCTGATTTTAAAAAGATTTCTACTTTACGCTTCTCTAACTTAACTATATTATCCATATTCAAAGGGTTTGTCCGCTTTAGAGTTTCACCAGTTTCCGCTATGGCATTACTATCCAGAATCAGATTTTCCTCCCAGATATAGCGATAAGAAAAGGCACGGCTAGCTTCATGATAAGAGCGATTTAACTCACCCAATCTTTTCACTGGAACTCCGATAGCTCCAAAATAAGAAATCCCTTGATGAGTCTCCATTATTTCTTGTATGCGATTAATATAGTAGACTTGCTTTTTTTGCAAATCTTCCAAACTATTTCCTTTCATCAATAAGGCCATGCCGTCCATAAACAAATCAAACTTAATAAGGTCATCATTGGCTTGAAACAAAGGTTTCAATTCTTGATGAATGGTATGTACTTCCAAGGATTCATGATGATATTCCCGGTTATGGTCTATAGTAAATAAAATAATATTATATACAATGGCGCTTAATTCAAGATTTAGTTCATTTCCCCGATCCAATATGCTAGCAAGAGGCTGTGCATTATTTACTAAATCATAAAAGATACGCCTTTTTTCATCTTCTTCATATTCCTTCATTTCTTTTTTGAAACGTTCTATATTCGCCTTTTCCTTCTGTTCGGTTAGAATTTTCTTCTTGACCTTAAGTAAGCAATTCATTAATTCACTACCATTGATCGGTTTCAATAAATATTCCGTTACCCCAATATTAATCGCCTCTTTGGCATATTCAAATTCCCCATATCCACTAAGTATAATAATTTTGATCCAAGGCATATCTTTTTTAATTAACCTACTGAGTTCTAATCCATCCATAAAGGGCATCCGAATATCGGTAATCACAATATCTGGTTTATATTTTTGTATCAAAGGGTAGGCTAGTTCACCATCACTGGCCTCCCCACAGAATTGAAAATCATTTTCCTCCCAATTTAAGGTTTCCCTTATTCCCTCCCTTACCACAACTTCATCTTCTACCAAAAAAATTTTTAACAAAGAAAGCACCTCCCTTATGCAAAATTTCCGACATATTGCACTATACATATTCTACCACATCTTTACAGGGAATTTAAACATATATTTTGCAAAATTCGCCTCTTTACGAATTTAAGCAAGTAAATTTCCTTATAAAACAAAAAAAGTAAGAAAACAGATCATTTTTATTAGAATTTCTGTTTCCTTACTTTTTTCTTTTTGTATTTCTTTTTATTATTCACTTGTTTTCTGTTTTAATATCAATTCAATTAACAAATTAAGTCTGGTACACCAAGTAAACCATTCCCATCATTGTTTACTAAGAAGCTTCTACCGTTTTTATTTTCTTTCTCTCATGGCTTTCTTCCTTGCTTCCTATATCCTTAATTTCACCTGCTTTTTGAATGGCAAGCTTAGCAAATATTGGACCAGATACCTCATAGATTAATACGCTAAACATAATTATGGTACTAATTGCAGTCGACAATTCCGGTAATTGTTGGCGAACCAATACAATTAAGCCAATGGATATACCTCCCTGGGGAAGTAAGGCAAATCCCAGATATTTTCTTACCATAGGATCTGTTTTTACAGCTTTTGCCCCGCACCAGGCACCGATGATTTTTCCTCCTGCTCTGGAAATAACATATGCCACCCCTAACAATCCAACCGATGCTAATATACTTAAATCCAAACTTGCACCAGCTAAAGTAAAAAATAAGATATATACAGGGTTAACAAAATCATTGACAGAGTCAAACACCTTTTTTGAACTATGTAACATATTCACCATGGTGGTTCCCATCATAATACTAGTTAATAAGGGGGATAATCCTAGCCAATTGGAAATACCAGTTGCTACCCCAATGGCCACCAGGGATATAGCCTGACGTTCATCACGACCTTTGGACTTCTTTGCCGCTATAACCAGCAATAAACCTAGAACAAACCCCAGTAAAATAGACCCTCCTATTTCAATCAACGGTTCACTTATCATTTTTGTAATTGAAAACTTTTCTTGTCCAATCGATAATTTTGCCAAAGACATAGCAATACCAAATGCAATAATACCAAATACATCATCCAAAGCTACAACCGGCAGTATTGTTTTTGTTAATGGTCCTTTGGCTTTGTACTGCCGAATTACTAAGAGAGTAGCTGCAGGCGCTGTGGCTGCTGACATGGAAGCAATAACGATACTAAAGGCAAATGACTGATGAAACACGAAATACATTACAGAAAAAACTAGGGCTACAGCACCCACAACCTCAGTTAAAGTTATGATTACTATAGATTTTCCTAACTTTAACATATCTTTAAGAATAAACTCATTTCCAATACTAAAGGCAATTACCGCTAAGGCCAATTCATTTATTACTGAAAATGTTTCGATATCTTGTCCACTGATAAACCCAAAAAATGAGGGTCCTAGAAATAAACCAGCAACTAAATAACCTGATACATTAGGAAGTTTAAAAATTTTCGCCACTTTCCCACCGATTACCCCTACCAACAATACGATACTAATTTTCAAAAGTAAATCCAATTTTGCTCCTCCATATCACAATTAGTATTAAACCGTATGACTATGGCGCTTTACATATTCAACTGCATAGATTTAACGAATTAGCAAACCTCCTTATGTAATATTTATGCACACAAAAAAAGCGAATAAACCCACTCAATAAATTGAGTTTCGTCATACGCTTGGTTTACTCCTATGGGATTAGCTGACGGGTTAGGGCTACCAAGTTCGCCCCTCCTTGTATGTCTATTTGGCTTTTAAAAATCCAACTTATTTGTTGGATTATTATCTTTGCAACGATTCGTCCCTGTTGCATAGCTCTTCCATACCAAAGATTCACCCCTAATATTGGGTCCCCCACTACCAAAACATGATATTCGGAGATGTTTCCCCTATCTTAGCATAGAATAAGAATGGTGTCAATTAGTGCCAAAGATATGCATACCCTAGCGGTACATCAGGCTCTTTTGATAGAAACCTAAGTACCGAGGTATGCAGTGAAAATTAATCATATCCATATAGTGTCATGCTATGAATATGAAGTCATTGAACCAAATCCTCTAAAGATCCAAAACTATAGCCCAGCTCTTTCCATTTGGTGATCAGTTCATCCATAATCTCGGCATTGGTTTTTGAAGTACTGTGTAAAAGTACTATGGCACCTGGATGAATTCGGTTTACTAATTTATCCAAGGCCTGTTCTCTGGTTGGTTGTTTGTCATTATACCAATCAACATAAGCTAGGCTCCAAAAAAATGTCTTATAGCCCAGTTCTTTGGCCATCTTCAAATTTTCAATATTATACTTTCCTTGGGGAGGCCGGTAATATCTCGGCATATCTTGGCCAACCACTTCTTTATATAAGACTTCTAAATCCTCCAACTCTTTTCGAAAAGCATCTATGGATGAAATTTTATGCATATTGGGATGGGAGTATGTATGATTGGCCACCATATGGCCTTCCTCAACCATTTGCTTGACCAATTCAGGATTCTTCTCGATATAATGACCTACTAGAAAAAAACAAGCAGGAACTTGATGTTTTTTCAAAGCTTCCAGTATTGGAGGGGTATTGCCATTTTCATAACCTGCATCAAAGGTAAGATATATTATTTTCTCATTGGTATCTCCAATATAATAGGCATCATATTTTTTTAGTTCGTCTGCAGTAGCATTGCCTGTTGGGGGTCTTCCCTTTTCCGTAAATCCAAGACCCCAGTTTTCTTCTTTGGCTCTTTTCAGTAAAACCTCTTTGGAAGCATTTTTAATCCTGGAAATACCTACTCCAAGAAAAAAACAAGTAATAAAGAGTATTACCGTCATAAATATTCTTTTATTATTCATATCTCTTATTCAAGCTCCATCAATTGTTATTACTATATTATATTTGATGAAACCCATAGTATTACTTCTAAAAACAATAGCTCTTATCTCATTAATTCTTCTAATTCTAGAGGTTCAATGTATCTTCCATCCTTATAGGCTCTCATGTTGCCACCGGAAATCTCATCAATTAAAGCAATGTGCTTATCTTCACCAAGTCTACCAAACTCTAGTTTGATATCATATAATTCGATTCCTCTTTGGGCTAATTCCTCTTTAACAAAATTGGATATCTTTATGGTTAAATCTTTTAGTATCTGATATTCTTCTTTGGACAGTATTCCCAACATATCTAGTGCATCTTCAGAAATTGGAGGATCATTTCGTTCATCATCTTTTAAGGTAACTTCAACGAAGGCATCAAGGGGCTGACCCTCTTTTGCATATTTTCCATATCTTCTCAAAAAGCTCCCAACCGCACGGTAACGACATATTACNTCTAATCCTTCACCAAAGGCCGTAGCTTTTTTTACAGTCATGGTAACCTGATCGAAATCAGCACTAATATAATGGGTAGGGATTCCTAAAGCATTTAATTTTTCAAAAAAATATGTTGTAAGTCTTAGTCCAGCCTTACCAGAACCCTCCATAGTTAATCCCACTGTATTGGCACCTGGATCAAATTTTCCATTTTCACCAGTAACATCATCTTTAAATTTCAACAAATAGTTTCCATCTTCTAAAGCATATACATCCTTGGTCTTTCCTTTATAAATTAAATTCATAACAATCTCCTTTCCATAATTCTTAGCAACATTTAAGTATCTTTTATAGTAACATACAAAACAATAATTTATCATATTATAACAGTAACCAATTTTTATAATATCTACAAATAAAAAATATTAATTATATATAGAAGAATTACTTATAAGATTCTAGTGGTAAAACATTAGAATAAATTTTAATGACAATTTTACTTCCTTTTAAAATATCTTATCTGGAAAAAACCTCTGTTAATGAGTATACTATTTAGTAGACAAAATATACCGATGGGATGGATTATTATGAAAGATAAATTAATTGAATTTTGCAAATCAATTCATATCGATGCTGTTGGAATCGCGCCAGCCAAACCCTATTACGATTTTGAAAGGATTTGGAAAAAACAGATCGAGCGGGGTTACATCAGCGGATTTGAAGAAAAAGATATAAAGAAAAGAATATATCCAGACCTAACCTTACCCGATGCAAAATCTGTAATTGTTTGTTTGTTTCCATATTATATTGGTGATGGTGAAGATGCCAACCTAACAAAATCAGCCTTTAGTACTGATTATCATCGAATCGTTAAAGAGAAACTGGAGGTCATCGGCCATTATTTACAAGAAACAATCGATAATTTTGAATATAAGGCCTTTGTAGACACTGGTCCCTTTAGCGATCGATATTTAGCCTATAAGGCCGGACTAGGTTTCTGGGGAATAAACAATCATCTCATCACGGATTCTTATGGCTCCTATGTTTTTATTGGATATCTCCTGAACAATTTCCCCTTTGAAGCAGATCAGCCCTTGGAGCGAACCTGTATTCAATGCATGGAGTGTGTGAGAAAATGTCCAGGTCAATGCATAATAGGGGATTTTACCATAAATCCTTTACAATGCAAATCATACATCACCCAGAAAAAACAAGAACTTTCATCAAGGGAAAAAGAGATCATAAAAAAACATTCCCTGATTTGGGGCTGTGATGTATGTCAGGAGGTCTGTCCCCATAATCGTAAAATAGAAAAGACGAAACTTAAGGAGTTTCAGGAAAATTTACTCTACCATCTTGATTATGAGGAATTATGCCAACTTTCCAACAAAGCTTTTACGAAAAAATATCAGGATCGTTCTTTTAGCTGGAGAGGCAAAAATGTTTTAAAAAGAAATTACGAAATAATTCATGAAATAGAGACCGAATCCTAGAAAGGATATATCTCTTGAAATAAATAATGGGGCTGTCGCTTTAACGATTGAATCGCTATGTGCGGCAATCGAGTGAGAACGTGTCTCTGTTGGATGGATAGTCAGATACTATTTTTGTAAATTTAATATGTGATAAACAACAATAATGTAAAAAGGGCGTCGCACATTTAGTGCGACAGCCCCATTATCTGTAGTTAGTGACTTTAATATTTATTTCCTATTCGAGAATATTTATTTCTTATACGAGAATTTTTATTTTTTATCCTAGAATTTTATTTCTTATCCTAGGGTTAATTATAACCTTTCTTTAAAAACTCCAAAAGTGTTTCATTAAATTGATCCCCCAGATAACTTCGCCCCGAAGCCTGCTTGTTCAAATAATCACTTTGAATCTGATCCCAGGTTCGAATGATTTCTTCCTTTAAATCTTTGGCAGACAGCCTTGTTGCACCCTGCCCCATGATGATTAATTGTTCCAATGCATCCGATGTGGCAACCGTCACTTGGTGTTTACTGGCCATTTCATGGGTAACTTTCTCTATATACTCATCCGCAGTTTCTGCTTCTTTGGTATAAACCACATGGATGTTGTGGTAGTCCATTACCTGCCCTACTCCACCCTTTACTTTGTATGCATCAAAGACTAGAATGAGCACACATTGTTTAAATCCTTGATAATTACAAAGAATATCCATCAGCTTATTTCTTGCTGCATCCATATTCTCCTTGGCTAGTTCACTTAATTCCTCCCAGGCAAATATGATGTTATATCCATCAACCAGCAGATATTCTTTCCTAGAATCCTTGTTCCCATTACTGTTCTTTTGTTTTCTTTGACTTAAATCTATTCTTGTAGCCTTTTCATATCCTAGGCGATTTTGAGAGTGGCTGATCCTTTGTTTAATTGGACCAAAGGTTCGAACAAAGATATCCTCTAACTCTTTATCCTCTTCTAAGGAAGTAGACGGATAAGATCTTGTTTTACTGCTAACCTGGTCATTTCTCCCTTCCCTTTGAATCGTCTTTGATAAGTCCTTCCATTCTTCTTGAAATAAGGTCTTAGCCTCATTCAAGGATTCTATACGTTTTTCTTGCAGATTTCCTGGATCGTAGCCATTGTCAATATGCATATAATTTTCTACTTGATTCCAGGGAACAAGAAAACCAGCCCCATGGGAACAAAATACAGACCCCGTTGGATTATCCAAATCCCGTTCACTATCATAAGCAATACTTTCTATGACTTCCTCAGGATTATGGCAGGGCAAATAACCTTTCAAGGAGCAGAATAGCCTGCCCCTCCCCTTGGTATAGGCAGTAACTTCNGAAAGATACCCCCTCATACTGGCAACCGGTGCAGTTCCTGTGAGAATGGACATATCATCTGTGATTTCGGGAGGATTAAAATTCCCATTCATCCGTTGGATATCAGACATGGCTCTTCCAATCATTTCAGAGGGAACTTCCAATTTATAATCATAATAGGGTTCCAAAAGAATACTCTTTGCTTTCTTTAGTCCCTGTCGCACAGCTCGATAGGTGGCCTGTCTAAAATCTCCACCTTCGGTATGCTTTTGATGGGCTCTTCCAGCAATGAGGGTTATCTTCATATCCGTAATTGGTGAGCCAGTCAAAACTCCAAGATGTTCCTTTTCTTCTAAATGTGTTAATATCAGCCTCTGCCAATTTCGATCCAGTGAGTCCTCACTGCAATTACTATCAAAGGTCAATCCACTACCAGCTTCATCCGGCTCCAACAATAGATGTACTTCCGCATAATGGCGTAAAGGTTCAAAATGCCCCACACCGACGACTGGTTCTGCAATCGTCTCCTTATATAAAATGTTGCCTGTTCCAAATTCTACTTCTACCCCAAATCGTTCCAAGATCAAGCTTTTGAGAACCTCAATTTGCACCTCACCCATCAACTGCAAATGGATCTCTTTAAGATGGCTGGACCATACAATATGCAATAAAGGATCTTCTTCTTCTAACTGCCGTAATTTGGATAACATAGTAACGGGATCGCAGCCCTCAGGTAATAAAAGCTGATAATTTAATACCGGTTCCAATATTGGCATATTGGTTCCAGACTCGATACCTAGGCCTTCCCCGGGATATGTCTTGCTGAGTCCAGCTACAGCACAAACTCCCCCTGCCCTTAGCTCTTCTACGGTATCATATTTTACCCCAGAATATATTCGTATTTGATCCACTTTCTCAGCCCATTGCGAAGAATGGTCTGATAGAAGCATTTTTACCTTTAAGTTNCCTCCAGTAATCTTCATATAAGTTAGACGATTCCCTTGTTCATCTCTAGCTATTTTATATATTTTTGCTCCAAACTCTTCCGGGTATTTTTTAGACTTTGTATACTTGGAAAGTCCATATAAAAAATCATCAACGCCCTCTAGTTTTAGAGCAGAACCAAAATAGCAAGGAAAAATTCTTCTCTCTTCTATGGCTGTAGCAATCTCTTGCGTTTTAATCTCTTCCAATTCCATATATTGTTCTAGTAATTTTTCATCACATAAGGCTATATTTTCATAAAAATCCTTAGGATTCTGATCATCACCAAAATCCACACAGCCATCATGTAATCTCTTTTTTAGCTCTATCATAAGGGACTGGCGGTCTGTTCCTTCCAAGTCCATCTTATTAATAAAGAGAAAGGTTGGTATCTGATACCTCCCTAGTAACTTCCATAAGGTTTCTGTATGACCTTGAACCCCATCACTACCGCTGATTACTAGTATGGCATAATCAAGAACCTGTAAGGTTCGTTCCATTTCCCCAGAAAAATCCACATGCCCTGGAGTATCCAAAAGCGACACTTCCATATCATCAAAAGTAACCTGAGCCTGTTTTGAAAAGATGGTAATTCCTCTTGCACGCTCTAAATCATAGGTATCTAAAAAGGCATCTTTATGATCAACTCTACCCAATTTTCTGATACGACCGGTCTGATACAGAATACTCTCTGCCAGTGTTGTTTTTCCAGCATCCACATGGGCTAAAATACCGACGACTAACTTTTTCATCCTTCATCTCCTGTATCAATTTCTTTGGTTAACATGTTTATAATAAAGTATCTATGAACGGAATGCAAGGAAAAAGAGCAGACCCAAACATCTGCTCTTGCATCTATGATTCTCTATGTATCTATTTATTTTGTCTTAGATTTTGAATATACATCGAAANCAACTGCACCTAAAAGTACAAATCCTTTCATTGCCTGTTGCCAATCGATACTAATACAGCAATAAAATAGACCTCTATTTGTTCCTACTTATATTATATACTTTCTTAGTTCCTCTCCTGATTTTGGGGATAGATATGCAGGAGGGATATCTAAAATAGTTTTTGCACCAGATCCCCCTTCTTG
>JGI24708J26588_10003629_pt1 | contig 11058 bp, 8 predicted proteins | sample BioPla1DNA2_FD_26588 | JGI IMG/M metagenome (IMG submission 26588) | reverse complement strand
AGAAAAAAGAAAAATGACGCTATTACAGGGAACAAAACTGGTCCCGGTATTAATTGGCAAACAATACATCCATACTTGAGAAACATTTTCAAAGGAAAATGCAAGTGTCTTATAGGGACTTTTGTGTTGAATAAAGTTTTTGTTTTTATCCCGGCATCCATGGAAAAAGACGAACTTGACATAAGACATGAAGCTATCAATATTGCTGAATATGTTTATAATTTACTAGCAGAAAAAGCAGGAGCGGATATATTTATAGGAATCGGAACGGTATACAATTTGCATGACCTTAGCAAATCATATGAGGAATCTCTCAAAGCTGTAAATTGTATGACGGAGAGTGGAGTTATGCATATCAAGGATGCTCCAGTGAAAAATGATTCCCAATTGGAGTATCCCCATGCAAAAGAAAAGCTTCTACTGTACAAGGCGGCATCCGGAGACACACAAGAATGCATACAAGCCTTTAATCAGATTTGTGACTGCCTGTTCAAGGAATATGTCTCATCTTTCCACATAATTAAAAAAAAGCTGCTGGAACTTATGATTCTAATACGCCGCCTGGGGTGTAATTACAAGATTGAGGATGAGGAATATTTTATAAAAGGTGATTATATTGAGGAGTTTTTAAGAATAGAAGATCCAAATGAGCTAAAAGCATGCTGCAGGAAAAGAATTGAATATGTTGCACAGAACACAAAAAAGTTTGTGGAGGGATGCAATACTCCCTCCACTTTTTCATGTTGAAGGACTTTTCAAAAGAAATACCCAGATTGATGATGCTTTCTTGACTTTTGACTGGTCTCAATGTTATAATTCATTAAACCGTTGACGTGGAGATAAAAATGTAAAATGCGCTCACAGAGAGCGAGGGTTGCTGAGAGCCTCGCAGAAAGCAGTACATTAAATGGACCACTGAGGGTGCAGTCAAAGGATTGATTTTTCAATCTGAGTATTCTGCAACGTATCAGCTGCGTAAAAGCTGAGGAATATAATAGTATTCCTGAATGAGGCAGGTTATCCTGTAAAACAAGGTGGCACCACGGGTAATTACACTCGTCCTTGACATTTATTTGATGTCTGGCGGATGAGTGTTTTTTGTTTTTATAGGGGGTTCATATGAAAAAGAAACTATTAATGGGCAACGAAGCTATTGCTTTAGGCGCAATGCGTGCCGGAGTCAGTGTTGTGACCGGTTATCCCGGCACACCATCGACAGAGGTTCTGGAAACGGTTGCAAAGCATAATGACGGAAGTATTTATGTTGAGTGGTCAGTCAATGAGAAGGCAGCTCTGGAAGTCGCGGCAGGAGCGGCTTATGCCGGCGCAAGATCTATGGTGACCATGAAGCAGGTGGGGCTTAATGTTGCATCGGATCCTCTTATGAGCCTTAATTACGTAGGCATAAAAGGCGGTATGGTTATTGTTGTAGCTGATGACCCGGGACCTATATCTTCTCAAACCGAGCAGGATACACGTCATTTTGGGAAATATGCAAAGCTTGCTGTTTTTGACCCGTCAACACCTGAAGAAGCTTATACAATGATTGCCGATGCTTTTGATTACTCTGAAAAGTATGGCCGTCCGGTATTATTCAGGCCTACAACCCGCGTATGTCATAGTTGTGCGTCAGTTGAAATATTAGACAATATACCCGGGAAAAAGCCTGAAGGCTTTGAAAAGAGCAGCAGGTGGGTTATCTTTCCCAAGTTGTCCTATGAGAATAAAATAGTTATCGAAGAAGACCTGAAAAGAATGAACGATGATTTTTCCGGGTACGAAAGGAATTTCATTTCAGGAAGTGGTAAAAAGGGTATTGCGGCAGGAGGAGTAAGTTACTGCTATGTTAAAGAAGCTATAGAAAATTTATCTGCCGGGTGTAAACTCCTTAAAGTTTCAACCACACCTTTTCCACAGAAACTTGCTCTGGAATTTCTTAAAGGTTTGGATGAAGTACTTGTTATTGAAGAGCTTGACCCTGTTATTGAAAATGAACTAATAACCCTTTGCGGAATTCACAATTTGCGGGTAAAAATAAAGGGTAAGCTCACAGGCCACATAAAAAATGCCGGTGAAAATACGGTAGATAGCGTATTTTCATCAATAATGGATTTTCTGGGTGAAAATACGGCCGTGACAACTTCTGTTCCTTCGGATAATCCTCCCGAGCTTCCTGTTCGCCCGCCGGTACTTTGTGCAGGATGTCCTCACAGAGCGTCGTTCTTTGCAGTTAAGGAGGCAACCAAAGGCTTAGATGCCGTTTATTCAGGGGATATAGGCTGTTACACCCTGGGCAATGCAAAGCCCCTTAACATGGTTGATACGTGCCTGTGTATGGGTGCAGGAATAACCGTTGCGCAAGGACTCCACAGGGTTGAACCTGATAGAATAAACTTCGCATTTATAGGTGATTCGACCTTTTTCCATACAGGAATTCCCGGTATCATAAATGCTGTTTATAACCAGACCGATATTATTGTAGTCATTCTTGATAATTCCACAACTGCTATGACAGGTCAGCAGCCTCATCCCGGAACAGGGAAGACAATGATGGGAAGCATTTCGGAGGTTATTAGTATTTATAATGTGGTTTCAGCATTAAATGTCTCAAAAATCGTAAAAGCAAATCCCTTTGATACAGAAGCTGCAGAAGCGGCTGTGAATGCCGTTATAAATGAGCGGGGTGTAAGGGTTATCATATTTGAAGCTCCTTGTATTTTTGTTTCCAAAGGCAAGGATAAATATGTTGTAAATTCTGATAAATGCACAGGATGCAAGGTTTGTATAAATAAGCTGGGATGCCCGGCTATTGAGATGGATGGGAAAAAGGCTAAAATCAATGCCACCCTCTGTACAGGATGCGGAATATGTTTATCTGTATGCAAATTTGGGGCTATTGGAGGTGAGCGGAATGACTAATCTACTGATAGCTGGTGTTGGAGGACAAGGTACGGTTCTTGCTTCAAAACTGATTGCAGCTGCTGCAATGAATAAAGGCCTGGATGTGCGTACTACTGAAACCATTGGAATGGCGCAACGCGGAGGCTCTGTAGTAAGTCATGTCCGCATGGGCAGAAATGTACACTCGCCTCTTATACGCCCAAAAAGGGCACAGGCAATTATAGGGTTTGAACCGGCTGAGGCAGTAAGAATACTCCACTATCTTTCCGGGAATGGATTGATGATAGTCTGTGATACTGCAATCAAGCCTGTCACGAGCTCCCTGAGCGGAGATACATATAAGGTTTCTGAAATGACAGATTATCTGAAGAATAACGTTAAGAGCCTTGTAATTATTGATGGGGAAAAACTTTTAAGAGAATGCAGAAATCCAAAAACACTAAATGTAGCACTTTTAGGCGCAGCAGTAGAAAGCGGTGTATTTCCTTTTGGCGCTGACGATATGAAGGATGCCTTGCAAAATACACTGCCACAGCGGTTTATAGACATAAATCTCAACTCATTTGAAATTGGAAGGAGAATATTTAATGAAACCCGAAATGCTGGATAAAATCAAAAAAGCTATTAAAAACGCAGTAAAAGGTGACTTCTACAAGCAGCGCTTTAAGGATATTGACATTGACAGTATTAATTCTAAAGAAGATTTTGAAAAGCTGCCGTTTACAGACAAAAATGACTTGCGGGAAGCATATCCTCTGGGTCTCCAGGCGGTTCCGGACGAGGAAATCGTTCGTATACACTCATCCTCAGGTACAACTGGAACCCCCGTAATCATTCCTTATACAAAAAAGGATGTTGAAGACTGGGCAATCATGTTCAAGCGTTGCTACGAAACTGCTGAAATAACCAATCTGGACCGTATACATATTACCCCGGGTTATGGATTATGGACAGCAGGAATCGGATTCCAGGCAGGTGCTGAGCTATTGGGAGCTATGGCTGTTCCAATGGGCCCCGGTAATACAGATAAACAAATCAGAATGATGATAGATATGAAATCAACGGTACTCTGTGCTACCTCTTCATACGCGCTTTTACTTGCGGAAGAAATCGCAAAGCGCGGTTGTAAGGATGAAATTCATCTTAAGAAGGGCGTAATTGGTTCGGAACGCTGGGGTGAAAAAATGCGCAAGCGCATTGCCAATGAACTTGGAGTGAAGCTTTATGATATATATGGATTAACTGAAATCTACGGGCCGGGTATTGGCATGAGCTGCAAATATGAATGTGGAATGCACATGTGGACCGATTATATCTATTTTGAAATAATTAACCCCAAGACAGGAGAGCTTTTGCCTGATGGAGAAATGGGCGAGCTTGTTATTACAACACTATGCAAAGAAGGAGCTCCCCTTATTCGCTATCGAACCCATGATCTTACCAGATTACTGCCGGGTAAATGTGAATGCGGCCTTGACTATCCCAGAATTGACACAATTCTAGGGCGTTCTGACGACATGGTAAAGGTTAAGGGTACAATTATTTATCCTAGTAATGTGGATTCTCTCCTTGCTACTATTGACGGAGTAAGCAGCGAATACCAGATTATGATTGACCATCTATACGGGAAAGACATATTAACACTGTTTTTTGAAACACCTCTTGAAAAAGGGGAACAAACCAAAGAGCTTGAAAAAACTGTTGAGCGGGAATTCAAGGCAAAAATCGGGATTACTCCTATAGCTAAGGCGGTTGGCATGTTTGAATTACCCAGAAGTGAGAAAAAGTCAACCAGAGTGTTTGATAATCGATATTAGAGTTGTTTAATGATACATTATAATGATAAATAAGGTAATTGGCTGGCTGGTATGCTGACAAATATCAGTTATTGTTCTGCTTCACTTTTATGCCATCCAGCATTACCTTAAAGTGCGAATGAGCCTGAGTCTTTAAGTCAAAGTCGGGATACCGGATGCACCATTCATAGCTAAGTCCCCTTATAGCCACTACAAAATGCCTGGCTAGTTCATTGACCGACAAAGATGATTTGAATTCCCCCCGGTTAATACCATATTCCAATACATCAGTGAACATTTGATACAGTTCTCTGTTAAATCCTATGATGGAACTCATATCTATGTAATCGGTTAACAATAATTTATATACAGTTCTCATACTCGTATATCCTATTGTGTCGATAAGTGTGGTTGTAATCTTATCGATTAAACCCAGCAGCAAATCTGAGGTATCTGTATCAGGGGGAAAAGATTCTAAAAAAGCCCGGTAATCAGTGTCAACTTTACTGACATAATTAGATAAAAAGGCGGCAATCAGTGCATCCTTGGATTCGAAATATATATAAAACGTTCCTTTTGCAACCCCTGCCTCCTCAACTATTTTTTCTATAGTAACTTCTGAAAAATCATAGCGTTTGAACAAATTGGCCGCTGAATCAAATAATTTTTGCTTTGTTTTTTCACCTTTTTTGATTTTTCGATATGTTTCCTCACGCTTACTCATTATAAACTCCTTTAATCTAATCAGGATAAAGTATGCCATATAATAAATTATTACGTGACTAAAGCGGTATCATCCTGTTTTATTCATCGTATTATAATATTTGTAAGAATACAAGGGATTGAGAGCAATAAAAAGACGATTGAAAAAGCTTTGTGTAAAGGGTGGATATAGTAAAACGTGCTTCCTCAAGACGGTTATATTGACATACACATCCCCTGCAATCCGGACTCTCTGTCATGTCTATGGCAATGTCATTAACTTTTTTCCAGAAATGTGTTGATTTTATATCATCAACAGGTACATACTTATCATGATATTCTGGATTAGCTTTTGTATCATTACATTCTTTCATCGCAAAACTCCCTTAATAGTCTTTTTCTCCGACAATTTTCTCCTGATACATAATATACATTTAGGTCGAAAGTCGTTACCGATTAAAAGAAATAATCCAGATAAACAGGTTGGTATTATGTAAACAGATATGAAGTTTCTTACAGTATATCAATTGTAAAACAAAATGAGCTTCCTTGATTTAATGTGCTTTCAGCCCATATTTTACCCCTGTGATAATCCATGATTTCTTTTGCTTTAGCAAGTCCAAGACCACTACTTTTCAGGGATGAATTACGGAATCTATTGAACTTTCTCTAGTTATATATAAAGTACCACAAAAACCATTCTTCATATGTTTAAAATAAAGGTTGAAATAATAGAACTAATAGGCTATAATTAAAGNANATAATGTATACAATATACATTATCCAAACATTGATAGCTTGTCAGGCTTTGAGTTATGAGAATTTATCGATAATATTTTAACATAGATTGGAGGACGTTTTATGTATAAGAGTTTTAACAAGGGAAAATGGAACTCTACAATTGATGTGAGAGATTTTATTCAGAAGAATTATACTCCTTATGACGGAGATGATAGTTTTTTAACAGAGCCTACAAAAAAAACACTGGTGCTCTGGGCAAAGGTTAAGGAATTGATGGAACAGGAGCGGGCAAAAGGCGGAGTGCTTGATATAGATACTCATACCATCTCTACTATTGCATCCCATAAACCCGGATATATTGATAAGCCAAATGAAGAAATTGTAGGTCTTCAGACAGATGAACCTTTAAAAAGAGCCATTATGCCATTTGGTGGAATCAGAATGGTTAAGACCTCTCTGAAAGCTTACGACAGGGAAATGGATCCCGCTGTCGAGAATGTATTCAAATACAGAAAAACACATAACGACGGTGTGTTCGATGCATACACTGATGAGATGAAAAAAGCCAGACATACGGGTATAATCACAGGATTACCGGATGCATACGGAAGGGGAAGAATCATTGGGGACTATAGAAGAGTTCCCCTCTATGGTGTGGATTTTCTTATTGAACAGAAAAAAGAGTCATTAAAAAATTACGTTTTAGATATTATGAATTCTCCTGTAATCAGACAACGTGAAGAAATAAGCGAGCAGATCAGGGCTCTTACGGAGCTAAAGGAAATGGCTGCGAGCTATGGATTTGATATAAGCAAGCCTGCATCCGATACAAAGGAAGCTGTACAGTGGTTGTATTTTGCATATCTGGCAGCTGTTAAAGAGCAGAATGGTGCTGCAATGAGCCTTGGAAGGGTCTCAACCTTTCTTGATATATATGCTGAAAGGGATTTGAATGAAGGAAAATATACAGAGAGTGAAATTCAGGAATTTGTCGACCATTTCGTAATGAAGCTCAGAATGGTTAGGTTCTTAAGAACACCGGCATATGATGAGTTGTTTTCCGGCGACCCTACCTGGGTTACAGAAGCTCTTGCAGGCATTGGCGTTGATGGAAGGCATATGGTTACAAAAATGACATATAGATTTTTGCATACCCTTACAAACTTAGGGTCTGCCCCGGAACCAAATATGACAGTTCTGTGGTCTCCAAGACTTCCGGAAGTCTTTAAACAATTCTGTGCAAGACTTTCTGTAAAAACTTCATCTATACAATATGAGAATGATGATTTGATGAGGCAAGAATTTGGAGATGATTATGGTATCGCCTGCTGTGTATCTGCTATGAGAATAGGTAAGCAGATGCAGTTCTTCGGTGCCAGAGCAAATCTTGGGAAGGCATTGCTGTATGCTATTAATGGTGGTAAGGACGAAATAAGCGGTGAGCAGGTGAGCCCGGCATTTGCACCGGTTACTTCAGAATACCTCGACTATGATGAAGTGATGGAGAGATTCAACACAACCATGGATTGGTTATCGAAGCTATATATAAATACACTAAACATTATTCATTACATGCATGATAAATACTGCTATGAAAGAATAGAAATGGCGCTTCATGATGAAGAGATTCTCAGAACATCAGCATGTGGTATTGCAGGGCTGTCAGTAGTAGTTGACTCATTGTCCGCCATTAAATATGCCAAAGTCAAGCCAATAAGAAATGAGAACGGTCTTGTTGTAGATTATGAGATAGAGGGCGAATTCCCTAAGTTTGGTAATAATGATGACAGAGTGGATTCGATTGCTGTTGACCTGGTAAAGAATTTCATGAATAAATTAAGCAAACATAAGACTTATAGAAACAGTAAGCCGACTATGTCAATATTGACAATTACATCAAATGTTGTGTACGGAAAGAAAACCGGNAGCAGCACCCCCGATGGAAGGAAGCGTGGCGAGCCATTTGCTCCCGGAGCAAACCCGATGCACAAGAGGGATACAAAGGGATGTGTTGCGTCAATGGCATCTGTAGCAAAGCTTCCATATGAATACAGTGAAGATGGAATATCCTATACATTCTCCATTGTTCCTGCGGCATTAGGCAAAACAGAGAGTGAAAGATATGCTAATCTGATTGCTCTTATGGACGGTTATTTCAATGAAGGCGGTCATCATATCAATGTTAATGTGCTTGACAAGGCAGTACTGCTTGATGCGATGGATCACCCTGAAAAATATCCGCAGCTGACTATAAGAGTCTCAGGGTATGCCGTTAACTTTATAAAACTTACAAGAGAGCAGCAGCTGGATGTAATAAACAGAACTTTCCATGAGAGATTCTAACACGCATGACATTGGCTAAAGGTTCAAAAGGGTGTATTTACAGCAATGACATTAAGCCCGTCGAAGAATCAAGAAGAAAGGGGTGTGGCAGTATGGAAGGATATATTCATTCGGTTGAAACCTATGGGACTTTAGATGGACCAGGAATCAGATATATTGTTTTTTTGCAAGGTTGTGTGTTAAGATGTAAATTTTGCCACAATCCTGATACATGGCGGTTAAATGCCGGGAAGAAGCAAACTGTCCACGAATTAATGGAAGATATATTGAAATATAAAAATTTTATTAAAAGCGGAGGTATGACTCTCTCTGGAGGGGAGCCTCTGATACAGTCTGATTTTGCAGCTGAGCTTTTTAAAGAATGTAAAAAACATGGAATTCATACAGCAGTAGATACCTCGGGAGCCATACCTCTAAGTGCATGCAGGCATGCGATTGATGAAGTTGATCTTGTTTTATTGGATATTAAGTCTATTGATACCAGTAAGGCCAGGAGCCTCACTGGCCAGGGCAACGAGAACGCATTAAAGCTTCTGGATTACCTGGAGCAAAGCAAAAAAGAGGTTTGGATACGGCATGTAGTCGTTCCGGGTATTACAGAGANCTATGACGATATAGAAAAAATGGCCGGGTATCTTTCCAAATATAGTGTCATCAGCCGTGTTGACATTCTGCCATTTCATAAGATGGGCGAATATAAATGGGAAGAATTAAATCTGAAATATGAGCTAAGCGATGTTCAGCCTCCGAAAAAAGAATCCATATTAAAAATAAAAGACATATTTAGAAAATACAATCTGAATGCTGTTTAATACTATTTTAAATTTAGTTATCCAAAATCTTATTTTGTGACAGCCCCATCCCTGATATACAAATGAATAAAAGGGAGGGGGCTGTTTATCAGTTCCCATTATTCTAACATCAGGTATCAAATATAAAGAACTAAGAAACAATAATGCCGGAGGTGTTTTCCATGATCTCACGTAAATCGGTAATTACTTTCGGCATGGTTGCTATTCCTATCGCAATGTACACAGCAACTCAGGACAATGACATTCGTTTTAACCAGCTTCATAAGGAGGATAACAGCCGTATCCGGTATAAAAAAACCTGCGGTCACTGTGGCAAAGAAATTAAGTCTGAAGATATAGTAAAAGGCTACGAATATGATGATGGTAAGTATGTAGTTATTACTGATGAGGAAATTGAAAAAATTAAGACCGAAAAAGAAAAATCAATCCAGATTTTGCACTTCGCCCAGTTGAATCAGATTTCGCCTGTCTACTATAATAAGACATATCAGGCCATACCGGAGCCCGGTGGAGAAAAGGCTTTTGAATTACTTCGCTCGGCTCTTATGTCGGAACAGAAGATAGCAATTGGTAAGGCTGTTATGGGAACAAAGGATACTCTTATGGCTATAATTCCACGGGAAGATGGAATGATTATTGCTACCATGTTCTATGCTGATGACATAAAAGAGCTACAAAAGCCGTATTCAAAACCAAATGTGTCCGAGGAAGAAAGTAAAATGGCAAAACTTCTTATTAATTCTATGGACACACCATTTGATCCTGCAAAGTATAAAGATGAATATCAGGAGAAGCTCCGCATGCTGATAGAAAGTAAAATCTCCGGTAAGGAAGTTGTTGCAGAAAAAACCGACGGACCGGGTAAAGTAATTGACCTTATGGAGGCTCTCAAGGCCAGTGTAGAGAAGGCAAAAAAAGAAAAGGCAATAGTATGAGATATGAAGGAAACGCTAAGTGAGTATAACCAAAAAAGAAATTTTGAAAATACTGCTGAACCGGAAGGTTTTGCAGATAGTTCCGATGAGCAATTAAGATTTGTTGTCCAACATCATATTGCGAGCAAAGACCATTTCGATTTTCGTCTGGAGTGGAACGGAGTCCTTCTAAGTTGGGCTGTCCCCAAAGGCCCATCCTTTAATACAAAAGAAAAGAGACTGGCGGTAAAGGTAGAGGACCATCCACTTGAGTACAGAAACTTTGAGGGGAATATCCCAAAAGGGGAATATGGCGGTGGAGTGGTGATGCTCTGGGACGAAGGTTTATGGGAACCATACGGAAATGTGGAAGAAAGTCTCAGTGAAGGTGTATTGAAGTTTGTTCTTAAAGGCAGGCGTCTTAAAGGGAAATGGGCTTTGATCAGGCTGAAAGATAAAGCAGGAAAGACAAAAGATAATTGGCTTTTATTAAAAGAAAAAGACGAGTATGCAAAAACTGAAACCGGAATATCTGATTTTACCACCAGCATCAGAACAGGGCGGACCATGGCGGAAATAGAAGCAGGTAAAGAGAAGGGATTTATTAAGAACCCATTCGACAGTGCCCGGGTACAGCTTGCAAAATTAGTAAGCGAAATTCCCGGTGATGACAATTGGATTTATGAAATGAAATATGACGGTTACAGGATATTGGCCTTTGTGGAAGGGAACAGCGCAAGGCTAATTACCAGAAACGGAAACGATTACACAAAGCGGTTTTTTACTATAGGCAATTCATTAATAGATTTAGCTAACGGAAAAACCATGGTTTTGGATGGCGAAATGACA
>JGI24708J26588_10003627_pt1 | contig 11061 bp, 11 predicted proteins | sample BioPla1DNA2_FD_26588 | JGI IMG/M metagenome (IMG submission 26588) | reverse complement strand
AGGGGGCTAAACCAATGATAAAGACGCTTCGAACAGATCGATTGATTTTGAGGAAGTTTCGAAAAGCAGATTTAGATGACTTTTTTTCCTATGCTCAAAATCCAAATGTGGGTCCAAATGCAGGTTGGAAACCTCATAAAAACAAGCGGGAAGCTGCCGTTATTTTAGACCATTTCGTAAAAGGCGATGAAGTTTGGGCCATTACATTAAAAAAGAACGGAAAAGTTATAGGTTCAATTGGATTACATAAAGATGAAATGAGAACAACCCCTAGGGTCAAAATGTTAGGTTATGTGTTAGCTGAAGAATTTTGGGGACAAGGAATTATGACTGAAGCTGTGGCAGAGGTTATAAGATATGGATTTGAAGAACTTAAATTAATGCTGATCTCCGTAGCCCATTATTCCCATAATCTTCGTTCTCAAAGAGTCATCGAAAAAAGTGGATTTCGCTATGAAGGAACTCTGCGTTATTCAAGGGAAATCTTTGATGGATCGGTCCAAGATCTACTTTGTTATTCTTTGGCCAAAAATGAATGGGAAGATTAAGGTGCTTTAAAGCTCCATACCTTGAGTAAAACAGGATATATGGTATGGGCGAGGAAATATATAAGAAATAGTTGGCATTTAACGGATTACAATAATAAATGTAGTTTAATTTCTCATTTAGGGAAGGGGAAAGACTTTGAAGGTATCTGTTTTAGGTTGTGGTAGATGGGGAACATTTTTGGCTTGGTATTCGGCTAAAATCGGTCATGATGTGATTTTATGGGGAAGAGAAGGATCGGAAAATTATAAAACTTTAAAAGAAGATGGCAAAAACGAATACTTATCATTGCCGAGTAATCTTGAATTATCCAACTCTTTAGAACGCGCCGTAACCGAAAGTGACTATATCATTATATCAATAAGTTCTCAAAGTTTACGTGAGTTTGTCAGGCAAATCAGCCAATTTGAACTGGAAAATAAGACTTTTATCTTAGCTATGAAGGGTATAGAATCTTCTACGGGCAAGCGCCTCTCACAGGTTTTTAACGAAGAAGTTAAAGATCACTATAATTTGGCCATTTGGGTCGGTCCGGGCCACGTGCAAGATTTTGTCAAAGGTGTCCCCAATGCCATGGTAATCAGTTCGGATAATATTGAAGTGACGAAAGATATAGTAGAAACGTTTGGCAGCGACTTGATTCGCTTTTATTATGGTCAAGACATGATCGGAAACGAAATAGGCGCGGCGGCTAAAAATGTCATGGGCATAGCCGCAGGGATGCTAGATGGTTTTAAATATTCAAGTCTGAAGGGAGCCCTCATGGCCAGAGGTGCCAGAGAAGTATCACGTTTAGTGCGAGCCATGGGAGGTAATGAGTTAACAGTTTACGGATTAAGTCATTTAGGTGATTATGAAGCGACGCTTTTCTCACCCCATAGTCATAATAGGAGATTCGGCGAACAATTTGTTAAAGGTGAAGTTTTCAAGAAACTAGCTGAAGGGGTTCATACAGTGAAGGCTCTTAAGCTTTTATCAGAACACCATGAATTGGAAATGCCCATTTCCGATGCCATTCACTCCATTGTTCATGAAAATAAAGATGCCAAAGAGGTACTTTTAGATTTGTTTATCAGACCGATTAAATTTGAATTTTAAGGGAGAATAAGATGAATTATCATATCATCACCGGGGCTTCTAGAGGGCTTGGTGAAGCGTTGGCATATCAATTAATAGATAAGATATAATCATCTATTTTGCATTGCCCGTATCCATAACCCGCAATTAATCCAAAGGGCGAAAAATGAAAATTGCCCCCTCGATTATTTTCAATACGATTTAACTAAATCTAGTGGAATCGCCGAATTGATCAATGGGNTTTTCAATAAAATTGATCTAGATAAAGCTAAAAAAATTTATCTATTTAATAATGCCGGTATGGTGGAACCCATTAAACCGGTGGAAAAATGTACTTCAGATGAAATTGAGAAGGCGATCAAAGTAAATCTTATAGGTCCCATGGTAATAACCTCAGCTTATCTGGCAAATACAGAAAATGTTAATTGCGATAAAAAGATAATTAACATTTTTAAAGAACAGGGAAATCTGCGGGATCCAAAGTTTATCGCTCAAAAATTGATATAGATAGCCAAACGAACAGATCTAAAACAAGGTGGAATCTATAGTATCAGCCAATTTTTGCAGGTAGTTTAAGTAGTTTAGAGAATTATTATTCAGGATCTTTTTAAGGTAGAAGATCAAATAGTTTTAGGGAGGTTTTGCTTTGTCTAACTATGTTTTAACTTGTTGTTCAACGGCCGACATGCCACGTGAATTTTTCGAGAAAAAAAATATCCCATTTGAGACTTTTCATTTTCATATGGACGGTGAGGATTACCCCGATGATCTTGGACGTAGCATGCCGTTCGAAGAATTTTATCAAAGAATAGAAAACGGCGCTATGCCCACCACTTCGCAGGTAAACGTAGGTCAATTTATTGATTTTTTCGAACCATTTTTAAAAGAAGGCCAAGATATATTACATCTTTCGTTTTCTTCCGGCCTATCAGGAACTTATAATTCGGCTATTTTGGCACAGCAACAATTAGTTGAACAATATCCGGAGCGCAAACTTATAGTCATTGACACCCTCGCTGCCTCTTCCGGCTATGGATTATTAATTGATTTGGCCTTTGATTTAAAAGATGGAGGCGCCACCATTGATGAACTTAGTGCTTGGGTAGGGGAAAATAAATTAAAGTTGCAACACTGGTTTTTCTCCACTGATCTCAGCCACTTCAGACGGGGAGGAAGGATATCCGCTGCATCAGCCGTAGTGGGTGGACTTTTAAATATCTGTCCTTTGATGAATGTGAACCACGAAGGGAAATTAATCCAAAGACAAAAGGTAAGGGGAAAGAAACAGGTTATTTCTGCAATAGTAAAGAAAATGAAGGAGCATGCAGATAACGGGTTAGAATACTCCGGTAAGTGTTTTATTTCCCATTCCGCTTGTTTAGATGACGCCAAAGAAGTGGCTATGTTAATTGAAAGGGACTTTCCCAATTTAGATGGTCCCGTTGTGATAAATAGTATTGGAACGGTTATTGGCTCACATACCGGACCCGGTACTGTTGCTTTATTCTTTATGGGCGATAAACGAATTGACTAGTTTAAGCTTATGGATTTTGGGCAGGGAATTTAACCTGCTCTTTTTTTATGCGAATAGTTGCGAACGCAATTAAAGTATGATATTCTGGTTATGCAGGTAATTTATGTAGTTTAGTGAGAGGATGTAATTGAAATGCGGAACCCATTTTTAAAAATAGAAAATTTGCACGTTACAATAGACGATAAAGAGATTCTTAAAGGTCTTGATCTTGAGGTTGAAGCGGGAAAAATCCACGTTATCATGGGGCCTAACGGTGCCGGTAAGTCAACCTTGGCCAATGTACTTTTAGGGCATCCTCGCTACGAGATAACCGGGGGTTCGATCGAATTCATGGGCGAAGATATTACCGAATTAAAGCCCCACGAACGTGCTAAATTAGGCTTGTTTTTGTCATTTCAATACCCACAGGAAATTGCCGGTATAACCTTGGAAAACTTCTTGCGAACGGCTAAGAATTCCACCGGAGAAGAGCCCATGAAAGTCTTTGCTTTTCAAAAATTTCTTAAAGAAAAGATGAAGATCTTAGAAATGAAACCGGAGTACGCGGAGCGGTATTTAAACCACGGATTTTCAGGTGGAGAGAAAAAGAAAAGTGAAATTCTGCAGATGCTTGTCTTAGAACCGAAACTGGCAATCTTAGATGAAACCGATTCGGGACTGGATATCGATGCGGTGCGAGTGGTTGCTAAGGGTGTGAAGGAATTTCATAATTCTCAAAACACGATTTTAATCATTACACATCACCGTAGTCTTTTGGAACACATAGAACCTGATGCAGTGCACTTTTTAATTGATGGTAGAATTGCAAAAAGCGGTTCTAAGGAATTAATAGATCAAGTAGAAGCGACCGGATTTATGGCTTATAAGGTTTAGGGGTGATAACATGACTCGTAATAAGACTTACATTGCCGATATAGAACGGGGACTTTATGATCAGCGCGACCCCTTCACTTATGCACACAAAACGGAACAAGGTTTAACCTCGGAGATTATTGAGGAAATTTCCAATCAAAAGAACGAGCCCCAATGGATGCTGGATTTTCGACTAGAGGCTTTAGATATTTATCACAAGCTCGATCTTCCTCCGTGGGGACCTGATTTAACCGAACTTGACATTNCNAATATAATCACCTATGTAAAACCCATAGTAGAACGCAAACTTACGTGGGATGATATTCCCCATGATATTAAGGAAACATTCGATCGTTTAGGCATACCAAAAGCTGAACACGAGTTTTTAGCAGGTGTGGGAGCTCAGTACGATTCGGAAGTTGTTTATCATAGTATTCAAGAAAGTGTGGCTAAGCAGGGCGTAGTTTATTTAGATATGGAAACGGCGGTACATGAATACGAAGATTTAATAAAAGAACATTTTATGAGCCTAATCACACCAAATCTACACAAATTTGCCGCCTTACATGGGGCAGTATGGTCAGGCGGTTCGTTTGTTTATGTACCTAGGGGAGTACATTTGGAAATTCCCCTTCAATCGTATTTTAGATCAAATGCACCCGGTGCCGGCCAGTTCGAACACACCTTGATTATTGTCGAACCCGATTCGTATCTTCATTTCATAGAAGGGTGTTCTGCTCCTCGCTATTCAGTGAATAATTTACACGCGGGAGCCGTGGAGTTATTTGTACGCGAGGGATCAACCCTAAGGTATAGCACCATTGAAAATTGGTCCCGCAATATGTTTAATTTAAATACGAAACGGGCTTTAGTAGACAAAGATGCAGCAATTGAATGGGTTTCAGGATCCTTTGGTTCAAAAGTATCCATGCTTTATCCCATGAGCATTTTAAGGGGCGAAAGAGCTCGCTCTGAGTTCATTGGAGTGACTTTTGCCGGTACAGGGCAAATACTCGATACCGGTGCCCAAGTAATTCATGCTGCACCATATACCACGTCTAACATTAACTCTAAGTCAATTTCTAAAGGCGGGGGAATAGCAACTTATCGCGGATTAATCAAAGTAAATGAAGATGCGGTACATTCTAAATCAACCGTTTCATGTGAATCTTTGATTTTAGATAATGAATCCATCTCAGATACCATACCCGTAATCCAATTAAATACAGACGAAATAGATTTGGGTCATGAGGCAAAGATCGGTCGAATCAGTGATGAGGCCATTTTCTATCTCATGAGTCGCGGAATTGATGAAGAAGAGGCCAGAGCCATGATTGTAAGGGGCTTTGTTGAACCCATTTCTAAAGAATTACCGTTGGAATACGCAGTAGAAATGAATAATTTAGTTAAACTAGAACTAGAAGGCACCATTGGCTAGGGGGAGATTAAATGTCTGTATTATTAACTGAGAAACTTAACACCTTACCGCGTTTAAGTAACCGTTGGCTAAAAATAAATCACCATGGGTTTTCCGGCTCAATTTTGCTTCCAAGTAAACCTTATGGAAAGGACTTTCTCCCGGATCTAGCAGATGGTAAAATTCTATTAGAAAAAATACAAAACGCACAAGTAGCAACACTCGTGCCAGCAATTAAGTATGGGGTTTCGGATCAAGCAGTAAAATTGGCTGAGGAACATTCTAACGGAGGGTTCTTTTTGGAGATTCCCAGGGCACACGTGCAAAAAGAGCCAATTCATATCAAATATCATCTGGATGATCTAGATCCTGTTCTCTACGATCACAATCTGATTATTGCCGGGGAAAATAGCAGTGCAACTGTGGTTATTGAATTTTTCGGCGACCAAGGTGAGTTTTATCATAATGGAGTAACTAAGATCTTTGCCGAAAAGGGTGCACAGATTACCATTATAAAAGTGCAAAGACTAAGTGATTCATCAGTTCATTTGGATTCGAATTATACCGAGCTTGGGTCAAATGCCGGTGTACGCCATGTGCAAGTGGAACTTGGCAGTAAAAAATCCATCACAAATTATTTAGCACAGATCGGAGTTCAGAGCAAGGCCTTAGTGGACAGTATGTATCTGGGAAGTGGCGAAAGAACATTGGATTTGAGCTATCACATGATCCACACCGGTTACAGAAGTGCAAGCAATGTTTTGGTCAAAGGCGTGCTAAAAGATAAAGCAAAAAAAGTATTCAGAGGGACTCTCGACTTTAAACGAGGAGCACATTTGGCAGATGGTAATGAAGAAGAATACGTGCTACTACTGGATCCCACTGTTAAATCTGATGCCGTTCCACTATTATTATCTGAAGAAGACGATGTGTTAGGAGGTCATGCCGCGAGTGCGGGCAAAATTGATCCAAATGATCTTTTCTACTTGATGAGCAGGGGTTTAAGTATTGAGGAGCTACTTTAGTACTCATTAAAGCCTCATATCAGCCGGTATTAGATTTGTTGCCTCTAAACTTACGTCAGAGCATCTTGGAAGATTTGCATCAAAGGCTGGTGATCTAATGCTGGATATAGAAACAATCAGAAGTGAATTTCCGGCCTTAGGGCAAAACGTCAATGGTAAGCCCTTAGTTTACCTTGATAATGCTGCAACGACGCAGATGCCCGTGGGTGTATTAGAAGCCGTTAGGAATTATAAGGAGCGGTTTAATGGCAATCCCCACAGGGGGTCACATTATTTAAGCGTAAAAGCCACCATGCTTTTGGAAGAAGCAAGAACAAAGGTGGCAAAATTCATTAATTCCCCTTCAACAAAGGAAGTGGTATTTACTAAAAACGCCACGGAAGCACTAAACCTAGTTGCATATTCTTACGGGTTGAGCTCAATCCAATCAGGTGATGAGATCGTTATTTGCATTTCAGAACATCACAGCAACTTGGTTCCTTGGCAACGCGTTGCCGGATTAAAGGGGGCAACTTTGCGCTATCTATATTTAACTGAGGAGTATGAGATAGATCTTGAAAGAGCTAAACAGATAATTAATGAAAAAACCGCCGTAGTTGCCATCGCGGTCATGTCAAATGCACTTGGAACGATCTATCCCATTGAAAAAATTGTGGATTATGCCCATAACCAAGGGGCGGTTGTTGTGATTGACGGAGCCCAAAGTGTTCCCCATTTAAAAACGGATGTTCAAAAACTAAATGCGGACTTTTTCGTTTTCTCCGGTCATAAACTTTTTGCACCCATGGGAATTGGCGTTCTTTACGGCAAAGAGAGTTTTCTAAAAGATATGCCTCCTTTCTTAATGGGAGGGGAAATGGTGGAGTACGTCACCGAACAAGAAACGAGTTTTAATGAACTACCTCATAAATTTGAAGCCGGAAGCCCAAATGTGGAAGGTGCAGTTGGTTTGGGGGCGGCCATTGATTATCTTAGCGAAATCGGTTGGGAAAAAATCACTGAACATGAAAAATCGTTAACTAAATATGCCCTTGAAAAGCTAAGTGAAGTTCAGTATCTTAAAATTATCGGTAGTAAGAATCTTGAAAAGCGGGGGCCTGTTATTTCATTTACCCTCGAAGGTTGTCACCCCCATGATATCTCCACAATTGTAGATATGGATGGAATCGCTCTACGGGCAGGACATCACTGCGCACAACCTTTAATGAATTATTTGCAGCTTCCTTCAACATCTAGGGTTAGTTTTAGCTTGTATAATACTAAAGAAGAAATTGACATTTTGGTAGAAAGTTTGTCTAAGGTTAGGGGGTGGCTAGGTTATGAGTCTTAGTTCACTTTATACCGAGCTCATTCTAGAGCATAGTCGTAATTGTGAAAACAAAAGAAATCTAGAATGTGCCACTTGTACAAAAAGGGGTTATAATCCCAGCTGTGGAGACGATATTACAATTGAGCTTTTGATGGAGGAAGGAAAGGTGATTGATGCGGCTTTTAGCGGTGATGGTTGCGCAATCTCTCAAGCATCAACTTCAATGATGATTGATCTTATTAAAGGTCGTACTTCTGAAGAAGTTCAAAAACTTGTGCAAATATTTTTAGGCATGATCAAAAAAGAAATAGAAAAAGAAGAGGATCTTGATCTTTTGGAAGAGGCCATTGCTTTTCAAAATATCTCCAACATGCCTGCTCGAGTTAAATGTGCTGTTCTTGCCTGGCACACTTTGATTCAAGCCATTGAAGAATTAAACCCCCAAAGTTAGAAGTAAAACTTTGAGGGTTTTTTTATTTAGCTCTCCAATTCACGGGTTTTATCTTTCAAATCCTTTTTGCGATGAACATTTTTAACCTCTAATTCTTCGCGGCGTCCTTCAGACATATCACCATGTTCTAAAGCATACTCCGTGTCTTGAATTCGATCCTTAGTGTGACGTATTTGCTGCTTTAGATTTTTTTCGCTCTTTTCCATCTCGTCAAGCTTTCTATGGGGCACTCACCATACCTCCAATCAGAATATAATGGTTTCTGTTTTAGCTTGGTTGATGGACCGGTGAATTATGCATGGATCTTTTAGGATGAAATCTAATTATGCCACACTTGTGCCGGTGATGGATTTATTGCTCCAAGTGCCTTTTTTATAATAAACAACGGTGATTAGTGCACTTAAGCACCAAGATATTAAAAGCGAAATGAACGTTGACTCAGGTCGTCCCGTTGGCCACTGACTATTTCTAGTGAAATAGGCAATGCCATAAGCGAGGGGAACCCTTAAAAGTACAGTGGAGACGATGGAGATCCACATTGGGGTCATGACGTCACCTGCACCTCGCATAACACCCGAAAGCGACTGGGTTACCGCCACGGCCACATAACCCACAGCCAAAATTCTGAGCATTCTCATGCTTAGATCAACAAGTTCCGGTGTATCTGTAAATACATTCATTAATGGTCGGCCGAAAAATAGCAATAAAATAGTAATTATGCCTGATACGCCCATGGCAATAACTGTTCCGTGTTTGGTCCCTTGGGCAACTCTTTCTGATTTACCGGCTCCAATGTTCTGGCCGGCGAATGTGGTCATGGCAGCCCCAAAGGAGAAATTAGGCATCATGGCAAAACCATCAACGCGCATAACGATGACGTTGGCGGCAATAACCATTTCGCCGAAGCTATTTGTAAGTGATTGAACCACGATCATTGCCAGAGAGAAGATGGCTTGGGTTACTCCCGATGGTAAACCAAGTTTCATCACAGTGGCGGAAAGCTTTCGACTCGGTTTAAGCAGTGCCCAGCTCAGATCGAAACTTTCGTTCATTTTCATTAGTTTATAAAGGCAAAGTAATGCAGAGACCCCTTGCGCGATGATTGTTGCCAGGGCAACCCCGGGGACTCCCATGTTAAAATGGGCTACGAATAAAATGTCTAGAACTACGTTAATGACTGTTGAAATAAGCAAAAATACTAAAGCGGAGGCAGAGTCACCTAAGCCGCGTAAAATTCCTGATAAAATATTATAATAAGCNAAACCTGCAATTCCTAAGAAAAAGATGTTTAAATAATCNGCACACCATTCTATAATAGAGGTAGGTGTATTTAGCATACGCAGAAGAGGCATGGTTACTTTTGGACCGATGAACATAATAATTCCCGAAGCTAAAGCGGTGAGAGTAATACAGGTTCCTATGGTTTGTGAGAGATGACTTCTTTCTTTTGCGCCGAAGTATTGTGCAACCATAATTCCTGCACCAACTGCAATCCCTACGAATAATACTAGTAGTAGGTTAAGGATCGGACCAGCACTCCCCACGGCGGCGAGGGCATTATCTCCGATATAGCGTCCGACAATAATGGAATCGGCTGTATTGTAAAACTGCTGTGCAACGTTGCCAACCAGCATAGGAATGGTGAATTCAACAATTCGTTTCCAGGGTGTTCCCTGTGTCAGATCTTTAGTTGCGAATAGACCTTTTTTCATGGTCATGGCTTTCCTCCTAATAATTNGANACCAAAAGTATAAACTTTATCTGGGTTTAATTTAATATATACTACTATAATGTAATATTCATCTCCACAACTGTCAAGCCATTCTCCCAGCAAGAAGCAGGTAAGATAACATTGCCATGTTTAATGTTAAGTAAAGGAAAACATCTAAAAATAGGAAGGAAAAGCGGGGTACTTGTGGAAAAGTATAGTCTTTATGGTCAAATATTATATAGTATGAATCTAATATTAGTTTCACGAACTGTTTGAGTTAAAGGAGTGTACTGAATGGCAATCAATGGTGATGGAGTGATCTCTGCTGAGATTAAGCAAGGGCATGTGGTGCTCATTGGTGGCACAACACCTTGCAATACGCCCGAAGAAGTTCTTGATAGCGATGTGTTTTTGCGCGTTCTATGGAGATATCTAAGAAAACTAGATAAGTACGATAATCCCTTGTTAGTTTGTGTTAAGGACTTTCAATTCAATAAAGACAAAAACGGTCACATCAAAGAGCGTTATGATCTTGAGGGGATTAGAGATCTTATCAGGGCAATTCATACCTACGGTGCTGATCAGGCCGCGCAACAAGAGAAATATACCCACGCCTTAAGTGATAGGGTTCTCTTTGCTGATTTTGTGGAAGAATTCTACAACTTCTGGCGTAGGCAAGAAAGATTCTTGATTTACCACGAAGAAGAAGAACTATCTAAGAGTATTCAAGAGAGAAATCTAGATTTTGTTGGCATAAACAAGCAATTAAAAGCATTGGTTCTGACTGTTTACCGTTCGATTAAAGCAACTGTTGCAGGGAGAGCCGAAAAGGTATATCGTCAGTTGCCCGCGGGTGCATCGGCCGGTCTATTGGTTGAGCAAATCGCTTGGGATATTCCTAAGAAAGTCTACGAGCAATTAGCGTGTATACCGTTTCTGCAATTGGCAGTTATTGAACCGCCACTGGTTTATTATCCGAAACGTAATAAACGTACAGGTCAGTTCGAAAAACTTGATCACAATCCAATAGTAGAAGGTATGGTCAAGGATAATAATGAATTTTATTGTTTTCCTGCTAAAGTAGGGGATTTATTAATCTTTGTATATTTTCATATAGACTTTATTTCTTTGGCCGTGAG
>JGI24708J26588_10003626_pt1 | contig 11063 bp, 6 predicted proteins | sample BioPla1DNA2_FD_26588 | JGI IMG/M metagenome (IMG submission 26588) | reverse complement strand
ACGAGTCCTTCCTGAAGGCGCTTGCCGAAGTGCTCGCCTGAAGATAGGTGGGACAGGGAGGACCGTCCCCCCTGTCCCGCTGACCTCCCTTAGCGCCATCCGGTTTTTTTCCCAAACTCCCACAAAGCTTATCCCTCATCTCCATAATATTTAAAAAATAGCTTGACGAATCGTTCAATATAATTTATCTTTAAATTAGAATATTGATAGTTAATATTGTTTTTTTAAGAGAGAGTGATTGGCGAAATATGTGAAAGTTTGGGGAATCGGGAACTTATTACAAAGGAGGATGACGATGTCTGTTCGGGAATGGAAGTTGCCGCTGCTGAATGACTACCCGGAAAAGTGGGCCCGCCAGGATCCCCGGAAACCGGCCCTGGTCCAGCACGAAGATGACAACACTGTAACCTATAAGCAGTTTAATTCCATGGTCGATTTCTTTGCTTTGCGCCTTCTTGATCTGGGGATCAAGAAGGGGGACCGCGTGGCGACAATGCTCGTCTTGATCCCGGAGCATGTCATGCTGATGTATGCCTGTTTCAAGATCGGCGCGATCATCGCTCCCCTGGATGTGCGCCTAAAGGAGGCCGAGGTAGTTCGCGATCTGGGCAAGATTAAGCCGAAGGCCTTCTTCTTTCTAGGGAAGACACCGCTGCGCGACTTTCGTGAAGTGGGCAGAGCGGTACAGGAAGAGTGTCCCTACGTGGAGCATCTGGTCCAGTTTACCCCCAACCCGGGGCCCGGAGAGCTTCTCGGCGGGGCGATGGCGATCACCGAGATGATGAACAAACGAAAGCTATTAGCTCTGAAGATCAAGGATATCTTTACCGGCGGGCTGAAAAAAGCGGCCGCCCTGATCGATACCCATACACCGGCCCTCATCATCTTCACTACTGGTACGACAGGAGAGCCGAAGCCGGCGGTGATGAGCCATGAGAATATTATTATCCAGAATGAAGTGCTCGCCCGGGGGTTGGCGGGGAAAGTGGCGCGGGAAGAGATGCGCATGCTGATCAACCTGCCGCCCAGCCATGTAGGCTGCGTCACCGAGCAGCTGATGACCACCCTTTATCTCGGGGGGACAGCCTACCTGATCCGGATATTCGATCCGAAGATGACCCTCGAGGCCATCGAGAAGCACCGGATAGTGGTGCTGGGTCAGATCCCGACGCAGTATCGCCTGGAGTGGGCTCTCCCAGGGTACGCCGATTACGATCTGAGCAGCCTTCGCTTCGCCATCTATGGCGGCTCGGCTGTGGATACCGTCTTCCTGAGGGAGATGGCCAAAATGGCTCCCAATTTCGGTACCGGCATGGGGATGACCGAGACGGCGGGATTTTACACCTACACCGCGCCCGATATCAGTGTAGAGGAGATGGCTGGCCAGGTGGGCGCCGCCTTCGATGATCTGGCCCCGGTAACGGTGCGCCAACCGATGCGGCCTGATGGCAGCGCCGGGGAAGAGCTGCCCGATGGGGAAGTAGGCGAGATCTGCGTACACGGGCCCATTGTTTTTCAGGGCTACTACAATCTCCCCGAGGAGACGGCGAAGACAGTCTCCACCGACGGCGTTCTCTATACCGGGGATATGGGCTACTACAAGATGGTGGGCGACAACCGGGCCCTTTTCCTTTCGGGGCGGCAGAAGTTTGTAATCAAACAGAAGGGTTACCAGGTCTTTCCCGATGAGGTGGAGGAGTATATCGCCTCTCATGAGAAGGTGGACCTTGTCGATGTGGTGGGAATCAAGCATAAGCTCTTCGATGAGGGGATCTTCGCCTTTGTCCGGCCCAAAAAAGGGGTGGAGCTGACGGCGGAAGAGATTGCCGATTACTGCAAAGAGATCGCTTCATACAAGAGGCCGCAGCATGTGGAGATCTGGCCCCAGGAAAAAGATTTTCCCCTCACCAGGGTAGCCAAGGTGGACAAGCGTGAGCTGAAACTTATCGCCGAAAAAGTTGTCGAAAAACTGCGCCGCGAAAACAGGTGGGATGCCGCTTCCGTCTAAAAAAAGTTTGGGGCAGCTCTCCCCTTTGCTGTCCCGGTGTTGATTGTTTCGCTCCTTTCTCTGCACAGCTGCCGGCGCCGGTGTGGGGGAGGGAGCGCTTTTAAATGCTCCCCCGGCCTGCTCAGGCGAGCATATCGCCGCCCGTCGGCAATTTTATCTGAAATAATAGCCCTGCTTTGATATAATGTGTTGAAGGTATCTGCATAAATCGACGGGAAGGTGGTCTGCTTTGGGAAAGAAACAGGGCTCTGAGCGGAAACGCTTGCTCTTATTTATCGTTGCCTGTTTGCTTTTAGTGGGTTCGGCCTACCTGGTTTCCCAGGTGGCGCTGGGCACGGATCTGGGCAAGAGAGCGCTGGCCTGGACCGGCAAAGAGGATATCGGGATCAAGCGCGGCCTCGATATCGCCGGCGGGCTGTATGTGCTTCTGGAGGCGGTGGAGACGGGAGATGAGGAGATCGATGCTGATGCTATCGAGCGGACCGTGGCGGTCATCCGCATGCGCGTCGATGAGCTCGGTGTAGCCGAGCCGGTGATCACGTCGCAGGGCAAAAACAGGATCCGCATCGAGCTGCCCGATATCGATGATCCGGAGAAAGCCCGCGAGATCATCGGCCGCACCGCCAGGCTCTCCTTCGTCGATCCCGAGGGCGAGGAAGTTCTCACCGGCGCCAACCTGCGCCGCGTCCAGGCGATGCGGGATCCCAGCGAGCCCGAGCCCTTTATCTCCCTGGAGCTGGATAAGGAGGGCACCAAGAACTTCGCCGAGGCTACGGGCGAATTTTACGGTCAGAAGATCTATATCCTTCTCGACGGTGAGGTCATCTCCGACCCCGTGGTGAACGCAGTGATCACCGACGGACAGGCTCGGATTACCGGCCGCTACACTTTCGAGGAAGCAGCGGAGCTGGCCCTGCTGCTGCGCAGCGGTTCCCTTCCCGTGGAGCTGAAGGAGCAGGAATCGCGCCTTGTCGGGCCAACCCTGGGACGACGGACCATGGATGTGAGCATCTACGCCGCCGCTGCCGGGCTGGTGGCGGTGCTGCTCTATATGATCATATTTTACCGTTTTGCCGGCTTCATCTCCGGTATCGCCCTGCTATTTTACCTGACGCTGGTCCTAGGGGCGCTGACGCTGCTGCCGACGACCCTGACCCTCCCCGGCATCGCCGGCCTGATCCTCTCTATCGGTATGGCCGTCGACGCCAACGTGCTTATTTTCGAGCGGATCAAGGAAGAACTGCGCTCCGGGCGCACTGTTCACCGGGCCATGGAAAACGGTTTTCAGCAGGCTTTCCGGACCATCCTTGACTCGAACGTTACCACCATTATCGCTACCGTTGTTCTCTTCGCCCTGGCCAGCGGNCCNGTACGNGGGTTTGCGGTGACGCTCTTTATCGGTGTTATTTGCAGCATGTTTACCGCGGTGACGCTGACGCGCTCCCTGATGCGCCTTGCTTTTCAGGCCGGGTTGATGCGCAGCAGCCGGTATGTGGGGGTGAAGACAGCATGATTCGCTTTATCCGTAATCGTAAAATTCCTTACGCCCTCTCCCTGATCCTGATCCTGGTCGGCGCAATCTCGCTCGCTCTCTCAGGTTTGAACTTAGGCATCGATTTCGCCGGGGGGACGGTCTTTCACCTGAACCTTACTGACGATTTCACCATGGAAGAGGTAGAAAAGCTCTCTGGAGAGATCCCTGAGCTTAAGGGCGCAGCGCTGCAGATGGATCAGGGGCATGATCCACAGGGCCGGATTACCAGAGGGGTGGTCATCAAGAGCGCCTATATCGAGGAAGGGCGCCGCAACTCCATTCTCGACACTTTCAGAGAGCACTGGCCCTCGCTGGGCCCCGATGATCTGCGCGTGGAGAGCGTGGGCGGAGTGATCAGCGGTGAGCTGGCCCGCCAGTCACTCATCGCCCTGGTCGTGGCCATCGCCGGGATGGTTCTTTATATCACGTTCCGTTTCGAATTTCGATTCGCCCTGGCGGCGATCATCGCCCTGCTCCACGATATCTTTATTATCGTGGCCGTATTCTCAATTTTTCAGATCGAGGCCAATGTGCCCTTTATTGCAGCCCTGCTTACCATATTCGGCTATTCGGTCAACGATACCATTGTTATCTTCGACCGGATCAGGGAAAATATCAAGCGCAAAAAGAAAGAGGAGTACGCCGCTCTGGTCGATGAGAGCATCAACCAGAGCCTGGTGCGCACGCTGAACACCTCGCTGACCACATTTATAGTTCTATTGGCCCTGCTGGTCGGCTTTTTCTACTTTATCGGCAGTTTCGATCTCATCGCCTTCGTCGTAGCCCTGCTCATCGGCGTCATCGTGGGGACCTATTCATCGGTATTTATCGCCGCGCCCCTCTGGTTCGATCTGACGGAGCTTAATTTTCGCAGGGCGCGCCGCCGCCGCGCCTGAGAACGAACCAGGTGACCCTCGCAGCGGTTGCATTGGGGAAAGGAGACAGCCCTTAAAAGATGAGTCTATCTCAGAAACGCTGGGACGAGCCGGCTTCGGCATCTGACGGAGCGGTGACCGCCCTGGCGGAAGAGCTGAATATTATGCCGGCTCTGGCCCGGGTTCTATTCCAGCGGGGGATCAAAGAGAGCGCTGCCGCCCGCAGCTTTCTTGATCCTTCGCTGGAGCGGCTCCATTCACCCTGGCTGATGAAGGGGATGGAGCGCGCGGTGGCGCGGATCTGCACCGCCCTGGAAAAAGGCGAGAAGATCGTTGTGCATGGCGACTATGATGTCGACGGGATTACCGCGGCGGCGCTCCTGATGGAGGTGCTACGGCAACTCGGGGCGGCGGTGGTGGACTTTTACCTGCCCAGCCGTTTCCGGGAAGGCTATGGGCTGCACCGCGAAGCGCTGGAGCAGATCGCCGAGGCGGGAGCCGACCTGCTGATCACCGTCGATTGCGGCGCCAACGCTTCCTCTGAAATCGCTTGTGCCCGCAGCCTCGGCTTGGATCTGATCATTACCGATCATCACAAGACTTTTGAGCCGCTTAAGGGAGCCGCAGCAGTTCTTAATCCCCTGCAGGAGGGCTGCCGTTACCCCTTCAAGGATCTTTCCGGTGCAGGGATCGCCTTTAAACTGCCACAGCGCTAAAAGAAAAAAAAGACGCTGCTTTTCCGGAAGATCTTCTCGATCTGGCCGCCCTGGGGACGGCGGCCGATATGGTGCCCCTGCTCGGGGAGAACCGGATCTTGACCGCCCAGGGGCTGGCGCGGCTGAGGCGTGCACCGCGGCCTGGCCTGGAGGCTCTGGCAAAAATTGTGGGGATCGGGCCGGCGCAGATCGACAGCTATGCGCTTTCTTTTATACTGGCTCCGCCGCTCAATGCTGCGGGCCGCCTGGGTGAGGCCGATCCGGCGCTTCGCCTGCTTCTGGAGCAGGACAGGGAGAGCGCCGCAGCTCTTGCCCAGAATTTACATAACATAAATCGCGAGCGCCGTGACAGGGAAGCGCGGATTCTCCGCGAGGCTGAAGCTGTTCTAAAGAGCGATCGCTACGCCGCGGGGGAGTATATCATTACTCTGGCCGGCGACGGCTGGCCTCACGGGGTCATCGGCATCGTTGCTTCACGCCTGGCTGAGCGTTTTTACCGGCCTGTGGTGCTCATCGCTCTCGACGGTGATGAGGGGCAGGGCTCGGCGCGCAGCATCCCCGGTTTCGATATTACCGCCGCCTTGCACAGCTGTGCGCCGCTCCTGGAGCGTTTCGGGGGGCACACCCAGGCCGCCGGCCTGACGATCAGGGCGGAGCGCGTCGCGGAGCTGCGCAGGGAACTCAATCGCTATGCTGAGCCGCGGCTGCGGCGCGAGAAGCTTTCGCCCCTTCTTCATTTTGACGCCGCCCTGGATCCGCCGGAGATCGGGATGGAGCTGGCCCGCCAGGTGGCGCTGCTGGAGCCCTTCGGGGTGGCCAATCCGCCGCCCCTTTTTTGTGGACGGGGTTGGGAGCTGCGCTCATGGCGCCTCGTGGGGGCCGACCAAAAACACCTTAAATTAAATCTGGCCAGTGATGGGCACAGGGCGGCGCCGATCTTTTTCTCGGCGGCTTCACTGGTGCCCTCTCTCAGGCGGGGCCGCCGCTTCGATCTGGCTTTTACCCTAAGAGAGGGGCGCTTCAAGGACCGGCCCATTCTCGATATGGTCTTGAAAGATCTGCGTCGGGCCGATCGCCATACGGGCGGCCGAGTTACCGTCATCGACAGGCGCGAACGCCGCCGCCTCGCTTTGCTGAACAGAATTCTACGCGCTGACGCTGCGCCGGCGGTCATTTTCACCGCCACAAAAGGGCGGCGGGCGGAGCTGAAAGAGAAGCTGACGGCGGAGCAGCCGCTTGCTTTTCTCGGCAGCGGGAGAGATAATTATGAGGAGGGCTCGCCTGCACCGGCGGGCGGTTACCCGGTGCTGGTCCTATATGATCTGCCCCTGACGAAGAAGATCGTGCAGCAATATTTCGATCGCTGCGCCGCCGAAGGCGGCCTCCGGATCTATCTTCTTTACAGCGAAGCCGATCGAAAACGCAATGATCTGCTGCTCAATCTGGCACTGCCTTCGGATGACGCCCTGGGTGAAATCTATCGCGCCTGGGCCGAGGCCGCTACGGCTACAGGGAAGGCCGGACTGCCGGCCAGTCTGCGGGAAAGGTTCGCTGCGCCGGCGGGAACAAAATTTTGGGAGCGCTGCCTGAAGATCTATGCTGAAGCGGGGCTTTGTCGCGGCGGAGCGCCTTTACCACCGGAGGATCTTTCCATGCTGGGGCGATCGCTCCAGCGCTCGCCCGCTTTCCAAGCAGTGCGCGAGCTGCGCGAGGGTTGCTTTCGCTACCAGGAGATGCTTCTAAAAAGCTCTCCGGGAGAGCTGGCTGCCGCCTGGGATCAGCTGCTTGAGGTTCAGGGCCGGCAAAAATAATTAAAGATAAGATCGGTGAAAGAAGATGCCGGTAAAAGAAAAAAAACTGGACAATCTAAAAAAACTGCTGGCCCGTCATTACCCCAGCGTTGATGATTGGGCTCGGGTGGAGAAAGCATACGCGTTGGCGCGGCAGGCGCACAGCGGGCAGCGGCGTGAATCGGGAGAGTCATTTATCAGCCACCCCCTAGGGGTGGCTACGATCCTGGCCGAACTGGGCCTTGATTTGACCACGGTTATAGCGGGGCTGCTCCACGATGTCGTCGAGGATACGGCGGTAACCCTGGAGGAGATCAGGGAGAGCTTCGGGGAGGAGATCGCCGCCCTGGTGGACGGGGTCACAAAGCTGAGTCGCCTTGATTTTGCCTCTCGCGAGGAGCAGCAGGCCGAGACCCTGCGGAAGATGTTCATCGCCATGGCCGAGGATATCCGGGTTATCCTGATCAAGTTGGCCGACCGGACGCATAATCTGCGCACCCTGCGCTACCTCGATCCGCGGAAGCAGCAGGAGATTGCACGGGAGACGATGGAGATCTATGCGCCGCTGGCCCACCGCCTCGGTATCTATAAGATCAAATGGGAGCTTGAGGACAGCGCCTTCCGTTATATGCAGCCCGGCGCCTATTATCGGCTNGTCGATCAGCTGGCCAAAAAGAGGCGGGAGCGGGAGCAATTTATCAGCCGCCTGATCAATATTATTATGAAACGNCTCGAAGCGGTGGGTATGACCGCCGAGATCCAGGGGCGGCCGAAACACCTCTACAGCATCTATCACAAGATGAAAGAGCAGGAGAAGGATTTAAGCGAGATCTACGATCTCACCGCCATCCGCGTCATCGTGGATTCGGTAAAGGATTGCTACGGCGTCCTCGGCACGATCCATGCCATCTGGAAGCCCATCCCGGGCCGGTTCAAGGATTATATCGCCATGCCCAAACCGAATATGTACCAGTCGCTGCATACGACGGTGGTGGCCGCCGAGAACGAGCTCGTCGAGATCCAGATCCGCACCTGGGAGATGCACCGCACCGCCGAATACGGTATCGCTGCGCACTGGCGCTACAAGGAGAAGATCACCGATGAGCGCGAATTCGATCAGAAGCTGGCCTGGCTGCGCCAGCTGCTTGAATGGCAGCAGGATTACCGGGATGCGCGGGAATTCATTGAAAACCTGAAGCTCGATCTTTTTACCGATGAGGTCTTTGTCTTTACGCCGCGCGGCGATGTCATCGATCTCCCCGCCGGCTCCATACCTATTGATTTCGCCTACAAGATCCACACCGATATTGGCCACAGCTGCACCGGTTCGCGGATCAATGGACGGCTCGTCCCCCTCGATTATGTCCTGAAAACGGGGGATATGGTGGAGATTATCACCGGCAAGCACAGTTCACCCAGCCGCGATTGGCTGAATATGGTGAAAAGTGCCCAGGCGAAAAATAAGATCCGCAGCTGGTTCAAGCGGGAGCGTCGGGAGGAAAATATTGAAAAGGGCCGCGAGATGATCGAACGCGAGAACCGCCGCCTCGACTACGACCTGAGGGATCTGCTCAAAAGCGACCTGGTGGAAGAGGTGGCGCGGAAGTTCAATCTTCAGTCGGCAGACGATCTATACGGCGCTGTGGGCTACGGCGGCATCACCGTCCGGCAGGTTATCGGGCGGCTGCGCGAGGAATATCGCCGCAAGTACGGCCTGAAGGAAGAGACGCTGCCACAGACCAGGCCGGAGCAGCGCCCGCCTCCCTCTGCCCCCGGAGTGATCGTCGAGGGGATCGACAATATCCTGGTACGCTTCGCCCGCTGCTGCAATCCTGTGCCCGACGATGCCATCGCCGGGCTGGTGACGCGTGGCCGGGGGGTCTCCATCCATCGCGATGACTGCCCTAATTTAAAGGCTTACCGCTCAGAGAGCGGCAGGCTGCTCAAGGCCGCCTGGGAGAAGGAAGCGGCGCGGGCTTACCCGGTAACCATCGAGGTAGCGGCCAATGACCGGACCAACCTGCTGGCTGATATTACGGCGGCCATCAGCGAGTGCAAGATCCAGATCGCNGCNGTGAACGGGCGCGCTGAGAGGGACAATACGGCGATCATCCATCTGACCCTGAGCGTAAAGGATCGGGCGCAGCTGGAGCAGGTGATGAGCCGGGTCAAGAAAGTGAANGATATCTACAGTGTGCGCCGTCATCTTTACTGGAAGAGCTGATCGGGGGAGGCGGAAAAATGCGTGCAGTGGTACAGCGTGTGGAGAGGGCCTCGGTGGCGGTAGGCGCGGAAATCATCGGAAAGATCGGCCCCGGCCTTGTTGTCTACCTGGGCGTGGGGCGGGACGATAGCGCCGCCGATTGCAGCTACCTGGCCAAAAAGATTGCAGGGCTGCGTATATTCGAGGATGAGAGCGGGCGGATGAACCTCTCTGTCAGGGAAANCGGGGGGAGCATCCTCTGCATCTCCCAGTTCACCCTCTACGGTGATTGCCGTAGAGGGCGCCGGCCCAGCTTCACCGCCGCCGCTTTGCCGGAGAAAGCGGCGGAACTTTACGAGGAATTCTGCACCCGCTTGAGTGAGGAGGGGNTCGCGATCGCCCGGGGACGCTTCGGGGCGATGATGCAGATAGAGCAGGTTAACGACGGGCCGGTGACGATCCTGCTGGATAGCGGCAAGAATTTCTAGCGATCTGCACTTTGGGATCGACAAAGCAATCTATTGGCAGCGGGACAGCTGCCAAAAATGAGAGATCATTTGGGAAGGGTGAGGGTAATTGCAGTATCGGGCTCCCCGGGGTACCCGGGANCTTTTGCCGGGGGAGATTGAAAGATGGCATTTTCTCGAGGAAACATTCAGGGGGCTCTGCGCACTCTACGGCTACGGNGAGGTGCGCACGCCTTTTTTCGAGCAGACCGATCTTTTTGCTCGCAGTGTGGGTGAAGAGAGCGATATCGTTTCCAAGGAGATGTATACGTTTAAGGATCGCAGCGGCCGCAGCCTGACCCTGCGGCCTGAGGGTACGGCGGCGGTGGCTCGCGCTTACCTGGAAAATAATTTAAAAGACCGGCCGCAGCCGATCAAACTCTACTATGTGGGGCCCATGTTCCGCTATGATCGTCCGCAGGCAGGGCGTTACCGCCAGTTTCACCAGGTGGGGCTGGAGCTTTTCGGTGCCGCCCATCCCGTTGCCGACGCCGAGATTATCGCTCTATCCATCAATTTTTTGAAGGCGCTGCATATTGACGATTTCAACCTGGAGCTGAACAGCGTGGGCTGTCCCCGTTGCCGTCCCGCTTACGGGGAAGAGCTGCGCGGCTTCCTGCGCTCGCTCAAAGAGGAGCTCTGCTCGGACTGCCGGCGCCGCTTCGAGGAGAACCCCTTGCGGGCGCTGGACTGCAAGGAGCCCCGCTGCCGCGAACTGGTCCGGCAGGCGCCGATGATGCCCCAGCGCCTCTGCGCGGAATGCCGGATCCATTTCGCGGAGCTGCAGCGGATTCTCGATGGCCTGAAGATTCCCTTTCTCCTCAACCCCCGTCTTGTCCGCGGCCTCGACTATTACAGCCGCACCGCTTTTGAATTTGTTCCCCGTGAGGACAGGGCCCTCGGTTCTTTAGGCGGCGGCGGGCGCTACGATTACCTTGTTGAGTACTGCGGCGGACCGCCCGTTCCCGGGGTGGGGGTGGCTCTGGGTATAGAGCGTCTCCTCACCGCCGCCGGGGCGGCGGCGATATCGCCCTTCTCTACGGCGGAGCCGCCGCTCTATATCGCTTCGGCTGGAGAGGGCCTTTCCCCGGAGACGCTGGCCCTTGCGGAAGGACTCCGCCGCCGTGGCATCCCCGTGGAGACTGAGCTGATGGAGCGCAGCCTGAAGGGGCAGATGAAATATGCCGGCCGGAAAGGTTTCCCGGCGGTGCTGCTCATCGGCTCGCGCGAGCTGGAGACAGGGACCGTGACCCTGCGCCGCATGGACAGCGGCGAGCAGGAGACGGTGCCCCGCGCCGGGCTGGCGGAGAGGCTGCAGCGGGAGGGGCTTCTCCCCCGGCGGCAGGAGGCGACAGCCGGCGGAACGGCAGAGGGAGCGGAACCGCCGGGTTGCGGGGAGCTGCGCGCCGGCGATGCCGGCAAAGAGCTGGC